>Ga0351858_1058_pt1 | contig 21291 bp, 16 predicted proteins | sample BONcelFGM3001D10_FD_206797 | JGI IMG/M metagenome (GOLD analysis project Ga0351858, IMG submission 206797) | Enriched cells from coal bed in the Powder River Basin, Montana, United States - BONCAT cells FGM rep2 HSBNCT.FGM.300.1.D10 ... | reverse complement strand
TTCATGCTTAAAGATTATGCATTTGTTGTTCAAAATGGAGAGGTCTTATACCAACAGCTAACCGGTGAGCTCCGCACAAAGAGTGCCCGAGTAGTTTCAGAGTCGTTTTTTGCACTCGGTAACACAGAAAAAGCCCAGTTTTACTTTGATAGGTATTCAGCTGAAAGTGGAACACTTACAAGAAAAGATATCTATTATGCCGGAATAATAGCCTACACTCAAAAAAGGTATGATCAGGCAATTGAGATTCTTAAACAGGTTATCGGAGAAGATGATTCGCTCTCTCAAAATGCATCTTATCACCTAGGCAGATGTTACATCGAAATAAAAAATAAGGTTGAGGCACTTAATAGTTTCAGACTTGCATCTGAAGGTATGCACGATCTCACTATAAAAGAGGACGCCTTGTTTAATTTTGCAAAACTCTCATTTGACCTTAACTCAGATATTGGTGTGTTCAGGCGCTATCTTGATACATACTCTCCTACTGAACAGAAATTTAATGAGATACAAAATTATATTGCCACATCCTATCTGCTTAAACAGGATTACAGATCTGCAATTGACATATTAAGAACAATTCGAAACCCCTCATCCAAAGACATTATTAACCTCCAGAAAGCAACATTTTTAAGGGGTATGCAACTTGTTAACCTGGGAGCCTACAGAGAGGCAATTCCTGTTTTTGAACTTTCAACCGCAAACGGGAACTACAATAATAATTTATTGAATGTGACTCAATTTTGGCTGGCTGAAGCCTATTACAGAGATAACCGTTTTCAACGTTCAGTAGATATCAATCTGGCACTTGCTACAAGAAACAGCACATTTAAAGGCAACAGGGAATATTCAACATCGCTGTACAACCTGGCATACTCATACTTCAAACTTGCAAATTTTGAACAGGCAGAGGCTTGGTTTAAAAGGTATCTGAACTTGCCTACAGGCGAAATTTTGTATGCTTCGCTGAAATTACTCAGGTTAAAATAATGAGATCCATATTTAAGATTAATCTCGTTCATTTTGGGTGACTCCGGGTATTTGCTTTTAATCTTTTGTACTCTAAAATCGATATCGGGACTGGAAAGTTCTATGGATATGAGGGTAAGGTAGCTCTCAATCATTGACAATTCAGCACTTTTTGACAATTCTGTATTTTCGAGAAGTTGCTCAAACTTCTTTTCGGCAGCCTGATACATTCCCTTTGAATATAGATTTACCGCATTTTTATATTGCTCAGAGTGCTTTCCGGGTATTTGTGCTTGTATGTTATTGCCAATTGATGGCATGAGTAGCAATACGAGCAGCAAAATCATACCTCTCCTATATGTAATTTCCATTGCAGATTGTTTTAATTAAATGGCAGTTTAAACTCCAAATTTAGTAAATTTGCCCTTATTAACACACAAAAATATGACATCAGACAGATCTCTTCCAATAATTGAATTTTTTGATACTGACATTTCAAAAGAGGAGAACCTTATAATATCGGGACTCAACCTCTCAATTTTTAGAGGAGACTTCATTTATCTCCTTGGAAGGGTTGGAAGCGGAAAAACATCAATCATTAAAAGTATTATTGCTGAGACGCCTATAAAATCGGGCAGAGCAAAAGTTGCAGGTTTTAATCTGGAGAATATTAAGGAGAGAGATATTCCCTTTTTAAGAAGGAGGATAGGTGTTGTCTTTCAGGATTTTCAGCTACTTACCGACAGGTCTGTTTATGAGAATCTCAGGTTTGTGCTTCAGGCAACAGGATGGACAAAAAACAACGAAATTGATAATGTAATCAGGGAGCGACTTGAAAGTGTTGACATGCTGAGAAAGAGCCATAAAATGCCACACCAACTCTCAGGGGGTGAACAGCAAAGGGTAGCAATAGCCAGAGCACTTCTTAACAATCCTGAAATTATACTTGCAGATGAACCTACCGGAAATCTTGATTCTGAAACAGCCGGAGAGATTATGGATCTTCTGATTAATATCCACAAACTCTACGAGCCTGCAATACTTTTGGTAACTCATAACAGATCTCTGATGAAACGTTATCCCGGAAGAGTTTTGCTATGTGAGAATATGAACTGCCGGGAGATTGAGCTATCTCAGGAGATAGATTTTTCTCAACTTCTTGATCTTTGGTAATTTTATGACAAAAAAAGAGAGATACAGGGCTGTAATTGAGTGGTTCGTGCAGCATATGCCGGTTGCTGAAAGCGAGCTCAGTTACGAAAACCCTTATCAACTTGTCGTAGCCGTTATACTTTCGGCCCAATGCACCGATAAGCGCGTTAATATTGTAACTCCAATGTTTTTTGAGAGATTTCCCGATGCATCAGCCCTATCAGAGGCAAGCGAACAGGAGATTTTTAATCTTATAAAGTCTGTAACATACCCTAACAATAAAAGTAAAAGCTTGTCAGGTATGGCTAAGATGCTGGTTAAAGAGTTCTCTTCTGTTGTCCCTTCAGACCCCTTGCTACTCCAAAAATTACCGGGTGTAGGCAGAAAAACCGCTAATGTTATAGCCTCAGTGATTTATAACATACCGGTTATAGCAGTTGATACACACGTTTATAGAATTTCAAAAAGATTGGGACTTTCAACAGCAAATACTCCACTTGGAGTCGAGCTTGATTTGACTGAAAATATACCTGAACATCTAAGGGCAACTGCACACCACTGGCTTATATTGCATGGCAGATATGTGTGTGTTGCCAGAAAACCCAAATGCAGCAGCTGCGGTTTATCTCCCTTCTGTCTCCACTATCATAAGTCCGGCGGGGCAGATCTCCATGAAGGTAGCACCGTTTGATGGACCAAAGCTTCCTCCCACAACTCCTATCATATCATCTTTTTTGAAACAATTATCATCAAGAAGCCTGTTTATAGAGTTCTTTATGAACTTATCTTTACTTGCAGTTGGGTCCATTGAATAGGCGTATACTCCGTATGAAAGAGCAAGCTCTCTCATTACGTGAGGAGTATAACACATTGCATAAATTGGAGTTTTAGGTCTGAAAGCGGAGAGGTACCTGCCGGTTCTGCCGGTTCTGGTATCAAATACCATTGCTTTTATAGGCAGTTTTCTTGTTGCGTTTACAAGCTGGCAGCTTAGTACCGCTGCAACCGGGTGAGTTATGTCAATTAACTCAAGAGAGTATGATGGTCTTACCTGACTCTCTATTTCGTTTGCAATCTTTGTCATTGTGCGAACAGCCTCGGTAGCATACTTTCCATTGGCAGTCTCACCGCTAAGCATTATTGCATCTGTCTTCTGGTATATTGCATTTGCCACGTCACTCACCTCAGCCCTGGTAGGCCTTGGGTTTTCTATCATGGAGTGAAGCATCTGAGTTGCAATAATTACAGGTTTTTTTCTCTCCTGACATTTTTTAATAATCTGCCTCTGTATTGTCGGAATTTTTTGGTATTCAATCTCTACTCCAAGGTCACCCCTTGCCACCATCACACCGTAGCAGTGTGATAAAATTTCGTCGATATTGTCAACCCCCTCCTGGTTTTCAATTTTGGCAATAATTTTCATATGGCTGTTATGGGAGTCAAGTATCTTTTGAACCTCAATAAGATCTTTTTTGTTTCTAACAAAGGAGTGCGCTATAAAGTCCAAATCATTTTTTATTGCCCACAAAATGTACTCTTTGTCTCTGTCCGAAATCGAAGGGAGATTAACCTGCACATTGGGAATGTTGATGCTTTTTCTTCCTTTTATCGTTCCGTCGTTATTTGCTTTGCAGTACAATCTTGAGGTGCTTTTTCTGATAACTGTAAGTGATATCTCCCCATCGTCAATCAGAATGTTTGAACCCACAGGTATTTCGGGTACAAGGTGGTTGTAGTTTGTGTACAGAAGTCCGTTTCCGGATACGCCCAAAGGATTATCTTCAAAAATAACCTCATCTCCGGTTTTAACAGGAAAACCCTTGTCGGTTGACATGTTGGTAATTCTTATTTCAGGCCCTTTGGTGTCTACCAGAATTGCAATTTTATCTGATACTTTGCGTGTATTTTCTACTATTGGAAGAGATGAGTCAAGGGTAGTATGAGCAGAGTTTATTCTCACCACATTCATCCCTTCGCTAAATAACTCGTTTATAAATTCTACACTGCAATTACGGTCCGATACCGTACATATTATCTTGGTTTTCTTTTCCGTCATATTTCTTCTAAATTTGTATGCAAAAGTAATTCATTTTATTTGAAAAGGTCGTTTAATAATAATTTAATAGCTGACTTCGCCTCTTATCTGAGACTGGAGAGGTCTCTGTCATTAAACAGTATCAATGCTTATTGTTCAGACATTTCAAAACTTGTAATATTTCTGGAGACTTCACCTGACAACGGGGGCATAGTCAATCCTGAAAAGGCAACACCGTTGGTTTTGTCTACATTTATTGCCACGCTGCACAGCAAAAATCTCTCCAAAAGATCTCAGGCAAGACTAATAAGTTCGCTTAAGGCATTTTATCGGTTTCTTGAAATTGAGGGAAGAGTCAAGGAGAGTGCTGCAGAAATGCTTGATTTTCCAAAAGTTAAGCCATATCTTCCAATTGTTTTGTCGGTTGGAGAGGTGGAAAAAATTATTGATGGAATTGACCTTTCAAACGATCAGGGACACAGAAACAGGGCAATTGTTGAGATGCTTTACTCTTGCGGACTAAGGGTGAGTGAACTTGTAAACCTTAGAATATCTGACCTCTTTTTTGATGAGGGTTTTATAAGGGTTACAGGTAAAGGTAGTAAGCAGAGACTTGTTCCTGTAGGCGCTCCCGCAGTCTCGGCAGTAAAGCTCTATCTTGAGCAAAGGAGAACAATAAAATTTTCTTCCAAAAATGAAGATACACTCTTTCTTAACAGAAGGGGGGGGGAAGTTAAGCAGAGAGATGGTGTTTCTGATTATAAAAGGGGAGGCAAAAAAAGCAGGTATAGTCAAAGAGATCTCACCTCATACCTTCAGGCACTCTTTTGCGACTCATATGGTTGAAAACGGAGCAGATTTAAGAGTGGTTCAGCAAATGCTTGGACATGAGAGTATATTAACCACTGAGATATATACACATGTGAACAGTGAAAAATGGCGCGAAGGAATACTTCGTTGTCACCCTAGAGCGAAATCGCTCTAAGATGTTATATTTGCAATCTGAATTTTAAAAGGAGATTATATGTCAAAAAAATATTTTCCACAAATTACCACAACTGTTTTAATCGTGCTTTTAACAGTCTCTTGGGGTTTTTCAGCCACAGTTAACGTGTTTGATAAAGAGGTTGCCAAACCAGGGTCTGAGAATGAAAAGGATACAATAAAACCGGTTAATCTCAATACCGTAGTTGTTACTGCCAATAAAACAAGAGTGAACAGGAGTAATGTCCCGCTTACCGTATCTGTAATTGAGAGGCATGAGATAGAAGCATCTGGGCACAGCTCAATACTGCCCGTTCTTTCACTGAATGTTCCTGGACTGTTTGTAACTCAAAGAGGAGTTACCGGCTTCGGAGTGTCAGAAGGGGCCGCAGGAGCCATAAATATCAGAGGGGTAGGGCAGGGAAATAAAGTTTTGATGCTGCTTGACGGTCAACCTCAGTGGGCAGGAGTCTTTGGACACTCACTTCCTGATCTTTATCTTTCATCTGATGCGGAGAGAGTGGAGGTAATCAGAGGTCCAGGTTCGCTGCTCTATGGTTCAAACGCAATGGGAGGAGTTGTAAACATAATCACCAGAAACCATGATAAAGAGGGGAGAGTCACAAAAGCAGGAGTCTCTTACGGCTCGTACAATACTCAAAAATACTCTGTAAATAACGGGTATAGCAAAAAGGGGTTTTCATCTTTTGTTTCATTCAACCGGGAGTCAACCGATGGCCACAGAATAAGATCGGGATTCGAAATTACCAACGGATTTATCAAAGCCGGTTATGATCTTGGAAAAAACTTTACAGTAAGTGCTGACGTTGCCCTTACAAAGATCGTTAATCAGAACCCCGGCCGCGCCGATGATCCGATGATTGATAATGTGATGGATATTTTAAGAGGGTCGGGAGCCCTTATTGTTGAAAACCGCCACAGGTATGGCTCCGGAGCACTGCATCTCTTCACCAATATGGGCGAACATACCATAAATGATGGTTATAAAATTGGAGGGAGCCCGAGAAACTACCTTTTCAACTCAAAAGATCATAATACCGGTGTTATGATGTACGAAAACATCAGGCTTTTTAAAGGGAGCTCCTTTACTGTTGGATTTGACTATAAAAAATGGGGAGGAAAGGCATGGAACACTCCAATTAACGAATCCTCTTCTTATAATCAAACAACACTTGTAGATAAAGAGGTAAACGAAACTGCAGGCTACATTGTTCTCCAGCAGGATTTCTTTTCAAACTTGACACTTAATGGAGGCCTTAGAGTAGAATACAATTCAGTCTTTGATGTTGCCTTTATACCTCAGATTGGAGTGAGTTTGAGAGCATCACCGGTAAATGTAATTAAAGCGTCGATTTCAAAAGGGTACAGAAGTCCTAATATCAGGGAATTATATATGTTTCAACCCAGAAATCCCGATTTATTACCCGAAAACATGATTAATTTTGAATTATCAGCCGGCCATACAATGTTAAATTCTAATCTTTCAGCAGAGCTTTCGCTCTTTTACATTGATGGTTGGAACATGATTCAAACAGTGATAATTAACGGAGTACCTAAAAATCTTAATACCGGACTTTTTGAAAACAGAGGAGTTGAAATACAGGCGAGCTACAGAATCAGACCGGATCTTCGTACAGATTTTAATTATAGTTATTTAAGAACATCAAAACCTATTATTGCAGCACCAAAACATAAAATTTTTGCATCTGTAGGTTACACTCCGGGTGATTTTGCTTTTAATTTTAATGCTCAACACATTGGAGGCCTCTATCTCAACACTGCAACCAAAGCGCAGGAAAGTTATACAATCTTCAATGCAAGAGCATCTTACAAAATAGATTTTAAATTTATTAAAACTAGGTTTTTTATATCGGGTGACAATCTTACAGATACCTCATACTCTATAAATGAGGGCTTCCCGATGCCGGGAATTACAGTTTTAAGCGGATTTGATATAATTTTTTAGTTATTTATTATTAAAAATACCTATATTCGCGGCTGAAATCATTTAACCCATAACACATTTTTAAAATGAAAAAACTTTTCGTATTGTTCGTTGTAGCCGGACTGGCTCTAACTTCGTGCGGCAGTAATGCACAACAAGAAGAAGTAACTGAAGTTCAAACTGATACTACAGCTGTTGAGGCTGCTGACAGCACAGCATGCTGCCCAGACAGTACAGCAGTAAAACCTGTTGAGATGGTTGTTGAATAAGGTTACGCTTAAATCAGACAAAAAGACGAGTATCATTTGATACTCGTCTTTTTTTTCCCCATATCTCTCGCCTCAAATTATTCCCATTCGATTGTAGCAGGAGGTTTTGACGAAATGTCGTAAACAACCCTGTTTACCCCCTTAACCTTGTTTATAATATCATTAGATACCTTAGCAAGAAATTCATACGGAAGATGCACCCAGTCAGCGGTCATACCATCTGTAGAGGTCACCGCCCTTAATGCAATTGTGAATTCGTAAGTCCTCTCATCACCCATTACTCCGACACTCTTTATAGGTAATAAAATTGTAGCCGCCTGCCACACCTTATCATATAAATTGCTCTCTCTAAGGGAATTTATAAAAATACTGTCAGCCTCCTTTAATATTTGAAGTTTATCGGGAGTTACCTCACCAAGTACTCTTATACCCAGTCCGGGACCCGGAAACGGATGACGTGATATCAATTCATTCTTAATACCCAGTGCTCTGCCAACCCTTCTGACTTCGTCCTTAAAAAGTGCTCTCAGTGGCTCTACTACCTTAAGCTTCATGAAATCGGGAAGCCCACCCACGTTGTGGTGAGATTTTATGGTTGCAGATGGCCCGTTAACTGAAACAGATTCAATTACGTCTGGGTAAATTGTACCTTGAGCAAGCCACTTTGCATTCTCAATTTTATGTGCCTCTTTATCAAATGTCTCAATAAAAACTCGTCCGATTGCCTTTCTCTTATCTTCCGGATCTGATACTCCTATTAAAGCTTTGAGAAATTCTTCGGATGCATTTACTCCTATAACATTCAATCCCATATCTTTATATGAATGCAGCACGGTTTCAAATTCATCTTTTCTCAAAAGTCCGTTATCCACAAAAATGCAATGCAGATTAGTTCCAATTGCTCTGTGGAGAAGAACTGCCGCAACAGTAGAGTCAACTCCTCCGGATAAACCCAATATCACGCTTTCACTACCGATTCTATCTTTAAGATCTTTGACAGCAGTCTCAATAAACGAGTCGGGTGTCCAGTCACCTTTGCAACCACAAATATCCTTTACAAAATTTTCGAGAATTGCAGAACCCTGTTCAGTATGATAGACCTCAGGGTGAAACTGAAGTGCAAAAGTCTTTTCTCCTTCAATACGATATGCTGCATTGGTAATGTCTCCGGTAGATGCAACAGGAACTGCCCCGTCAGGTAGTTTTGCTATTGTGTCACCATGCGACATCCACACTTGTGAATTGTCACTGATATTTTTAAAAAGAGGGCAACCGGTATCGTTAATTTTTAGTATTGCTCTGCCATATTCTCTGGCAAGTGAGGGATTAACCTCTCCTCCAAATTTATGTGCCAGATACTGGGCTCCATAACATATGGCCAAAAGAGGAATTTTCCCTTTAATTTCGGTAAGATCTGCTACCGGAGACTGAGGGTCTCTTACAGAAAACGGGCTTCCGGAAAGAATAATCCCCTTTACGTCGTCACTTGTTGCTGGAATTTTGTTGAATGGCACAATTTCACAATAAACATTTAATTCCCTTAATCTTCTGCCAATCAGCTGTGTAAACTGTGATCCAAAATCAAGTATGAGGATTTTTTCGGTCATCGGAGTTTTTATTTCATAAATTTAAACCGCAAAAGTAGAAAAAATATTACTTTTGCGGCCTTGATTATGCAAAAAATACGAAACATTGCCATTATCGCTCACGTTGACCATGGCAAAACCACACTAGTGGACAGAATGATCCTCCAGGCAAAATTATTCAGAGATGCCGGAAAAATGGGGGACTTAATAATGGACAGTAATGATCTTGAGAGAGAGAGAGGAATAACAATCCTTGCCAAGAACATGTCAGTACCTTATAAAGATTACAAAATTAACATCATAGACACTCCGGGACACGCCGACTTTGGCGGTGAAGTGGAGAGGGTCCTGAACATGGCCGATGGTGTGTTGCTACTTGTAGATGCCTTTGAAGGCACTATGCCCCAGACCAGATTCGTACTTCAAAAAGCCATCGGAATGGGTAAAAAACCTATTGTTGTAATAAACAAAGTCGATAAGCCAAATTGTCGTCCTGATGAGGTAAACGAACAGGTATTCGACCTGATGTTCTCTCTTGATGCTACCGAAGATCAGCTGGATTTTAAAACAGTTTACGGTAGTGCCAAAAACGGATGGATGTCTCTTGACTGGAAAAAACCCGGTACCGACATCACTCCTTTGCTGGACACAATTCTTGAGGTAATTCCAGCTCCGGTGTACAATGAGGGTACAATTCAGATGCTAATCACTTCGCTAGAATACTCGCCTTATGTAGGAAGGATTGCTATAGGCAGGGTAAACAGAGGTACTCTTAAACCTGGTATGCCGGTAACCTTGTGCAAACGAGACGGAACTTTTGAGAAGAGCAAAATAAAAGACTTGATGGTCTTTCAGGGACTTGAAAAGATCAGAGCAGATGAGGTTAAAAGTGGAGACCTGTGTGCTATTGTTGGAGTAGAGGGTTTTGAAATCGGTGACACAATTGCAGATATTGAAAATCCGGAAGCGTTGCCAACGATTGATATTGATGAACCAACTATGAGTATGCTCTTCACAATCAATGATTCGCCATTTTTTGGAAGAGAGGGAAAACTTGTTACATCAAGACATCTTAGAGAGAGGTTGGAGAAAGAGTTGGAGAAGAATCTTGCGATGAAGCTTAAAAACGGTATTACTGCCGACTCTTTTATCGTATACGGCAGGGGTGTTCTTCACCTTTCGGTCTTAATAGAAACTATGCGCCGCGAGGGTTTTGAACTCCAGGTTGGGCAACCAAAAGTGCTGGACAAAAATATTAACGGAATTCGTTGCGAACCTGTAGAGCATTTGACAATTGATCTTCCCGAAGAGATGGTTGGCCGTGCCATTGAAATGGTTACCAGACGAAAAGGCACACTGCTTCACATGGAAACACGTGGTGAGAGAACGCATCTTGATTTTGATCTTCCTTCAAGAGGACTTATTGGGCTAAGGAGCAATTTATTAACTGCTACACAAGGTGAAGCTGTTGTTGCTCACAGATTTAAAGCTTACGAACCATTTAAGGGAGAGATTGAAAAGAGAAACAACGGATCGCTGATTTCTGTTGAGACAGGTACGGCAATTGCATATGCAATGGATAAACTAAAGGACAGAGGACGCTTTTTCATACATCCGGGTGATGAGATATATGCCGGACAGGTTGTTGGAGAGAACTCAAGAGGTGACGATCTTGGAATAAATCTTTGTAAAACCAAGAAGCTGACAAACGTAAGGGCTTCTGGAACAGATGATAAAGCAATGCTAGCTCCGCCTGTTGAATTTTCACTTGAAGAGGCTCTTGAATTCATTCAGGAGGACGAATTTGTAGAGTTAACTCCTAAATCTATTCGTTTAAGGAAGATATATCTTGACGAGAACGAGCGTAAGAGAAGAAAGGGTTAAAGGGGTTGCTATTTTAAAAAAATAGATTAACTTTGCGGGCTCATTTCCTTTATGAATAAAGTAAGTAACAGAGAGTACATAATACCCATTAAGGGCATGTCGGTCGGGAAGCATTTGGTTGACTTTTCAATCGGCAATGAATTCTTTGAAGAATATGATAATTCACAGATTCTTGGAGCTTTACTCAATGTGAAACTAGAACTTGAAAAGAGCTCTACGCTTATTGAAATAAAAGGAAATATTGATGGTTCGGTTACTTTAGAGTGTGACAGATGTCTTGAGTTGATGGAAATGAAGTTGCAGACAGATGTCAAATTACTTGTAAAATTTGTCAAAACTCAGGATGAGGAAGACAATGACGAGGTGACGACTCTGGAACCATCAGAGAGTGAACTTGATCTAAGCCAGTTTTTGTATGATTACATCTGCCTTGCTCTTCCGATTCAGAGAGCACATCCGCAGGGAGAGTGTGATCCTGAAATGATCGAGAAGATAAACGCTCTAAACAAAAAAGCATTAGACGGAGATGACTCAAAATCTCCTTTTGATAAATTAAAGGATTTAATGAATTAATATTGTAAACATTATAACGATGGCACATCCAAAACACAGAATTTCCAAGACTCGCAGAAACAAACGCAGAACTCACTACAAGGCAGAGGTTCCAACACTTGGCAGCTGCTCAAACTGCGGAGCAGCAGTATTATACCACAGAGTATGCCCTGAGTGCGGATATTACAGAGGAAGGCTTATTATAGAAAAAGCTAACGCATAATTTTTCCACGGAGGTTAACATTAACTCTTTACAAACAGAGTTTAAGTTGCCTCCATTCGGGAAAACTGTCAAAAATCAATTTTGTATTAATTTGAAGACAATCCCTATGAACGGTAAAAAAAGGGCTGTAATAACCGGAATTGAAGGTTATGTTCCGGATTTCATACTTGATAACGAAATGTTGTCAAAAATGGTAGATACCACTGATGAGTGGATCATGACCAGGATTGGGGTGAGAGAGAGAAGAATTCTTAAAGAGGATGGGCTTGGAACCTCCTACATGGGTGCAATAGCTGTTCAAAGGCTTCTCGAAAAGACCGGAACAAAACCAGAAGAGGTAGATATGGTACTTTGTGCTACCGTTACTCCAGATATGATGTTTCCGGCAACAGCAAACATAATCTGTGACAAGACAGGAATTATGAATGCATGGGGTTTTGACATAAATGCAGGTTGCTCAGGTTTTATCTTTTCATTTGAAACAGCTGCATCATTTATTGAAAGCGGCCGATCAAAGAAGATGATTCTGGTTACCGGTGAAAGGATGTCTGCAATAACTGACTATTCAGACAGAACCACCTGCCCGCTATTTGGAGATGCAGCCGTAGCAATGCTGATTGAACCTACAGAAGATGACGGAATGGGTCTGCTCGATTCAATCCTTCATGTTGATGGGGTAGGAAGACATTACCTTTTCCAGAAGTCAGGCGGCTCAATGTATCCATCTTCAGTTGAGACTGTACAAAACAAAGAGCACTTTGTTTATCAGGATGGCCAGACTGTATTTAAATACGCAGTTAGCCGTATGGCAGATGTCTCTGTAGAGTTAATGGAAAAACATGACATCAAGGCAGAAGATATTGCTTACCTTATTCCTCACCAGGCCAATATGAGAATCATTGAGGCAACAGGTAAAAGAATGGGTCTTGAAAAAGAGAAGATACTAATAAACATAGAGAGATTCGGTAATACCGCCGGAACCTCAATCCCTCTCGTGATGTGGGATTTCGAAAAGAAATTCAAAAAAGGAGATATTCTTATCTTCTCGGCATTCGGAGCAGGATTTACATGGGGTTCGATGTACTACAAATGGGCATACGATCCTAAATAGATTGATGGCCCTATAGTTCAAGGGATAGAACGGAAGTTTCCTAAACTTCAGATTCGCGTTCGAGTCGCGGTGGGGCTACAAAGGCCGGCAGAGATGCCGGTTTTTTTTTGCAGAGATTTTGCCATTCTGTTTTCATTACATAACTTTGGAAATTAAAAATCTGAAACTAAGACGGATGAGAAAATTCATTATTGCGGCTATTATGTTTTGTGCAATCTCACAAATGAATGAAGCCAAATCACAGAGTGTACAGAAAGATGAATCGGAGAATAAGATCAAATACAAATTTGGGGGATATGTAGAGCTTAAAGCCTACTATGATGATTACAAATCAAAAACGACAAGGAATCAAATGATATATTTGTATCCGCTGGCTCCTGAGTATAACATGGGAAGGGACATTAATAAGTATTCGACATTGAATGCAAGTGTATTTGCCAGTAGACTTAACTTCTCTGTTACCGGGATGGAGTTTTTGAATGCAAAGGTGAACACATTCATTGAGGCAGATTTTAACGGTTCAAGTCAGGCAACAATATATATGCTTAATATAAGACACGCATACATTAATATGGACTGGGGTAACTCTTCTCTTCTGATGGGGCAGACAGATCACCTGACACTCGTAAATGAAGTGACGGCCTCAACACTGGCCTTTATAGCGGGATATCCGTTCAATCCTCTGAACAGAAGTATTCAGTTAAGGTATACCTATTCTCCGGCAAAAAACATAAAACTTCTGGCAGCAGCGCATATGTATACTGCCCACAAAAGTTTGGGGCCTGAGGATGCTCAGGCAAATGCAAAAATTCCCGATTTGCAGTTCCAGATTAAGTTGGGAGACCCTCAAAAAACGTTTGGCGGTATTACAGCCGGATATAAATTCCTTAAGCCTGTAATTTATGATTATCAGCATAATAACGATGCCCCAACAATGGGATCATTTAACATTGGTGCATTCCTGAGGACAAATGTCGAGGATAAAATTCTGTTTAAAACATGGGCCTCATACGGGAAGAACATGACAATGCTTGGACAACTGGGCGGCTATCTGATGCAGTGGAGTGAACATTCAAGTATTAAATATGAGAGTATTGGAGCGATTTCATGGTGGCAGGATACCGAAGTGAACCTTAAAGGAAATTTTAAAGCAGGAGTCTTTGCAGGTTACCAGACGAGGCTTAACTCAGCCGGAAAGATAACCTATGGGATTAATCCTGAAACATTAAGAGATCAAAAGTTACTATGGTTTGGTAAAGTTTCACCAAGATTGACTTACAATATATCCAATAAATTTATTCTGGGAGTGGAGTACAGCCGGACTACAGCTATGTGGGCAAAGGAGTTAAACGGGAAACTGGAACCGATTTCAAAACACCCAAAAACTTCGAACAACAGAATAGAGCTAATGGCAAAAGTTGTTTTCTAAATTATGAAAGTACAGAGGGCAGATGTTTACTGGAATTATGCGGCCACCTTTATGAGGATGGCCTCAGCTGTAATTATTCTTCCTTTGATATTAAGATTGCTGCCGAGTGAAGAGGTTGGGTTGTGGACTGTAATGATAGGACTCAATTCAATGATATATATGCTTGATTTTGGGTTTTTTAAAACATTTTCACGTGCAGTTACATATGTTTATTCGGGAGCAACCTCTTTGCAGAGAGAGGGCTTTACACCGGTAGAACCCGGATCACAGATATCATTTCCGTTACTAAAGGGGCTCTTAAAGGCTATGAGTCGTTTTTACGGATTAATGTCACTTCTCTTTCTTTTACTGCTTTTCACAGGTGGTATCTGGTATATTGAGCACCTGCTGAAAGGTTTTACCGGAGATCTTTTAATGGCAAGGTGGGCATGGTTTTCCTATGGCATACTTCTATGTTACCAATTCTTTACATATTACTACGATGCTGCACTGGTTGGAAGGGGTATGATCAAGAGGTCCAGACAAATTATTGTATTTTCACAAACAATTCACATTATTGTATCATCTGTACTTCTGTTGAGCGGAATTGGTCTTATCTCTATGGTTATCGGACAGACTTGTGCAACACTGATAAACCGCTATCTCGCCCGAAGAGCGTTTTATGACAATGAAACGCGTCATAAACTATCTGATGTAAAAGCAACTGATTGGAGGGAGATTATACGAAACCTCTTTAACACTGCATATAAAACAGGACTGGCCGGTTTAAGCTGGGTATTTGCCAACAGAATGCTTTCGCTTATAGGGGCGTTATATATTCCGCTTACAGTAATGGCCTCTTATGGTATATCCAAACAGCTTGCAGATATTACCCTTACGCTTGCAATAGTGTGGTTTGGAGCCTATTATCCTAAATTAACAGGTGAGCAGATTAGAAAAAGCACACATGAGGTCAAGAGGATATATATAAAAGCTCAGCTGATTGCTGTTGCCATCTTTATTTCGGTTGCATTTGCTATAATAGTAGCCGGAGCTCCACTTCTGAAATTAATAGGCAGCTCCACTCCGTTACTCGGCAAAACACTTCTGATTTTACTCTTTTTTGCAACTATGCTTGAGGCTCTCACAGAACTTGCTACATCGGTTCTGCTAAGCAGAAACGAAGTGCCACATTACAAGGCGCAGTCAATAACTGCAGTCGTAATACTGTTATTGCTGTTTGGCTCTCTGCATTTCACAAATGCCGGTGTTGTTCTGCTGATTGCAGTTCCTTTTATAGTACAACTTGCTTATCAGCACTGGAAGTGGAGCTTAAAGTTGTGGAGAGAGATGGACATAAAGTTATCCGACTACATTGCCGGCGTTAAATCCATCCACAAATCCCTCCCAGTTTTTAACAATAAGAAGAATAACCAGTAAAATAACCACTGCTGCAATCCAGTTTAAAATGGTTTTGTGTTCCTTTTTCATAATCAGGTTTTTTAATTTATTCAAAACTAACTATTGCAAAACCAATCAGGAGTCATAATTGGAAAATGTTTACATTTGCTATTGAAAAATATGCAATAGAAGCCTTTTTTTCTATTTTTAAAAAATGTAATATGAGTAAAGCTAAGTTTGTAGGGGTTTTCGGAAAGAGAAATTCCGGTAAAAGTTCACTGATAAACATTTTTGCAGGACAACAAGTTGCAATTGTATCTGATACACCCGGCACTACAACCGATCCTGTTAAAAAGAGAATGGAGATCTTTGGAATTGGCCCTGTCGTATTAATTGACACTGCAGGAATTGACGATAGCGGAGAATTGGGAAGCCAAAGGGTTGCCAAAACAAAGAATGTGATTTCACAAATTGATATAGCCTTGATACTCTTCACAAACAATCAGCTTGACAGTTTTGAGATGGATCTGATTGAGCAGTTCAGGCAAGAAGACATCCCTTTTATTTTCATTCACAATCAATCTGATATAATACCACTTGACAGGGCTCTCGCAGTTGAACTGACAGAGAAATTCAAGGCAGATGTCCTTGAGTTTTCCTGTTCGCTCCTTGATTCCAAAGAGCAGGATAATCTTGTTGAGTTACTGACATCACTTATTGTAAAAGCTGTTTCAGGATCTCCCTATACAGACAAAACTCTTTTTGAGGGGCTTGTCGAAAAAGATGATGTGGTAATATTGGTTTGTCCTATTGATAGTGAAGCTCCGGAAGGCAGATTGATACTGCCTCAGATGAACGCAATAAGAGACCTGCTTGACAGAGATGCAACAGCGGTTGTGTTACAACCCCGTAACCTTGAGAAATTCATAAAAGAGAACGGGTCAAAAATAAAGATGGTGGTAACAGACAGTCAGGCCTTTCAGGAGGTAGATAAGGCAGTTCCGAAAGAAATCCCACTTACTGGATTCAGCGTGATTCTGGCACGAAGTAAAGGGAATTTTCACCATTATGTTAAGGGTACGCCCTATATTGACAAACTCAATGACGGAGACAGAGTCCTTATATTGGAATCCTGTTCACATCACAGCTCATGTGAAGATATCGGAAGGGTAAAGATTCCTAAGCTTTTGGAAAAGAGAACCGGCAAAAAGATAGAGTGGGACATTGTGGCAGGGCTTGATCCGCTTCCTAAAGATATTGAGAGATACAAATTGGTTATTCAGTGTGGAGGATGCATGATAACAAACAGACAACTTGCAGCCAGATTGAGAAGTGCAATTAAAAATGGCATTCCTGTTACCAATTATGGTATAACTCTTGCCTACTGCATGGGAATATATGACAGGGCAACTGCAATGTTCAGGGAATAACTTAAGGTATTACCTTAAGAGTTAAACTTAATAATTACACAAAAGAATTAAACAGAGAGATGGCCGAGAACGAAATCTTCACCAGGGATGTTCTGATTAAATATCTAAACGAATCTGACAAAGAGAAAATCAAAGAATTAACCGAAAGGGCTTATAAGGTAAAAGTTGACACTATTGGAAATAAGGTCTATTTAAGAGGCCTTATTGAGTTGTCAAATATCTGTTCCAAAGATTGCTACTATTGTGGTATCAGACAATCAAACACCAAGGTTGAGAGATACGAACTCTCTGATGATCAGGTGATGGAGGCGGCAGAATTTGCCTGGCGGTCAAAATATGGTTCTCTTGTACTTCAGGCTGGAGAGAGGTGTGGCCGCAGATATATCACTAAAGTAACCAGATTGGTTAAGAATATTAAAGAGCTTACAGGAGGTGAACTTGGGATTACTCTTTCATTGGGAGAGCAGTCAAAAGATGTTTATAAAGAGTGGTTTGACGCAGGTGCTCACAGGTACCTTTTAAGAATTGAGAGCTCCAACAAAGAACTTTATGCTAAAATTCATCCCAAAAACACCAGACACTCATGGGATGTAAGAGTCAGGGCTATAAAAGATCTTATTGATGTTGGTTTTCAAACAGGTACAGGAGTTATGATAGGTTTGCCATACCAGACTATAGAAAATCTTGCAGATGATCTTTTATTTATAAAAGAGTTAGGTGTCCATATGGTGGGGATGGGGCCATATCTGAAGCATTCAGACACTCCCCTCGGCTCCGTTGCTGATGAACATCCATCATTGGATCTTACTCTAAAAATGGTCGCTCTTTTGAGGCTTATGCTTCCAAAGATAAATATAGCAGCAACCACTGCGATGCAGGTTATCGATCCCTACGGGAGGGAGAAGGCTGTAATGGCAGGTGCAAATATTATAATGCCAAACATGACCATTACCGAGGTAAGAAAAAACTATCAGATTTACGAAAATAAACCTGGTGTTAAAGATGATGCATCAGTTAGTAAATCTAAGCTTGAGCAAAATCTTAAAGAGATGAACATTGAAATCGGCTGGAACGAATGGGGTGACTCAAGGGCATTTAAAGGCTGAAAGTGTTGTAAAGCTCTCTCTTGCTCTATTTTGCTTTGTCCTGCAATACCTTTGTATTAGTTTACTTGACTTTATTCTCGTTTGCCTTTTTAAGAACGAGTTCAACATTTTTGGTTAAAGAGTTAGCAGAGATTGTTGCACCGGTGTAACTGTCAACTTCTGCCTTTTTCTTTAAAGCACTTTCAACTGTTAGTCCGTTCCAGCTGTTAAAGAAGGTTTGTCTATCCAGTCTTGATATATAAGATGTTGTTTCCCAGTGGCTTAATATGCCAACTTTCCTGATTATCTTATCTTTGTCCAGTACTACAATTACAGGCGTTGTATTGTGATAACCTTTTATGTCGTCTGAGAATGGCTTACTCGATAATGCGTAACCGATCTGTTTTTTTTCTGCATCAACAATCCTAAACCAAACATCATTAATTTTTTCAACTCCGGCCGCATCGGGATATATGGCTTTAATTACCTGTAATCCGGAAATCTCTTTAAGAACAGGAACCTCTTTCCCCTTTGAAGCCTGAGAGAATAAAATATTTGCAGTTAGGGACAAAACGAGTATAATAGCTATTTTCTTCATTTTCAATTAAGTTGGTACGTTAATAATTATAATTAAACAAGAGAGCTGCCTTTTGTCGGACAGCTCTCTAACCTAATATTGGCAACTAAAGATGCTATTTGTACTCTTTAATTGCTGCCTGAGCTGCTGCAAGACGTGCGATAGGCACTCTAAATGGTGAACATGATACATAATTCATACCAATCTTGTGGCAGAATTCAACTGATTCAGGATCACCTCCGTGTTCTCCGCAAATTCCTATCTTTAGTTTTGCATTTGTATTTCTACCTCCCTTGATACCCATCTCTACAAGCTTACCCACTGATGACTGGTCAAGAGTCTGAAACGGATCTGCAGGAATTATCTTCTTGTCAAGGTAGTCCTTCATAAATCCACCAATATCATCTCTCGAAAAGCCGAAAGTCATCTGGGTGAGGTCATTTGTACCAAACGAGAAGAACTGTGCTGTTTTTGCCATCTCTTCTGCAAGCATTGCTGCTCTTGGTATCTCTATCATAGTACCATAGAGGTATGAAATTTTTACACCGAATTTTTTCTCCACCTCAGCGTGAGCTCTGTCGCAGATTGCTTTCTGGTCGTCAAGCTCTTTTACTGAAACAGTTACAGGGATCATGATTTCCGGTTGTGGCTCGAATCCCTCTTTAAGTAGTTCTGCTGTTGCCTCAAAAATTGCCCTGAACTGAGTCTCTGAGATCTCAGGATAAGTAACGCCAAGACGTACTCCGCGGTGACCCATCATAGGGTTAACCTCGTGCAGAGAATCTCCTCTCTTCTTAACATCCTCAAGAGAGATTCCGAGTTCTGTTGCAAGTTCTGCCATCTTCTCGGCAGTCTGAGGTACAAACTCGTGGAGTGGCGGGTCAAGAAGGCGGAATGTTACAGGCTTGCCATTCATTACTTTCATGGTGCCTTTAACTGCATTCTTTACATATGGCTCAAGTTCTCCAAGTGCCTTAATACGCTCCTCTTTGGTTTTCGAAAGAATCATCTTGCGAAGTTTTGCAAGGGGCTGCTCTGAGTTGACTCCGTAAAACATGTGCTCAATACGGAACAGACCAATACCCTCTGCACCAAAGCTGATTGCATTTTGTGCATCTTCAGGAGTATCTGCATTTGTACGCACGCCAAGGACTCTGTATTTGTCAACGATTGACATATATTCAACGAATCTCGGATTCTCAGATGCATCCATAGTTTCGATAGCAGAGTCGTAAACAAAACCTTTGCTGCCATTAAGACTGAATACATCTCCTTCGTTATAAACCTTACCGTTGATTGTAAGAGTCTTTTTATGTAGGTTAATGTGAAGGGCATCGCAACCTACGATACAGCACTTACCCCAGCCACGTGCTACAAGAGCAGCGTGAGAGGTCATACCTCCGCGGGCAGTCAACAGACCGTCTGCAGCGCGCATTCCTTCAACATCTTCAGGGTTGGTCTCTTCGCGAACAAGAATTACCTTCTTGCCTTTTGAATTCCACTCTACAGCATCTTCTGCTGTGAAAACAATTTGTCCAACTGAACCACCTGGACCTGCAGGAAGACCTTTGGCAACAACTGTTGCAGCCTTTTCTGATTTAGGGTCAAGGATAGGGTGGAGGAGTTCGTCAAGTTGAATAGGTGCAACCCTCATTACTGCGGTTTTTTCGTCGATAAGACCTTCGTGAAGCATATCCATTGCCATATTCAGAGCAGCAAGACCGGTTCTTTTACCTACACGGCACTGAAGCATCCATAGTTTACCATCCTGAATGGTGAACTCAATGTCCTGCATATCGCGGAAATGTTTCTGAAGCCCTAGTTGTATTGCATCAAGCTCTTTGTACACAACAGGCATAGCTGTTTCAAGTGATGAAAGATGCTTGTTTTGATCGTTTTTGGTTGATTCGTTAAGAGGATTTGGTGTGCGGATACCTGCAACAACGTCTTCTCCCTGAGCGTTTACAAGCCATTCTCCGTAGAATTTATTCTCTCCTGTGGCAGGGTTTCTTGAGAATGCAACACCGGTTGCTGAATTGTCACCCATGTTGCCGAATACCATCGCCTGTACGTTAACGGCTGTTCCCCACTCATCAGGTATATTTTCGATTCTTCTGTAAGAGACTGCTCTTTTACCGTTCCATGATTTGAAGACGGCTCCCACGCCTCCCCACAGCTGCTCAATGGCATTGTCAGGGAAAGGTTTTCCAAGAACATCAAGAACTTTAGCTTTAAAGGCATCACAAAGCTCTACAAGATCTTCTGTTGAAAGGTCTGTGTCAATTTTGTACCCTTTTTTGTTTTTAACCTCGTGAAGCATTTTATCAAGCTGAACACGAATACCTTTACCCTCTTCAGGATCTAAGCCCTCTGCTTTTTCCATTACAACATCAGAGTACATCATAATAAGACGACGATATGCGTCATATACGAACCTTGGGTTACCGGTCTTTTTGATAAGACCCGGGATTGTATCTGAGCAGAGACCAATATTTAAAACTGTCTCCATCATACCCGGCATAGAGCTTCTTGCACCTGAACGGCAAGATAAAAGAAGTGGATTTTCTTTGTCTCCGAACTTCATCTCCATTACAGATTCTACTCTCTTAAGTGCCTCTTCTACCTCTTTCTGAAGTTGTGGTGGGTATTGCATGTTGTT
>Ga0351858_1040_pt1 | contig 25534 bp, 23 predicted proteins | sample BONcelFGM3001D10_FD_206797 | JGI IMG/M metagenome (GOLD analysis project Ga0351858, IMG submission 206797) | Enriched cells from coal bed in the Powder River Basin, Montana, United States - BONCAT cells FGM rep2 HSBNCT.FGM.300.1.D10 ... | reverse complement strand
GGAAGTGGTTTAGAATCTGATCTGTAAAATATGAGTTGCTAAGTTTTTCCCTCTCTTTGAAAGTTTGCTCAAGGCGGCTAATATAGTTTGCCTTTGCTCTCTCATATTCAGAAGGCGTAAAGCCAAATCTCTTCACCTTTTCTGCTTCGTGAACAATAGCCCTCAGAGCCTCTTCAATTCCTCCGTCTTTTGCGCCGGCTGAAATACCAAAGGAGGCCTTTGTGTTTGAGACAATAAAGTCACTGTGTGATGCCGAAGCCCTTGTGAATGGAGCGTTTGCCTTTTGAGTGATATCTGCAAGCCTGGCATTGAGCATCATTGTGGTCATACTCTTCAGGTAGTTGTTCACCAGAGATGCAACTGTAGGCCTGAATTGCTTAGGCATTACATCATGCTTATACATAAGCATAATGCTGGTTCCAGTTGCCTCCGGGTCACTTACGACCGAAACAAGAGGCTCTTTTGTATTTGGAACTTCAAACTCCTCTCTTACTGCAGGATTCTTTGGTTTAGGAATTGCTCCAAATAATTTTACTATTTGTTTCTCTACGGCCTCAGGATCGATATCTCCGACAACAATAATGCCCTGAAGATCTGGACGATACCATTTACGATAATATGACCTAAGCTCTTCGTAGGTGAAGTTATCGATAACAGAGACAAGTCCTCCGGGAAGTCTGTGTGCATATTTACTGCCCGGCATAATCTCCGGAAGCAAGGCTTCTATCATTCTCATCTGCGCGTTGCTTCTGGTGCGAAGCTCTTCACGAATAACTCCTCTCTCCTTGTCAATGTCATCTTCATTAAGGGAGATAGAATTTGACCAATCATGTAAAATAAGGAGGCAGGAGTCGATTATTCCCTGTCTGCTTACGGGTACTGCAGAGATATTGTAAACGGTCTGGTCAACTGCAGTATATGCATTCAGGTTTGCTCCGAATTTAACACCTATTGTCTCAAGCCATGAAATAATTTTGTTATCAGGAAAGTTTTTAGTCCCGTTAAAAGCCATGTGCTCAAGGAAATGTGCCAGACCTCTCTGGTTCTCCTCTTCGAGTATAGCTCCTACCTTTTGAGCAATGAAAAATTCAGCCTGACCTTTAGGTTCGGCGTTTTTCATTACAAAGTAAGTTAATCCGTTATCAAGTTTTCCGCTTCTTACCTTGGGGTCCAACGGCAAAACCGGAGGCATCTGCGCCATTAACCCAAAAGTGAGGAAAAGCGAGGCCACTATAAGAAATAGTCGTTTCATAAGATTTTTAATGATTTAATTTATTAGATAGTACAAATGTAACTAATATTTTGCATCCTAATTTAGTTTTTTATATTTTTGTAATTACCCCTTTAATGAAACTAATTTTTTAATGTTCAATTTAATACTACACAAATGAAAAAGATCAAGTCATTTTTAGCCATATGTCTGGTTACTATTCTGACATTCGGTTCAGTTGCGGCTCAGGATATGCAAAGCGCAACCGATTTATTCAATGCAGGAGGGAAAGCTCTGAGTGAAAGCAATTATGTTGCTGCGATTGAGTCATTTAACAAATCTCTAAAAATGCTTGAAACTCTATCTGCAGAAGATCGTGCTGAGGAGGGTGATGCAATGATTAAGGAGTGCAAGGGTATAATCCCTCAGATTCACCTCCGTTACGGCAAAGAGCTTGCTACTTCGGGAGATGTTGACGTTTCAATAGTTCAGATTAAACTTGCGGCAGAGACAGCTACAAAATATGAGCAACCGGATGTTGTTGAAGAGGCTAATATGCTTATCCCTCAACTTCTGCTTGCTAACGCAACAAATCTTCTGAATGAGGGCAAACTTCCTGAATCTATAGCCGGATTTAAAAAGGTAATTGCAGTTGATGCAAAAAATGTAGACGCATATTTTAGAATGGGAGTTGCAGAAAGTCGTCTTGAAAACGAAGCCGGTGCTTTGGCAGCATTTGAAAAGGCAATTCAGCTTGGCGAAACTGAAGTTGCTCCAAGACAGATTGCGGTAATTTATCTTAAGAGATCTGCAGCTGCAACCCGTACAAAAAACTGGGCTGAGGTTTTTGCAAATGCAAAAAAATCAAATGAATACAATGAGTCGCCTCAGGGCAACAAACTGGTAGGCCTAGCAGGTGTTCAGTTAAAGAAATATGATGAGGCAATTGCTGCGCTTGAAAGCTATTATGCTTCAGACCCAAATGCGTCGGATAAGAACGGTACAATTTACAACCTTGCTGTTGCTTATGAGGCAAAAGGGAATAATGCAAAAGCTTGCGGATACTACAAGCAGCTTCTAAATGATGCTACTTACAAGCAAATTGCAGAATATAAGGTGAAAACTCAATTGAAGTGCAACTAAGAGAGTTAGAGATCTTAGCTCCGGCAAAAAACAGAGACATCGGCATTGCAGCAATAGATTGCGGTGCCGATGCTCTCTATATTGCAGGTCCGTCATTCGGTGCAAGGGAGGCCGCAGGCAACCCTCTTTCCGACATTGAGGCACTTGCCAGATATGCCCACAGGTACGGAGCCGGTGTCTATCTTACTCTGAATACAATATTATTTGAAAACGAAATAGAGAAGGCGGTCAAACTAGCCTGGGACGCATATGAAAGTGGTTGCGACGCACTGATAATTCAGGACCTTGGTCTTCTAAAAGCAGCCCTTCCCCCTATTCCCCTGTTTGCATCAACCCAAACAAATATAAGAACCCTGCAGCAGGCAAAAATGTTGGAGTCACTAGGTTTTAACCGCCTTATACTGGCAAGGGAGCTCTCTCTGGAGCAGATAAAGGAGATAAGCGACAACTGTTCAGCCCATCTTGAAAGCTTTGTACACGGTGCGCTTTGCGTCTGTTACAGTGGGCAATGCTATATGAGCAGCCGCATAACCGGTCGCAGCGGAAACAGAGGAGGATGTGTCCAGCCATGCCGTTCAGAATACAATCTTATTGACAGTAAAGGAAAGGTGCTCATCAAAGATAAACCACTCCTTTCGCTGAAAGATCTGAATCTGGCCGATTATATTCCACAGCTGGCAAAAGCTGGCATAACATCATTTAAAATCGAAGGAAGACTCAAAGGGATATCATATATCAAGAACATTGTGAGGTACTACAGAGCTGTTACCGATAATTTTCTGGAAAACAACTCGGGTTTCAGGCAAAGCTCACTCGGAAAGTTGTATGGAGGATTTGCCCCAAGACCACAGACTACTTTTAACAGAGGTTACACAAACCTCTACATTGAAGGAAGCAGGGGAGAGTGGAACAGTGGCGACAGCGCAAAATCAGTGGGTGAATACATAGGCAAAGTGGAATCAACCTCATCTGACAGCAGAGGGAATCTGATTTTCAGTTATAAATCACAGGAGAGAATCAGTAATGGAGACGGCCTCTGCTTTATCTCACCAAAAGGGGAGGTAACAGGCATAAGGGCCAGCCTCTCCGAAGGGAAAACAGTTCATACAAACGACAAGATATCATTACCTCCAGGATCAGCACTATACCGAAACTATAACCACTCGTTTGAAAAGGAGCTGGAGAGCAATATGCCCAAAAGATTAATAGAGATATTAGTCAGGTTTATAAGCAGTAGCGAAGGAACTACTCTCGAAGGGGTAAGAGAAGATGGGGTGAAAGTGAGTGTAAATATTGAGGGCATTTTTGAGAGGGCGCAAAACAGAGAGGCTTCGCTTTCGGGTATAAAACGACAAATTGAAAAGAGTTCCGGAATCTACATATTTAAACTTGAAAGCACAGATATTGAAGAGGTTTTATTTTACCCCGCTTCGATACTTAACGAAGCAAGAAGAGCTTTAGCTGAAATGTTTGAATCTGTTCCAGTTACAAAAAACTCTAATGAAAAGAGTGCACCCGACAGAGCTTCGCTGGTAACACAGGGTATATTGGAGGGTAAGGCTTTGGACTATCGTGCCAATGCAGCAAACTCTCACACAAAAGCGCTCTATAGTCAAATTGGAGCAAAATCTGTGGATGACGCTTTTGAGATTAGCGCCCCGGAGGAGGCTGAATTGATGAGGTGTAAATATTGCATCAAGTTTGAACTTGGTACCTGCCCCTCTGAAGGGAGCAAAGTAAAATACAACGAGCCTCTTTTTCTTGAAAATCGAGGAAAGCGATTTCGCCTTGGGTTTGATTGTAAGAATTGTGAAATGGTTATATTTGGATAAAACAAAACTGTATGCAGTTTGCCGAAATAGTAGGACAAAAAAAGATAAAGAGACAACTTGCCGCAATGGCGGATGAGGGGAGGGTGAGTCACGCAATACTGTTTTGCGAAGAGCCCGGATATGGAGCACTGCCACTGGCAATAGCGTTTGCTCAGTACATGGCATGCCCTTCTAAAGAGGGCGGGGACTCATGTGGCACATGCCCCTCTTGCAACAAGTTCAGAAAGCTTATCCACCCCGATTTGCACTTTGCAATGCCGGTAAGTTCTACCAAAACCATTACGGCAGATAAGAAACCGGTAAGCGACCTTTTTGCTTCTGAGTGGAGGGAGATCATTGGCGAAAACTGCTATGTTACAGAGCAGGAGTGGTACGAGTTTATAGGAATTGAGAATAAATCGGGCATAATTGGTGTAAACGAAGCGGCACTTATATCCCGCAAACTGAGCCTTAGATCATTTGAAGGGGGCAAAAAATTTCTGATTATGTGGCTGCCCGAAAGGATGAATCAGGAGGCTGCAAACAAACTCCTTAAGTTATTGGAGGAGCCGCCACCCGAAACATTTATTTTTCTGGTAAGTGAGGCTCCGGAAAGAGTTATATCTACAATTGTTTCACGATGTCAGATATTTAAACTTACACCTGCCGAGACCGAAGAGCTTGCGGCAGAACTCACCGAAGAGTTTGATATCACCCCGGATGAGGCTCGTTTTTGGGCAGGAATTTCCGGAGGAAGTTTAAGCAGATCAAGGGCTTTGATAGGGGAGTCAGGAAAAGAGAGTGAGTTTTATCAACCACTGACCGTTCTGCTGGAAGGGTGCGCAACAAAGGACCTGAAAAAAATAATACAATTTTGGGAGGAGATATCTGTTTACGGGAGAGAGAAACAACGCACATTTTGTGAGTACACACTTGAATTTTTAAGAAGAGCCCTCATAACACAGGCAGGTACCCCCGAGGTTTCAAACACCCCTCCCGCCCAAAGAGAGTTTATCAGGTATTGGGCAGGAAGGCTCAAGCCGGCATTCTTTGTAAAGGGATATGATGTTCTAAATAACGCACTTGCAGACATTGACAGGAATGTAAACTCAAAGTATATATTTGCAGATCTTGGTAATCGCTTTTTTCTATCTTTGTAGTTTCAAAATATGGATACACAAAACATAAAATATGATTGTACACGGGGCAGCATTACTGAACGTACTCCCGAAGGGGAGTTAAAATTCGTATTTCAGTCTTGTTGTTGTAAACTAAGTGTCTTTGACTGGCTCAAAGATATCCCTGACGAACTTACCCAGGATACTTTTGAGGTAAGGTTCAAGAACACCAGAAAGCTCTATTTTAAAAACACCTCCGGAATATCGATTCAGGTTGGTGATCTGGTAGTAGTAGAGGCAACAAACGGTCACGATTTGGGCATTGTTACCCTCAATGGGCCTGTCATTATTCCTCAACTGCGAAGGAACAACATAGATATAAAAACTTACGAGTTTAAAAAGATATTCAGAAAGGCCAAGATGCTCGACATTGAAAGATGGCAGGAGGCAATTGCAAGAGAGCACAAAACCATGATTCGCGCAAGGCAGATAGCGGCATCTCTTAACCTGAACATGAAAATCGGAGATGTTGAATTCCAGGGAGACGGTACAAAAGCAATTTTTTATTACATAGCTGACGAACGAGTAGACTTCAGGCAGCTAATCCGACTCTTTGCGGACGAATTCAGAATTCGTATTGAGATGAAGCAGATTGGAGCCCGGCAGGAGGCCGGTCTTATAGGAGGAATAGGAGTATGCGGCCAGGAGCTATGCTGCTCACGCTATATGTCAGATTTCCAGTCAATAACAACACAAGCTGCCAGAACTCAGGATCTTTCTCTAAGTCCTCAGAAACTTGCCGGACAATGCAGTAAACTCAAATGTTGCATAAATTACGAAGCACCAACTTACATTGACGCACATATAAACATTCCTCAGGTAAGAGGCCCGCTTGAAACCGAAGAGGGGCAAATTTTCCTTGTAAAGACAGATACACTTAAGGGAGTTATGTGGTTCTCCTACGAACAGAACAGCATGACCAATATGTTTCCTCTGGATGCCGAAAAGGTTAAGGAGATTATAAAACTTAACAGGAGAGGCATAAAGGTAGCTAATGTCAATGAGAAGAAGGCGGAAAAATCTCCTGAATTTATGAGTGCAGTCGGAGAGGACAGCATTTCGCGCTTCGATGAGAAGAACAACGACAGACACAGACATCCAAAAAGGGGAAAACCTTCGCGTAATAACAGAAAAAGAGGGGAAAATGACTCAAATCAACAGAAATCTTAGATCTGTAATTCTCCTTTTCCCATTGCTAATTCTCTCCTGCTCAGGTTGGGGGAGTTTTTCAACGGGCTACAGACATATTACCCGATTCACTGCTGAAGATACTCTGTCAAGCTACGCAATAGACCTATATGCAAGACTACCTGTAGGTTACTCAGATAAAATGGTGCAACTGATCCTGGATATAACCTCTCCGGAGGGAAATATCTACAGAGATACACTCAGTTTGCCTGTAACAAAATCAAACATCCCGAATATTTCTGCCAAAAGCGGCAGATGGTCTGATATGTACTGGAAGTATCGTGAAGGTGTTAAATTTGCCAAAAGTGGTAACTGGACCTTTGCTTTGTCAACCGGTGAAGAGTACGGTAATAATTCAGGTACAGGAGAGATGGGCGTTATAATTAGAAAGATGTAAAATGGGAAAGGATAAATTAAAAAGATTTGAAGAGAACAAGAGCTTTGAGTGCCTTCACCAGCCGGAGTTCAGTGATGTCTTTAACGGTGACTGCAATATGAAGGGCAATTGGAATACAATGCAATTCAAAAACAACAATCCGGTTGTACTTGAGCTGGGTTGTGGAAGAGGCGAGTACACTGTAGAGCTTGCCAGAAGATTTCCCTACAAAAACTTTATTGGTGTTGATATTAAAGGGGCAAGAATGTGGAGGGGAGCAAAGACTGTTACCGAAGAGAGTATTCCAAACGCCGCTTTTTTAAGATGTCGTATTGAATTTGCAAAAAGCGCATTTGATTGCGATGAGGTTTCTGAGATATGGATTACCTTTCCCGACCCTCAAATGAAGAAGAGCTCAAAGAGGCTCACATCATCATATTTTCTTGAGAGATACAGAATGTTTCTAAGAGACGAAGGGGTTGTTCATCTTAAGACAGACAGCAGGTTTCTTCACCTATACACACTTGAACTGATAAAACATAATAAACTTGAGCTGATAGAGGCCAATGACGATATTTACGGTACCGGCCGGGCCGATGCTCTTCTCTCTGTAAAAACCCGGTATGAATCAGAGTTTCTCTCGCAGGGAATGAAAATTACCTACCTTTCATTTAAACTTAGAAAGGCAGGTAAACTTACTGAACCTGAATGGAATCCCGAAGATCTTTAGCCGTCGTTCCTATCGTCTCTTACAGCGTATTCAATCATGCGCGCAATTCTGTAAACATCTTTTCTCATGCCATCAAGAACAATAGGATTATCGGAATAGTTCACGGTAATCTTGTCCTCAAACATTCTCATTAACCTCATGAAGGATGACTTGTGGCGAAAAACAACAAAGTCAGGACCATCATTATCCTGAACGAAATTACATCTTTGAAACACATCTGTAATCTTCTCCTTGTCCTGTGCAAATGTCTTGTTCAGATATACCCTCTTTTTTGCAAATCCGAATATTGGATATATGAAAGAGAGAGCCAGAAGGAATATTATTATCTGAACCTCTGTCCCTTCACGGAAGAGAGAACTGAAATTGAAGCTCTGTCTTGTTATCAGGGAGAAAACTCCAATAACAAGAATAAAAACTACAACAAGGTATACCAGGTATTTTGCTGCCCTTGTTATATACTGCTGAAAATTAAATGATGCCATAAATATCTGTTTTTTATCTGTTAAGTTCTTTCCAGGCTAGTGCCGAAGAGCCCAGGATTGCGGCATTGTCCTCATCAAGTCCCGAAAGAAGAAGTTTTACCTTCCCTTTCCACATCTTTAAAAGGTTCTCTTCAAACGCCCTTTTGGTTGGTTCCAGAATAAGGTTGCCTGATTTAGCCAGCCCTCCAAAGAGGAAAATTGCCTCGGGAGTAGTTATTGCAACCAGATCGGCAAGTGCTTCACCAAGAATGCGTCCTGTTGTTTCAAAAGCTTCGTTAGCGATTTTGTCACCTGTGGCTGCTGCCATTGCAACATCTTTTGATGTCATATTTGCGAATGTAATATCTCTTAGAGAGCTCTGATAGTTCTCATTTGAGAGAAGTTCGAATGTGGTTCTCTTTATTCCGGGCGCAGATACGTAGGTCTCAAGACACCCTCTTTTACCGCAGCCGCACTGACGACCCTCTCTTTTGTAAACAATATGGCCATACTCACCGGCAAATCCATCATGTCCGTAAAGAACCTCCCCATTAACAACAAAACCGCTGCCAAGACCTGTTCCAAGAGTAATAACCACAAAATTCTTCATCCCCTTTGCTCCGCCGTAAATCATCTCTCCGATGGCTGCAGCATTTGCATCATTTGTAAGCACTACCGGGACCCCTCCAAAAAGAATCTTAAGCTTCTCAACTATTGGAAGATTCTCTTTCCAGATAAGGTTTGCAGCTGATTCAATGCACCCTGTATAATAGTTCCCATTGGGAGCTCCAATGCCTATTCCGGCAATCTTGTGGGGGAAATCAACCTCCTTGGATAACTCCAGAATACCGTCTCTGATTGCAATGATAAAGTCGTTGAATTTTTCGTATCTGTTGGTGGGGAAAGTACCACTCCCATGAATTGTCCCTGACTCATCAACGAGCGCAAAAACGGTGTTGGTTCCACCTATGTCAATTCCGGCTACAAGTTTTTTCATAAACGAGGCATTAAATTTGTTCTTAAATTGATATAGAATGACAAAGCTAACAAAAAATAATCAATACCATTTAGGATAAAATTGCTATTTTTGTAGGACTGAGAAGGCATAAAACACAATATGATTATGGGAAATGAAAAGAATTTAAAGAGACTGGTTATTGGAATGGCAGTAGTTGCTGTTATACTGGCAGCGATACTTGCATGGATATGGGTAGAGAAGAACGGAATGGTCAAAGACCTTACTGTTGAGAAAGATCAGCTTACTACCCAGATGATTCAATTAAGAGATGACTATGGCGTTCTTACAACCAATAATGACAGCTTGAATGCAGAGCTGGACAGAGAGCGCGAAAAGGTAGATCAGCTCATAGAACGGATTAAAACCACCGAGGCAACCAACAGATCAAAAATACGCGAATACGAGAAAGAGTTGGGCACTCTCAGGAGTATAATGAGAACATACATCCAGCAGATTGACTCTCTTAATACACTTAATATCTCTCTGAGGAAAGATGTTGCTGTGGCAAAAGATGAGGCCAAGGAGTCAAGACAGAGGTACGATAAATTGATTACCACCACAGAGGAGTATGCAAAAAAGGTAGAGGTTGGGTCTGTACTTAAAGGCAGAGGATTTGTTATGACAGCAATCAACTCTTCGGACAAAGATACTGACAGAAGCAGCAGAGCAGCAAAGCTTAAAACTTGTCTTAATCTGGTAGAGAACACAATCGCGATAAAGGGTCCAAGAAGAATCTACATTAGGGTAAAAGGTCCGGATGGTATTCTTATGACCAATTCTCAACAGCAAATATTCACCTCAGCAGGAGAACAGATGATCTACTCTGCCGTAAGGGAGGTTGATTACCAGGGCAGCGAACTGGAGGTATGCATATTCTTTTCTAGCAATCAACCGTATGTTAAAGGGGTATATACTGTAGACGTCTTTACAGAAGAGTCAAGGCTGGGAAGTACCGATATGCTTCTTAGATAACTTTGGCCGGGATATACATACACATTCCCTTCTGTTCTCAGTTTTGCAGTTACTGTGATTTTTACTCTGTGAATCAGACAGAAAAGGTGGATGAATTTACAGAGGCTCTTGTAAAAGAGGTAGTTACTAGGTCAAATGATTTCAAAAACAAGGGGTTAACCGTCAATACCGTTTATTTCGGTGGCGGAACCCCTTCTTTAATTAGCATCCCATCTCTTAAAGCTATTCTAAACGCTCTATATGAGAACTACCCTCACGCAGCCGGAATCAGGGAACTCTCCATAGAGGTTAACCCTGACGATATCACCTCTCAATACCTCGACGGCCTCTGCGAATGTGGGTTTAACCGCCTGAGCATGGGCATTCAGTCATTCAATGATCAGCACCTAAAATGGATGAACAGACGGCACAACTCCCTAACGGCACTTAACTCATTTGAACTGGCCCGTAAAGCCGGTTTTTCAAACATAAGCATAGATCTTATTTTTGGATTTGAGATGCTCACAACCGAAGAGTGGAAAGAGAACCTTCTTAAAGCAATCTCCCTTTCACCGGAACACATATCTGCCTACCAGATGAGCATCGAAAAAGGGACAACACTTCACCGAAACTACATTAAGGGCGCATATCTCCAACCACCGGACGAATCATCAGCCAGACAGTACTCTATGCTTCAGGAAGAGCTGGCAAGGGGAGGTTACATTCAGTATGAGGTATCTAGTTTCTGCAAACCGGGGCTCTACTCGCAACACAACAGCTCATACTGGGATTTTACACCATATTTCGGATTCGGGCCATCTGCACACTCATTTGACGGAACAGTTAGACATCGCAACTTCTCCTCTTTGGATGCATACATTAAGGCAATGAATAGAGGTGAGAGTTTTGGAAGGTCTCACAAGCAGAGTCTAAAGGATAGATTTAACGAATATATAATGCTCTCCCTGAGAAGAACAGAGGGGATAGACAAGGAGGTTCTTGAAAACTCATTTAAGAAATTTATAAAACATCAATTCCAGTCTGAACTTGGCAGATTAACTGAGGCCGGATTCCTTTTGGAAGAGTCCGGAAAAATAAGAATCCCGCCGGAACATCTGTTTGTCTCCGACGGGATAATAAGAGATCTTTTTGCCTGATGAGGCGTCTAAATAATTCCGTTTGCCTTAAGATAGGAGAAAATAGCAATTGTGCTGAATCCCAGAGCTATTACAGTCGAATAAAGATAAGAAACGACCTTTAATCTGCCCAACCATTTACTGTTGTTTGCACCTAAAGTCTGAAAAGCACTCCAGAATCCGTGAGTAAGGTGAAACCACAAAGCTGCAAACCAAACAAGATAAACCAGAGTAATCCAGATATTGCCAAAAGTCTGTTCCATGAGAACATTGCCATTCTCCGCATGACCTCCGGTAAATTCAGGAAGTTGCATTTTAGCCCAAAAGTGAGACAGGTGCAACACCAGAACGCCAAAGATTATAACACCCAGCACAAACATATTCTGTGAGGCCCAGGAGTCACCCTGAGTTGCGTTTGCAACCTCGTACCTCTGACTGCCTCTTGCTTTCATGTTATAACGGGTAAGGTATGCGGCATAAATTATATGGATTACAAATCCGGCAGCAAGCACCGGTACCATTGCCACAATAAATGGAGACCCCATAAATTCTATGACAGCATCAAATGCCTCAGGTCCGAAAATATATGCCGAGTTGGCAAGCATGTGAATGAATAGAAATAAAATAAGAAAAAGGCCTGTTATGCTCATTATGAGTTTTTTGCCTATTGATGAGGTGAGAATATTTCCCATATTAAAATGTGTTATTGATTGAAGGTTACCCTCTGATTAACCCCCGCAAAGATATACCGTTGCTTGTTAATTTCATAATCTTTAAGTATTTTTGTTCGGATAAACACACTCAGTTAGAGGTTAAAAAAACTCTTTTCAAATGAAATACAACAAAGTGCTTCTTAAATTAAGCGGTGAAAGCCTGGGGGGAAATTCCGGCGGTGGGCTGGACGAAGATATCCTCGCAGTGTACGCAAAAGAGGTGGCAGAGGTGGTTAAATCGGGTACAGGAGTATCAATTGTAGTTGGTGGAGGAAACATCTTCAGGGGGCTGTCAGGAGTAGGAAAAGGGTTTGACAGGGTAAAAGGTGACCAAATGGGTATGCTGGCTACTGTTATCAACAGCATCGCTCTTTCTCTGGCAATAAAAGCTGAAGGTGTTGAATCGGAAGTTTTTACAGCAACGCCAATGGAGCCCTTTGCGAAGTACTACGAAAGAGACACAGCTCTTGCACTGTTAGAAAGAGGCGGAGTAGCAATTATTGCAGGAGGAACAGGCAACCCCTTTTTCACAACAGACTCTGCGGCAGCTCTTAGGGCAGCAGAACTGGGTGTAAATGCGTTACTCAAAGGCACCCGGGTAGATGGAGTTTACAATTCAGATCCTGAAAAAGACCCTGCAGCTGTAAAATTCTCTACACTTTCATACACAAAGGCACTCGCAGACAATTTGAAAATTATGGACATGACAGCATTTGCACTCTGTCGTGAGAATAAAATACCTATAGTAGTATTTGATATTAACCGAAAGGGAAATCTTATTAAAATTGTAAAGGGAGAAGAGGTAGGTACTTTAATAAAAGAATAATTAAATATTAAAATTATGGATATAAGTAAGCAAAAAGAGGTAATTTCAGCATCAAAGGAGCGTATGGACAAAGCGCTTTTACACCTCGAAGAGGAGCTTAAAAGCTATCGTGCCGGTAAGGCAAACCCTGCAGTTTTTAACAACATCATGGTTGACTACTATGGAACTCCTACACCTGTACCTCAGGTAGCGAGTGTTACTACACCAGATGCCAAGACAATGCTCATTCAGCCTTGGGACAAAAAAATGATTGCGCCAATTGAGAAGGCAATTATGGTTGCAAATATCGGTTTCACCCCTCAGAATAATGGTGAGCATATAAGAATAAATGTTCCACCGTTAACAGAGGAGCGCCGTAAGGAGCTTGTAAAAAAGGTTAAAGCCGAAGGTGAAACAGCAAAGATCAGTATCAGAAATGCCAGAAGAGACGGTGTTGAGCTTCTCAAAAAGTATCAGAAAGATGGTCTTCCGGAAGATGTGGTTAAAGATGGTGAGGCTGCAATTCAAAAAGAGACAGACAATTACAACAAAAAAGTAGACGAATCTCTTGCTCACAAAGAGAAAGAGATAATGACTGTCTGATAATGGTCTTAGAGAGACCGACAACCTGTTAATTGTCAGGATGAAACTGAAGAATTGACCTAGGTATTAGACCTCATTATTATATAAACTCAATTAAAACCCCTGCCTAATCAGCAGGGTTTTTTCATTGAAATTGCGATGCAAGAAAAGTGAAGTTAAATTGCGGTGTCGTTTCTGACAGCCGAAAACCCACTCTCAGTATATTTATTTCAACAGTTCAATTTATATGTGTATAGATATTTGGCTATATAACAGCTATTTATTATTTTCACAATAAGAATAATTAAGATTAATTATCTACAAATTTTTGATTTGACACTTAATTATTCGCATATAATGTTTGCTTAATACAACCTATAAGTTGTTTTATTGATGTTTATTTTTTTACTTTGCATATGAATTAATGATGAACTTTGTAAGAATCACAGAAAACGATTCGCTTTTTGCAGCCATTTACGATGATGATGAAGATAATATCTTATATCAAATTTTTGAAAATTGGAATGATATTGAATGTTTGAGAAAGTATTTTTTTAATAATATTTCAAAACTGTCATATTTTGGCATTCCTACAGTGGATAGAGCTATTCAGAGAACAATAAAAGATAGTAATTATTTTGAAGAAATTCTTTTAGACGTAGATTCGTTAACAGACCTTGAAACAATTTTTGAACCAATTGGCCAAATTGATAGCGCACATTGTATACTTGTTAAAAATAAAGCTAAAAGAAAAGAGAAAATCAATTATGAAAGTTGGCTTAGAGTTTATGCAATAAAGGTTGATATCGGTTGTTATGTTATCACTGGTGGTGCAATAAAGCTGACAGAGAAAATGTATGAAAGCGATGATACAAAAGAAGAATTATTAAAACTTGAAAAGTGCAGAAATTACCTCAAATCTAATGGGGTGTATGACAAATTTAGTTTCATGGATTTTCTGAAAAACTATTAAATAACATGAAGAATACTAAAAACAAATCTTCAGCAATAGACAGCAAGTGGAGAGAAAGGGCTGTTTGGCGAAAAGAAAATAAGCAATGGCTTCGGAATTCGCAAAAAATTGCAATAGCCATCTTAAATCATCTGGATAAGAACAATATGAATCAAGATGATTTTGCTAGTAGATTGGGAGTAACGCAGCAATATGTGAGTAAAATTCTTAGAGGTTCAGAGAATTTATCGCTGGAGACAATTTCAAAAATTGAAACAGCCTTAAACATCGAATTAATATCAATCATACCAGTTTCTTATGATGGGAGTATTGTATATGAAATGGAAACTACATCTGAGTACATGAAATGAAACATCCCACGCAGAGACCAATAATACGTTGATTGTAAGGGCAAAGCTGAAGAGTTGACTCTGTAATTAGACCTAATTATAATATAAACTCAATTAAAATCCCTGCCTAATCAGCAGGGGTCTTTCATTGAAATTGCTATGCAAACATTAAGATTTTACCAATAAACACTAACTCGTTGACTTATTATATAGTTTAAAAATTATTCTTTTTCTATTTGAAAAGGTAATAAGGGATTAATTGCCCTTTATTAACAATAATATAAAGTCGCAAATGCTTTATAATCTCTTGTATTATAGAATATTATTTTATATTTTCACCTCTGGATTTCCCCGCCCCTTTAAACATACATCTGAAAGTGGATTAAATTCCAGAAAACACATTAAATGCTCCACATTTAGCTTTACTCCAGAATTATGGTTTTATAATGTTTACTGTAAATCATTTATGAAAAAATTCAAAGAATCTGCTCTGCTACTGATGTTATTCAACCTCCTTTTTTATGGTTATACTTTTTCTCAGGAAAGCACTGGGAAAGACCACTACATACTTCAGGGAAAGGTCGTTGAAAAGGAAAATGGCATAGGCATCCCTTATGTTACCGTAAGGGCCTTTGACTCAAAGAACAACAGCGTTACTGCTGTCTCATCTGACGACAAGGGTAGATATACAGTTACATTAAAAAAGAGGGGTATTTATATTCTCAAATATTACTCAATGGGATTTTCGGAGGATTCACTTTATACCAATGTGACCGAACCCGGCATTTTAAAACTCAGTGATATACGTTTATCAAGCGGACAGTTATTAACAGAGGTTCGGGTCGTGGCTAACAGATCTCTAATCACACAAGAGGTTGACAAACTAATATATGATGTAAGTCTTGATCCTGACGCGAGAAAGCTTAAAATGTCTGATATTATGCTGAAAATACCTCACATGCAGCATAAGATAGAGGATGGTAATCTCAGATATCTGGACGAAAATATTTCAACCATATATATAAACGGAGAAAGGAACGACCTGATTAGCGGTTCCCGGCAGTATCCTATGAGTTTTATCAGAGGAGATGTTATGAGTAAAATTGAGGTTATTATGCCTAACACCGGTGAAAATAAGACAGATAAATACATTGTTAATATAAAGCTCGCAAGGGAGATTCCCAATGGGGTTGCTTTTCAAAATACCTTCAGCGCCAATACAAGAAACAGGTACAGGGGCAGCTCAGATATAGCTTCCAAAACAGGCAATCTCTACTATTCTCTGAATTACGGAATTTCATATGAAGACTCTCCAAAGTTGAGATCATTTACAGAAAAGGAATACAAGCAAAACTCTCTGAATTATCTGCAAAGAGACACTTCCTATTCATGGAACAATAATCTTGCCCATAACTTAATTCTCGGACTTGGAACAAGCATTTCAAAAAAACACACCTTCTATTTAAATCTTTCAGCTCAAAAATCAGACAACGAAAGTAACTATCAACTGTCAAGCGGAAAATACGATTTTACCCGGCAACAAACAGGATATAGCAATAACCGCACAATAAACACTGTTAAAGGCATCCCCCGTTTGAATGTTCAAGCCTCTTATTCGGGATTTGGAGCAGAACTCAATTTTGCTAGCACAAACACACACTCAAACAACATAAGAGATGTTAACAGCTTATTAAGCAACGAGACTCTTATTTCTAACATTAATACAATCTCCGGATCAAAATCAAAAAAAGTAAATGAGAATTTGCGTTTTTGGTTTTTTGCTTCATACTCAAACCGAGCTTACTCACAAAACTCTGAACTTACAGGTCTGGATTATTACAGCAATCTAATTAATACCCTATTTAATACTCAGTTTATAAATAAAGATTATTCTGTTAACATCAATATTAGACTTAATAATGAATACATAAAAGGTGTTTTTTACAATTTTGGGACAGAATCTAACCTTGATTACAGTAAACTCAGGTTGTTACCTGAGTTAAACATTAGTTACCTGACCAAAAGGAAGTATAGACTTAACTTTGGCTTCAGTAATTCATATACCCGACCCGGACTCTCCACACTTAATCCATTCATTGACCAAAGTGATCCTGAAAATCTTATTCAGGGAAACCCAAACCTTAAGCCGGAAATTAGGAATGATATAAACTTTAGGGTAAGAAAGCAGATGCCAAAACTTTTTTTAGGCAGCGAGTTTATATATGGGAACACAAGAGGAGCAATTGAGAGACTGACTGAATTACGTGAAGATGGCAAAAGTTATACTACATTCGGTAATATTGGAATAAGGCATAATTTCAATCTCTCTTTCAATGCCATTTACAGGCATAACTCTTTTAGAATCAGCAACAACCTAGGGTTTTCCAAAAATATATATATAGACGGTAGTAGAAATTTAAATAATTCAATCCTATTCTTATCCAACGCAACATCTTTATCAGGTGATATCACCAAAACAACTGCACTTGAATTCTCTATGAACTTAAGCCCTCAGACCAGATCTGCACAATCAAAGGATATTAAGTACTACTCAATATTTTCTTTAAGACTAAATCAAGTGCTGGTAAAAAATAAACTCTACTGTGGTGTATCGATTAACGATCCGTTTAATAACAGAAGATTCCTTTATTCGAATATAGGAAACGATGAATATCGCATTACAACCAACAGAGAGATTATTGGCCGAATCTTTACATTTAACATCAGATGGAATTTTGGACGTTTTAATGAAAAGCCAGATGGGCTGGGTAGATCTATTTCAACCCCTTCAGATATTTATGTGCCATAAGTTATTTTACTTAATTATGCTCTCCAGGTTTCGTTACTGAAATATTTGAAAGGTTAAGGGAATATCTTAAAATTAAAGAAGGGCTGCCATTGGCAGCCCTTATGTCTTAAAAATTATGCGAGAATCAATTAGCTCTCTCGGATGGCGGCAATTCCAGGAAGTTCAATTCCCTCAAGATATTCAAGCATTGCACCGCCACCTGTAGAGACATAGCTTACTTTGTTGGCAAAACCCATCTGGGTAACTGCTGCCACAGAGTCGCCTCCGCCCACAAGGGTGAATACACCATGAGAGGTAATATCTGCAAGTATCTCTGCAATTTTGTTGGTTCCGTTTGCAAAAGCAGGCATCTCAAACACACCTACGGGGCCGTTCCAGAGAACAGTTTTAGAGGCTCTTAAAACCTCTTCCCACTCTTTAAGTGTAGAAGGAGCAGCATCCATACCCAACCATCCATCAGGAATCTTGTTGTCAAGACATATCATTGTTTTTGCATCGTTGCTGAATGAGTCAGCAGCAATAACCTCTCCCGAATAGTATAGTTTTACACCTTTTGCTTTTGCCTTCTCAAGAATAGAGAGAGCAAGTTCCATCTGGTCTTCTTCGCAAAGAGAGTTGCCAATTTTTCCGCCCTGAGCCTTTACAAAAGTAAAGACCATTCCACCGCCAATAATCATGTTATCAACAACATCAAACAGCTTCTCAATGATTGCAATCTTTGAAGACACTTTCGCTCCGCCAATAATTGCAGTAACAGGGTGTTCAGGTGATTTTAGTACTTTATCTATTGCCTTAATCTCGCCCTCCATTACATATCCGAACATTTTGTCGTTAGGGAAATGCTTGGCTATAAGAGCTGTAGAGGCGTGCGCGCGGTGAGCTGTTCCAAAAGCGTCGTTTATGTAACAGTCTGCATAAGAGGCCAGTTTTTTGGTAAACTCCTTCTGTTTCTCCTTCATCTCTGCCTTTGCAGCCTTCTTAACCTCGTCAGTTACATCCTCTGCAAGACCGCGTGGTTTACCCTCCTCCTCTGCATAAAAACGGAGGTTTTCAAGCAACAATACTTCACCCGGTTTTAGTGAGGCAGATAACTCTTGTGCATCCTCTCCCATGCAATCGGTTGCAAATTTTACTTTAACTCCCAGTTTCTCTTCAATTGCAGGTATAATATGCTTAAGGGAGTACTTATCTGTTGGGCCTTTCGGACGTCCGAGGTGTGACATAATAATCAAAGAACCTCCCTTCTCCAGAACCTTTTTAAGGGTTGGAATGGCTGCTCTGATGCGGGTGTCGTCAGTAATCTGAAATGATTCGTTAAGAGGGACATTAAAGTCCACCCTTACTATCGCTCTTTTTCCAGTAAAGTTGTAATTGTCAATGTTTTGCATATGGAAAAATTATTAATGGATTGTATAACCAGGCTGCAAAAATAAGAATATTCTCAGAAAATTACTACCTTCGTTGATCATTAATTAACAAATTAAAACCATATTTTGCCATGTTACTTGAGTCTCCCCAAAAATGGAGTGATTATGAGCTGATTGATTCAGGAGAATTTGAAAAGCTGGAGAGATTCGGCAAATATTTTATAATAAGGCCCGAGCCTAAGGCTCTTTGGAACAGGCAACTCTCAGAAAGAGAGTGGATGACCATGGCTCACACCCGTTTTACCACCGGAGCAGGGTTCGGAAAATCAGGAAAGGAGGATTCGGGTTCCTGGCATCAATTGAAGAAGATGCCGGAGCAGTGGCTGATTGCTTATAAAAAGGGAGGGCTTGATTTTAATTTACGCCTTGGCCTTACCGCTTTCAAGCATGTGGGGGTATTTCCTGAGCAGGCTCCTAACTGGGATTATATTTACAATGAGACTCTTGCTATTGCCAAGAGTAACAAACTGTCAGAAATGGCACCACCAAAGGTTCTAAACCTGTTTGCATACACCGGAGCAGCGTCGCTTGCGGCCAAATGTGCCGGGGCAGATGTTACACACCTTGATTCTGTAAGGCAGGTTGTAACCTGGGCTCGTACTAACATGGAATTAAGTAATCTTGATAATATAAGATGGGTAATTGAAGATGCACTTAAGTTTGTCATTCGTGAGGCAAAAAGAGGCAACAAATATCAGGGTATTATAATGGATCCGCCTGCTTACGGCCACGGCCCTGATGGAGAAAAGTGGAAGCTGGACGAGCTGCTCTACGATATGATGTGTGAAATATCCAGGTTAATGGCATTCAAAGATAGCTATCTGGTGCTGAACCTCTATTCAAACGGATATTCAGCCTTGCTGTCAGAGACGTTGGTTAAAAGCGCTTTCGGCCTGAATCTCCAAAAAGGTAGCGGAGCAGAGATTGAATACGGAGAGCTCTTTCTGGAGGATAGATTTAAAAGAGCATTACCTTTAAGTGTCTTTACCCGCATGAGGCGTTAACATCTAACCATATCGCGCTTACCAAAATATCCTCACAGAGGGGATAGGTTTAAGAAATAACTTAGATTACAAACGAATACAAACGAATATGTCAACACTTGCAGCAATACTGCCGATGGCGATAAACTGGGCACCTTCGCCCGAAATCTTCTCAATCGGGCCAATTCATATCAGGTACTACAGCGTACTCTTTGTTTCGGGGTTCATAATCGGGTACTATATTTTTGTAAAATTCTTCAAAAGAGAGGGGCTTCCTGTTGAGATTCTGGATATGCTTTTATATACCCTCCTAGGTTCTGCCGTAATAGGGGCCAGACTGGGTCACTGTCTCTTTTATGAACCGGAGTACTATCTTGCCAGGCCGCTTGAGATTTTTAAGGTATGGGAAGGAGGTCTTGCCAGTCATGGTGGTGCAATAGCAATCCTTATTTCAATTTGGTATTATGTGAAAAAGTACGGCCGAAAATATGACTTTGACTATATGTGGCTGCTGGACAGAATCGCTGTTGCTACCCCTCTTGCAGGAGCACTGATTCGTCTGGGAAATCTAATGAATTCCGAGATTTACGGTAATCCTACCGATCTGCCCTGGGGTTTTGTCTTTTTGCTTAGAGGAGAGACCATTGCGAAACACCCCACACAGCTATATGAGGCTCTTGCCTATCTTGTAACCTTTGCTGTTCTGATGCTGCTTTACTTTAAAGCCCTTCCAAAACTTAAGAGGGGCACACTGTTCGGCCTCTTCTTTATAGGAATCTTTGGTGCACGTTTCTTCATAGAATTTGTAAAAGAGCCACAAGTTGCCTTTGAGCAGGGAATGACTCTGAATATGGGCCAGTGGCTTAGTATTCCGTTTGTGCTGATGGGTGTCGCAATAATGGTCTGGGGTATTTACAAAAAGATTCCTGCAGAAATTGTGAAAAAGAAAAAAAGTTAAAATCAGACTCTATCCTGTTCCCGTCTCAGGTCGTTCTCTTTTATTGTGTGACGTTTGTCGTACTCTCTCTTTCCCTTTGCCAGTGAGATATTAAGTTTTGCATAACCATTCTCTGCAACGAAGAGTCTTGTAGCTACAATTGTGAGTCCTTTTTCACGTGTTGCCCTGAAAAGTTTGTTAAGCTCCTTTCTGCTAAGCAGAAGTTTTCTGTCACGACGAGGGTCATGTTGATTGAAACTCCCCCACCAGTACTCGGCAATGTGCATATTCTTAACATAGAGCTCACGCTTTACAAAATAGCAATAGGATTCAACAATAGATGCCTTTCCCGCCCTGATTGACTTAATCTCGGTACCCGAGAGGACAATTCCTGCAGTAAAACTCTCTAAAAGCTCATATTCAAATGAGGCTTTTTTGTTTTTAATCTCTATTTTGCTCTTTCCTTTAACCATGGGAGTGCAAAATTAGTGTAAATTTGTGGATTGAGCCAATAATTGAGATTAATGAGCAGCCAATTGATATGCATTCTGGGTCCAACCGCTTCGGGCAAAACAAAATTTGCAGTGAGAGTTGCGGCAAAGACAAACGGTGAGATAATCTCGGCTGATTCCCGTCAGGTATACAGAGGAATGGACATTGGAACAGGCAAAGATTTGTCGGAATACTCATTTTCTGAATCATCACAAAATAACATCATTAAAATCCCTTATCACCTGATAGATATCGCAGATGCGGGTACCAAATACAATATATTTGAATATCAGAGGGATTTTCACAAAGCATATAACCAGATTGTCAATAGGGGAAAGCAACCGATTCTATGCGGAGGAAGCGGTCTATACATTGAGACTGCAACAATGGGTTACTCACTGCCCGAAGTTCCCCCCGATTTTGCGTTGAGGGCAGAGTTAGAGAAGGAGAGCACCGTTGATCTTGTAAAGAGGCTTGCTTCGATGAGGCAACTTCACAACACAAGTGATACTGAAAGCCGCAAAAGGCTTATCAGAGCTCTGGAGATTGCTATCTATATGGAGAGGCACTCAATTAATGTGGCAAACTACCCCCCTGTTGACACAAGATATATCGGAATGCTTGTAAGCAGAGATGAGCGTATTGCCAGAATTGACAAACGTCTTGACGAGCGACTCAAAGAGGGGCTTATCGAAGAGGTTGAAGAGTTGATGGAGAGTGGAATATCTCCTGATGATTTGATATATTACGGGCTTGAGTATAAATTCGTTACGCTCTATCTTACAGGGCAGATTTCATTTGAGACAATGCGCAATCGTCTGGCAGTGGCCATACATCAGTTTGCAAAAAGGCAGATGACCTGGTTCAGAGGTATGGAGCGAAGAGGCATAAAGATTGAGTGGGTAGAACCGGATTCTGAGTTTGTTTTATAAGAAATCAAAGTAGATTAATTAAAAGAGAGAGAGAAAGAGAGAGAGAATAGAATAATAATTATAAAATTGATATATAATTATTTCCGGACATGCAAGATTTAAACGATATAAAACAATATAAATGAGAGATATGATGAGAAGTGTAAGTGCAAGGTTCTGTTTAGCGTTAATTGGCGGGTTGATGATTATCTCTTCGGCTGCTGTAGCTCAGAAGCAGGAGGAGATGAGGTTTGTTCAGGCAGACAGTTTGATGTTGCTTGGAAAGGGATTTGAGCAAAGTATTGTAAAATACGGCAGATTGCCTAAGGAGCTGGAGGGAGAGTTTAGAAAAGAGCTTGTTTCGCTTGGTTCAAACAGCTCGGGTCTGGCAATTAGGTTCAGCACCAACAGTACGGCAATTTCGGCCAGATGGAAGGTTACCAATAACACTAGTTTTAACCATATGGCCTCTACAGGAATAAAGGGGTTAGATCTATATGTGCTTGAGGGCTCAAAGTGGCTGTATGTTGGAACTGCCAGGCCGGCGGGACAAGAATCTTTCTCGGTCTTTGTAAAGAGTATGACAAGACAAAACAGGGAGTACATTGCCTATTTGCCGCTTTACGACGGAGTTGAATCTCTGGAGATAGGGGTTGATCCGGGGGCAGATATCTCTCTTCCAAGAAATACACGATTGGTTAAAAGTGTTAATAGCAATAAAAAACCGGTAATTTTCTACGGCACCAGCATTACACAAGGTGGTTGTGCATCAAGGCCGGGAATGGCATATCCTGCTATACTGGGTAGAATGATGGACAGAGAGACAATAAACCTTGGATTTTCAGGAAATGCAAGGCTGGATTTTGCAATTGCTAAGGCGATTAATATAATTGATGTAGAGGCGATTGTAATAGATTGTCTCCCAAATACAACCACACAAATGGTTAGAGACAGCGCATACAGGTTTATTACAAAAATTGCACTGGCAAAGCCTCAAACACCAATATTTATGATCGAAAACCCAAACTTCCCCTATCTTCTGCTTAACGAAACTGCAAGTGCCGAGCAGAGAGAGGAGAATGCAGCGTGGAGAAACCTCTATGCACAACTTGCAAGTGAAGGGTTTGAGAATATCATTTATGTAAGGGGAGACAATCTTCTGGGAGATGATAACGAAGCTACGGTAGATGGAGTACACCTTACCGATCTTGGATTTTTAAGATTTTCGGAGGCTCTTTTTGGAATAATTACTGACGTTGTCCCTCTTCGGTAGGGTAAAACTGAGGGAAGTCAACTCCGGTAGGATACTGGAATACCTTTAGGTCAAACTGTGGGATTATTGCCAGTACATGGTCAAATATATCTGACTGTACACTCTCGTAATATACCCATTCCTTGATTCTTATGAAAAAATAGAGCTCAACCGGAATACCTCTTTCGGTAGGCTGGAGCTGCCTCACCATGTGCGTCATCTCCTGATTTACCTCGGGGTGACGGCTTATGTACTCCTGAAGATATGCCCTGAATACACCTATGTTGGTTTGCCTTCTTCCGTTTACAAGTACAGAGTTGTCAACTTCATTTTCCCTATTGTACCTCTCTATCTCATATTCGGTATTTTTGATATACTCTTGCAGATATTTGATTTTGCTGAACCTTTCGAGCATTTCCGGAGTGCAGAATTTAATGGTGCTCATGTCTATAAGTACAGACCTCTTTACCCTTCTTCCACCTGACTCCTGCATTCCTCTCCAGTTCTGAAACGACTCACTTACCAGAGAGTATGGAGGTACTGTTGTGATTGTGTTGTCAAAATTGCGCACCTTAACAGAGTAGAGGCTTATCTCCTCTACGTTTCCATCGGCACCATACTTGGGAACCGTTATCCAGTCACCCTGCCTTAACATATCGTTTGCAGAGAGCTGCCAACCGGCTACAAAACCCAGAATGCTGTCCTTAAAAATAAGCAGCAAAATTGCCATTGAGGCACCCATTGCTGCAAACAGAGTGGTAAAATCTTTATTGATAATTATGCTTATAACTGCAATTCCACCAACGAAATAGGCTATAACCGCAATAATCTGAAATATTACCTTTATTGGCTTATCGGAATAATCTTTTGACTCGGAATAGATCTCTGTTAAAGCCTTTGTTGAGGCGTGAACCGCACGCATTATGGCTACCACAATAAAAATTTGAGCTATCCTCTGGAAAATAATTACCCACAAATCGCTCCTTATTGCAACCGGTGTTGCAATGTAGAATACTATACCGGGAATTATATGAACCAGATATCTGATTACCTTTTGTTCAATAAAAATGTCATCCCAGCGGGATGTGGTATATTTTGCAATTCTTTCAACAATTTTGTGAATGATAACCCTTGCGAAGATATCTGTTGCAAAGGCAAGTACAAACAAAAGGAGTACGCTGATAATCTCATCAAGTGTGGAGGCCATCCCCGGAGAGAGGCCCCACCTGATAAGAAGATCGTAAATACCGTCAACAACGCCAAATAAAGCTGTTGCCCTTTCTGTTATCACGGTCTCATTCATAAACAATCGCTTTTATTCTATAACCAGCCTTCGCAGCTGCACATCAGGTTACGGTCTCCGTAACCGTTGTCAACCCTTGCAACATGTGGCCAGAATTTATTGTCTCTGATCCACTCCAGAGGATAAGCGGCTACCTCTCTCTCATATTTATGGCTCCACTCGTTAGCGGTAACCTCACCTGCTGTATGCGGAGCATTTTTAAGAGGGTTGTCATCTTTGTCCAGTTTGCCTGCTTTGACAGCCTCACACTCTGCTTTTATTGAGATCATAGCCTCAATAAAACGATCAAGCTCAGCCTTCGGTTCGCTTTCGGTAGGTTCTACCATCAATGTGCCAACAACAGGAAAAGAGAGCGTTGGGGCGTGGAATCCGTAGTCCATCAAACGTTTTGCAACATCGGTTGCATCAACACCATACTCTTTGGCAAAATCTCTTAAATCAAGAATACATTCATGTGCAACCCTTCCCGTAGATCCGGTATAGAGTGTTTTGAAATGATCTTTCAGCTTTACCGAGACATAGTTGGCATTTAATATTGCCAGCTCTGAAGCCCTCTTGAGACCATCAGGGCCAAGTAGTTTAATGTATGCGTGGGTGATAGGCAATGCCATTGGATATCCGTAAGGTGCTGAGCTTATTGCTTTTGCTCCCTTAGTTGTGCAGTTTTCCATAAATGGATGGCATGGGAGGAATTGTGCAAGCTCTTTTGTTACACAAATCGGGCCTATGCCCGGACCACCACCACCGTGTGGAATTGCAAATGTTTTGTGAAGATTCAGGTGACATACGTCAGCACCAATGAAGCCCGGATTTGTA
>Ga0351858_1038_pt1 | contig 25632 bp, 16 predicted proteins | sample BONcelFGM3001D10_FD_206797 | JGI IMG/M metagenome (GOLD analysis project Ga0351858, IMG submission 206797) | Enriched cells from coal bed in the Powder River Basin, Montana, United States - BONCAT cells FGM rep2 HSBNCT.FGM.300.1.D10 ... | reverse complement strand
GTGACCCGAGCTTCAAGTATCTGGACAGCATCCTGCGCGGGGTGAATGAGCGCGCGGGCCGCAAGGCCACCAGCGCGGAACAGCTGGGTACCCAGCTGCAAAAGGAGAAGGACGAGGCCGAGCGCATCCGCGAGGTGCTGCGCGCGGCTGGGCTCACCGCCAACGCCAACGAGGCCGTTGTTCGCGAGGTATACCGCGACATGCTTTCCAAGCTGCCGCACGAAACCATCGTGCTGGCCGCCCGCGAGGTAAGCCGCAAGAAGAAAACCCAGTCGCTGGACAGGCTGGCGGAACTGGTGGACGCGTGGAGCGGAAAAGGCTTGCGCACGCCGGAGGATGTGGAAGCCTACCTGACGCTGGTCAAAGCGCAAAACGAAGCGCTGCGAGCGTTATTCACCTGCTCGGGCCATAGCGGCTTGCCCACCCCGCGCGACCGCGAGCTGTTGCAAAAGTGGCGGGGCGAATGGGGCTTTGCCATGGATGTGCTGTGTAAGGCCGCCGAGTACAGCGCGGGCAAAACATCGCCCATGGCTTTTATGGACAAGGTGCTGGATAACTACCGCGCGGCGGGCGTGACCACCGTGGCCGCCGCCGAAGCCGAGCACGAACGCCACCGCGAGGCCTATCAGCCCAAGGCGGGGGAGAAGCCTGGCAAGACCGTGATTGAGCAGCAGTACCAACAGCGCGAGTATGACCCCGCGAAATATGACGGCCTGACAATGGACGACATCGAGGAGGTGCGGCGCTATGAATCGTGATCAGATGATCATCCAAATGAATCAGGAGTATGCCGCGCGCCGAGAGAACAACCTGCTGCTGTATGAAGACAGGGTCAATGCTGCCTGCGAAACATGCGACGGGCTCAGACAACTGATCGAGGCGCGGCGCGAGTCTCTCATGAATGGATTGCGCAACGCCCTGTACCCTGACATTCGCAACCCTTTCAACAACGCCGCGCTGCAAAGCGCATTTGGGGGCTACAATGCCAGGATCGCGGCAAAGCTGGTTGCGTGTGGCTTGCCTGCCGACACGCTTGACCCCGTTTATACATGCCCGCAATGCAAGGACGAAGGGTATACCTATGAGCCCTCGCGCCGCATGTGCGGCTGTTTTGAACGCGAGCTGAACCGCCGGATGCTGGCCGAGCTGGGGCTTACGCAGTCACAGACATTCGAGCGCTTTGAGGAAGGCATTTTCAGCGATGCACAGCCGATCAGCCAGCGGGCGCTGATGCGACGCAACCGTGACATCTGCGAGCAATATGCCGATCAGTACCCGCTTAATGCCTTGCGCAACCTGCTGTTCGTTGGGCAAAGCGGGCTTGGGAAGACGTTTTTAATGCAAGCGATAGCGCACCGCGTGACCGAGCGAGGATACGCGGTGATGTATGTCAGTGCTTATAAGCTGTTGCTGGCTATGCGCAAGGCGTATTTCGATAACAGCAACGAAGGGTTGGATACATATCTGGACGCACCCCTCCTGATGATCGACGATCTCGGCACCGAGCCGCTGATGGAGAACATCACGGTGACGCAGTTTTTTAACCTGCTGAACGAACGCCAGAACGCGGGGGCGTTTACGGTCGTCAGCTCAAACCTGACCATGACCGAGCTGAAAAAGCGATATACGGAGCGCATCACTTCCAGGCTTCTGGATGAAAGCCGCTGGAAAATTTTGCGCTTCGCGGGCGACGATGTTCGGGAAAAGCTGGGCAAAGCAAAGCGGGATGGTGGAGCCACGGCATGAACATACAGATCTACGCAGCCAAGAAAAACCCCGATGTGCTCAAGGCCGAGCGGTTCTTCAAGGAGCGGCGCATCCCCTGCCAGTTGGTGGATTTGAAAAAGCACAGGCTGGGGCAGAAGGAGCTTGCCATCTTTGCCAAAGCGGCGGGCAGCGCCATGAAGCTGGTCGACCGCGCGGGTATGAAGGCGCTGGAGCGCCCCGTAGCGCATATGACCAGCGAAAGCTTGATTCTCAGTGAACTGCTCAACGACCCCCTCGCGCTGGTCAGCCCCATCGTGCGCAACGGCAACCGTGCCACCGTAGGCGCGGACGAAGCCGAATGGCAGCGCTGGGTGGATTCCGCCACATAACATCCCAAGCAAGGCGTTGCTGGCGGCGTCTATGCCGCCCTATCGCGCCGCGTGGGGGCAACCCAGCCCCCGCCGACAACTGTTCACGCGTCCAGCGCGTCGGTGCCAACCGGCGCGCTGGCCTGTGGAACCCGCTGCGCGCACAAGCCGCCGCGGCCATAAACCGCCCGTAAGGGCGCATGTTTGGAGGATATACCATGTTAAAACCTTCTTTTTCGGTTCGGGATCTGACCGTCGCCGCGGTCATCGCGGCGCTGTACGCGGCGCTCACGCTGCTGTTTGCGGCCATTAGCTTCGGGCCGGTGCAGTTTCGCATCAGCGAGGCGTTCACCATTCTGCCGGTTCTGTTTCCACAGGCGGTGCCAGGGCTTGCGCTCGGCTGCCTCATCGCCAACCTGCTGGGCAGTGCTTCGGTTTGGGATATCGTCTTTGGCACGCTGGCCACACTGCTGGCCGCGCTGCTCACCCGCAGGCTGCGCAAGCATGTCTGGCTGGCGGCGGCGATGCCCGTCCTGTGCAACGCGGTGATCATCGGGCTGGTGTTGCACTATACACTGGCCGAGGTGCTGCTGTGGCCCGCCATCGCCACCGTTGGGCTGGGTGAGGCTGCGGTGGTCTACGTGCTTGGTGTGCCGCTGCTGCTGGCGCTGCGGCGGGTGCCGGCAGTAACGGCGCTTGCGCAAGCCACGGAATTTACACCCGATGTGAAGGAAAGCCGAACCTCGCACGTTGAATCAAAGGATAAGGGCCGCTGAACGAAAGCGGCGGTAAAGGGGCGAGATCATGGTCGGTTTGTTTGGGCGGAGGCTGCGCTGCGCTGCGGCGCTGGCACTTTGCTTCGTTTTGCTGTGTACAGGGGCGCTTGCGCCAGCCGAAACCCTCGGCATGACGGATACGCCCGCGCCGCCGGTACAGGGTGATGCATCGGCGGCTACCCCCGCTTCGGCTGCCGAGGCAACGGGAGCGCCGACTGGTACCGACGCACCTGTGGAGGCGACCGCAACACCGGAGGGCACTATATCGCCCGAGCCCACGCAAACACCGGAACAGAGCAGCCCCCCCGAGGATACGCAGACCGCCGCGCCAACGGAGACGCCGGTCGCGGAGGATACGCCGCCCGTGTGCACGGTGGAGGGATGCCCGCATATCACGTATGACGAAAACGGCAACCCTGTCGCACTCTGCCCGCTGGGCGAGTGGATGCTGGCGCACGGCGTGGGTATCCACACAAAGGCGACGACGGCGCTCGCATCGCCGCTGTTCGCGGCGCCTGCGCCTGGCGCGTTCTCGCTGATCGAAGGTACCACGACCCTGTACCGCAGCGGCACCTACATTTTGTCCGGCGGCAGCGCGCTGTCTACCGTGATCGTGCGGGATAACCTCGCCGTGGCGCTGGTGCTGCGCGGCGCAACCATCGGCAGCCTGACCGTGGGCGCGGGTGTGTCCATGGAGATCGACTTCAGCGGCCAAAGCGAGATTGACAGTATGCACGCGGGCAGCGGGCAGATCACGTTGGACGGCACGGGGCATTTGACGGTGGGCGCTATGGTCGACCTGGGCACCGCAAACCTCACCATGCTGGGCGGCAGCATCGCTTTGCCCGCCGGGGCCCAGAGCCGCAACGGACGCGTATGCTTTGTCTGCGACGCGGGCGGCGCAACGTCCGCCACGCTGGACGGCGACAGCTTTCCCTTTACCACGCCGGACGCGGGCGGGCAGGCGCACCTGTGGCTGCCCCCGCTGGGCGGCGGCAACAGCTACCGCAGCGCCGTATCCGGCGGTGTGCTGGCCGTGCGCTCGTCAGAGCCCGACCCCAGCGTGACGGGTTCCTTTGACATGGACGGCGCGGACGATTTTGTGGCCGTTGCCAACCAGAGCACATCCATCATCTCCAGCGGCGGCGCGCCGCGTTCGCACACACTGCGCGTGGATCAAAGCGGCGTGTCGCTGGTGTTCAGCAACATTTTACTGGGTGGCGCGGCGCAGATCGCGCTGGACACAGCCGCGCGTATCCATGTGAACGGGGCTTGCAGCATGGGCGATATCAGCGGTACAAGCGCCGCGTCCGTGACGGGCTCAGGCACGCTCACGGCGGACGCGGTCACTTTGCCCACGCTGCGCTGCGCAAGCGGCGTGCGGCTGGTATACGGCAGCGCGGGCGGCGGGTGGCAGGCCGGCTGGCAGCAGCTCACCTCGCCCATCGCCCCCGCCACGGCCACTGCGCTTCGCTACAGTGGAAAAAACGTCGCCATGGCGTATGCGGCTTCAGCCGCCGCCACGCTCTACGCGCCTTTGCCCACCCCAGCCGCGGGCATGCGCTATGATGTGCGGGCAGAAGGTACGGTGCTCACGGTCATGCAGATCCCCGAGGGCACGCAAACGCTGGTGCTAACGGACGCCGGGCTGACCATCACCTCAGACGGCAACTATGTGATCGTATCAGACGGCGCGACAGCCGGAAGCATCACCGTTGCGGATGGCGTGCACGCCAACGTGCAGCTGCGCGGGGTGTCCGCGCGCGGCGCGCTGGCGTTGGGCGCGGGCGTGGCCATCACGCTCGATTTGAACGGCAGCAACCGCCTGACGGGCGGCATAAGCGTGGCGAGCGGCGCGACGCTCAAGGTGCAGGGCGTCGGCGCATTGCTGAGCGGCGCAGTCAGCGGCGCGGGCAGCAAGAAGATCACCGTTGCGGCGGGCACCAACCTGTCGCTGGCCAGCGGCGGCAGTTTGGGCACCAGCACGCTCAAGCCCACGCTGATCCGCGTGACCGACACGACGTTTTCCGCGCTTGCGGACACGGCGGTCACGCTGCGCATTGGCACCGACAAACCGTTTGCCACCACGACGTCCGCAGGCGGCATGGTTACGTTATGGGGCAGCCGCGCCAGAACGAACGCCGCGGTGGTAGTGCTCTCGAGGGCCAACACCTACGCGGAAATTTTGACCGGTACTACGGCCAACCCGGACGCACTGCCCGAGATCAACGCCGTGCAAAGCCACACCCCCGGGTACGTGACCTTTCAGGTGACCGGCGCGCAAACGGCGGGCATACAGGCGTATGTGAATCGCGGCAGCTTGGCTATGCCCGATACCTTTGTGCCGGACGCCTTGCAGGTGCCGCGCCTCTATGGCGAGTGCAATGTGCCGGGCCTGCGCGCGGGCGATGAGGTCACCTACCGCGCTTACGCGGCCAGGCAGGCCGGGCAGGCGCTGTCGGCGGGCACGGCGGACGCGTTCCAGTTCAGCGAGCAGTACACCTTCACCGTGGGTACGCCGCGCAAAATCTACACCCTGAGCAACCAGAGCAAGGAGTTTGACCAAAACCCCTTCAGCTTTCGCAGCGGGCTGATACCGGAGGGGGCGACGGTCACCTACTACAAGGGCGACGTAGCGCTGCACTCCGCGCCGACTGACGTGGGAACGTATACCGCCGTGGTGGTGATACCGGCTGGCCACGCCGAGTATATGCCCACATCGGTGAGCGTGACGGTCACCATCAAGCGTAAGGTGGTGCTCATCCAGCCCGCGCCCGCCTTCAAAATCAAGGGTACGCCGGACCCGGTGTTCACCTACACCTATACCGGCACCTTCGCCTTTGACACGGTCAGCGGCCCGCTGGGGCGCGAGAGCGGCGAGCACTACGGTAATTACCCCTACCATACGCGCTGGCTGGTAGCTGCGGACTACTACGAGCTGGTGATCGACCCGTCCTACCCGATGTTCTTCATCGACTGGGGGCCGGGCCACTACATCCGGGTGGATCCGCTGAGCATCATCGACCCTGTGCACCAGGTGCTCACGTTCAGCGACGGCAAAAAGCTCGACCTGATTCTGCGCACGGGCAACCGCTTGAACATCAGCGGCGCGGGTTACGGCGAGATTGTTTTCGACACGGACGACCGCCGCGTGCGCCCCTTCACACCGCAGTTGCGGCTCAAGCGCGGCTATGACGAGGCGATGATCCTGATCGAAGCGGAGCCGGAGATCAACGATGACGGGGGCTACGCCACGGACGCGGACGGCAGGCTGCTGCTCAGCCCGCGCACGCTGTCGCTTTCGGCGGCACAGCTGAGCCGCTTCAAAGCGCAGCGCATCACGGCGCTGGGTTTTCGCCTGCAAGGCGTGCTGTGCGCCGTGGAACTGGCGCAGCTGCAATCCGACGCCGTGCGCGCGGCTATGGCCGACGCGGGTATGCACATGACCGGCGCACGCTACCGCATCACGCTGCGGCCGGTGCAAAGCGTAAGCGACCTGGCCACCTACCCCGAGGACGTGCAGATCGACAAGGCGCTGGGCGCTGTGATGATGCACGTGAGCATCGAGGTGCAAAGCGGAGGCCAGACGCTGGACATTGCGTGGCTGATTTCCAGCGCGCGCACCGCGTTTGACGCTAGTGCGCTGCTGGCCGATGCCGCTCTGGCGACCCCCGAAATCGCGGAAATCACCGTGGGGCGCACGCAGGGCGACGCACCGCAGGAGGACGCGCTGACCACCGACACCATGGAGCTGGTACAGCGCATCATGCGGGAAAAGCTGAACGCGCTGGGCGTGCGCCTGAACTGCTACGAAGGCGGCATCCAGCCGCTTGACAGCCAGCTTGTGGTGCCCTATACTGCATCCGAGACCGAGGCGCTGGCCTACACCGCGATGATGCAGACCAGCCCGTTCCTGATGGCGCGACACCTGCGCAACGGGCTGTATGGCCTGGCTGCGTCGGTCGCCCCCTGATCATACTGCGCCCGACTCGTGGCGCGAGGAGGAATTTGACTGATGAACTGCCTGTGGACCCGCTTGCTCGCGGCGCTGTTGTGCGCTATGATGGTGATGACCGTGCCTGTTTTCAGCCTGGCCAGCAGTTCGCTGGAGGAGACCGACACCATTGGGGAAGGGCTTGCGGATAACCCCGACTTGACGGACGCGGAAACGGAGCAGTGGGCGCAATGGGCCGATGAAGAGGCTGCCGTTGCGGACGCCAACGACGATGCAGCGCTGCTGGGCGAGCTGGAGGACGCCATGGCCGCGTCTGACCAGCCGGACGAGGCGGCCTTTGACGATCTGGAACTGAACGCGGCGCTGCCGGGCGATGTGGTCAACATCCTGCTGCTGGGGGTGGACAACCGCTCTGAAGAACTGATGACCGGCCGTAGCGATGCGGTGATCATCTGCTCGCTGAACCTGACCACCGGTTCGCTGAAGCTCACCAGCATCACGCGCGACACCGCCGTGACCATTCCGGGCTACAAGAACCAGAACCGTATCAATGTGGCGTTCAAATTCGGCAGTAAAGACGGCGACCTGAACCGCGGCGCTTATCTGGCGATGAAGACCGTCAACCGCAACTTCAACATGAACATCAGCAAGTTTGTGCTGGTGAACATCCACGGGCTGGCAAACATCATCGACGCGCTGGGCGGCGTGGATATGGATATGACCAAACTTGAGGCCAACCGCATCAACTTCGAGCTGCGCAAGGAGCCCATGGACAAGGTCAAGCGCGCCAAGGTGAAGGCTTTGGACGGTTTGCAGCACCTGGACGGCATGCAGGCCGTTACCTTTGCCCGTATCCGTGGCATCGATGACGATTTTGCCCGCTCCGAGCGCCAGCGCAAGCTGCTGGCTACGCTGATGGCGCAGGTGATGAAGGACATCGACATTGCCAAACTTGTGAACCTGATCGAAGTGGCGCTGCCTTTCGGTGCCACCAACCTGACCGCCAGCGATATGCTGGCCTACGGCGGTGTGGTGATCACCGGCGACGCCATGAAGGGCCTGCAAAATGGCACCAGTGTGCTGGAGCAGCTTCGCCTGCCGCTGGAGGGCACATGGAAATACGGTGGCGACGCTTCCAAGTCGATGGTGGTGTTCCGCACCGACGCACGCATACAGGAAAACATCGAGGCTATGCAGATGTTCATCTACGGCCAGACGTTTGGCGAGTGAAGCCAGTACGTGAACAAAGGGCCGCAGGAGCATGTTCTCCTGCGGCCTTCTAGACTGCTAAGAAAGCCCGCCGCAGCGGATAAGGGTCAAGGGCAACGCCCTTGTGGGGGGCATGGGCGAAGTCCCATGCCCGCCGGAGGCTTTTTCCTATAACGCTCTCAGCGTGAGCGCCACCAGCGCCGCAGGCGCGATGCGGTGCGGCTACTGGACTCAATTCGGTTTGCCTCGTTCTGGGGCCGCAGGAGCATGTTCTCCTACGGCCTTTGTATTGTGGGGTTATACGGTTTCCATTCATGAATGCGCCTTCGCTCATGAGCGATCATATGCTGCGATGGGAGCAAAATCTGCTACGTAGCGCGGCTACATAACGTTTTCGCGATACGTTCGTGAGATGAAACGTCGTGAGATTGAAACGTTCATGTTTAAAATCGTATAAAAACCGCCGACGCGGTTGCGCCGGCGGCTCTTGGTATGGGGTCAGGTTTACTTCTTCTTGCCCTTGATGGCGGCGTGGGCGGCGGCCAGGCGCGCGATCGGCACACGGAAGGGCGAGCAGCTCACGTAGTTGAGGCCCACCTTGTGGCAGAACTCAATTGTGGAGGGGTCGCCGCCATGCTCGCCGCAGATGCCCAGCTTGATGTTCGGGTTGGCTTCCCGGCCCAGCTGCACGGCCATCTTGACCAGCTTGCCCACGCCATCCTGATCCAGCTTGGCGAAGGGGTCGCTTTCGAAGATCTTCGTGTCATAGTAGCTGGTGAGGAACTTACCCGCGTCGTCGCGGCTGAACCCGAAGGTCATCTGGGTGAGGTCGTTGGTGCCGAAGCTGAAGAACTCCGCTTCCTTGGCGATCTCGTCGGCGGTCACAGCCGCGCGCGGAATCTCGATCATGGTGCCGATGTGGTAGGCAAGCGTCGTGTTTTGCTCCGCAAACACCTTGTCGATGGTCTCCACGACGATCTTTTTGACGAAGGCCAGTTCCTTCACGTCGCAGATGAGGGGGATCATGATTTCGGGCACGATGTCATAGCCCGTTTCCTTCTTGACGGCAATGGCGGCCTGCATGACTGCGCGGGTCTGCATGCGGGCGATCTCCGGGAAGGTGACCGCCAGGCGGCAGCCGCGGTGGCCCATCATGGGGTTGAACTCGTGCAGCGCGCTGATCTTGCGAACGATCTTCTCGCTGGTGGTGTTCAGCTCCTTGGCGAGCGCGGCGATTTCCTCGGTCATGCTCTCCTGCGGGAGGAACTCATGCAGCGGCGGGTCGAGGTAGCGGATGGTCATCGGGCGGCCTTCCAGCGCCTTGTACATCGCTTCGAAATCGCCCTGCTGCATGGGCAGGATTTTGGCCAACGCCACTTCGCGCTGCTCGAGGGTGTCCGCAAGGATCATCTCGCGCACGGCGGCGATGCGGTCAGCCTCGAAGAACATGTGCTCGGTACGGCAAAGGCCGATGCCTTCCGCGCCAAATTCCACGGCCTGCTTGGTGTCGCGGGGGGTGTCCGCGTTTGTGCGAACCTTGAGGGTACGCGCCGCGTCCGCCCACGCCATCAGGCGGGCAAAGTCGCCGGAAACGGTGGTTTCCACGGTGGGCAGCGCCTGACCGTAGATATTGCCGGTGGAGCCGTCCAGCGAAAGGTCGGCGCCCTCGTGATACACTTGGTCGCCCACGGTCAGCGTCTTCTTGTGTTCGTCGATGTGCAACTCGCCGCAGCCAACCACAGCCGCACGGCCCATGCCGCGCGCGACCACGGCGGCGTGGCTGGTCATGCCGCCACGAGCGGTTAAAATGCCCTTGGACATGTCCATGCCCTCGATATCCTCGGGGGTGGTTTCCTCGCGCACGAGGATCACGGCGATACCGGCGCGGCCCGCAGTGGCAGCGTCGTCGGCGGTGAAGTAGATCTTGCCGGTCGCTGCGCCGGGGGAGGCGGGCAGGCCCTTGGCGATGGCGGTCGCCTTTTTGATGGCGGCGGGGTCAAAGTTAGGGTGCAGCAGGGTGTCAAGTTGCTTGGGTTCCACCTTCAGCACGGCCTCGTCGGTGGTCAGCATTCCTTCGTCCACCAGATCGACGGCGATCTTGAGGGCCGCTGCGGCGGTGCGCTTGCCATTGCGGGTTTGCAGCATGTAGAGCTTGCCGTGCTCGATGGTGAACTCCATATCCTGCATGTCGCGGTAGTGCTTCTCCAGCTTCTGCGCGATGCTGTTGAACTCGTTGTACACTTCCGGCTGGGTCGCTTCCAGCGCGGAGATGGGCAGCGGGGTGCGGATGCCGGCCACGACGTCCTCACCCTGCGCGTTCATGAGGAACTCGCCGTAGAGCTTCTTCTCGCCCGTGGAGGGGTTGCGGGTGAAAGCCACGCCGGTGCCGCTGTCATTGCCCATGTTGCCGAATACCATGCTCTGCACGTTCACGGCGGTGCCCCAGCTGCCGGGGATATCGTTCATGCGGCGGTAGTAGTTGGCGCGGGGGTTGTCCCAGCTGCGGAACACGGCCTTGATGGCTTCCAGCAGCTGCGTCTTGGGGTCTTGGGGGAACTCCTCGCCCTTTTCACGCAGGTAGATGGCCTTGAACTTGGCCACGACTTCCTTGAGGTCTTCGGCGGTCAGGTCGGTGTCAAATTTCGCGCCCTTGGCCTTTTTCACTTCGTCCAGCGCGCCTTCAAAAAGCTTCTTCTCGATCTCCATAACCACGTCGGAGAACATCTGGATGAAGCGGCGGTAGCTGTCAAAGGCAAAGCGCTCGTTGCCGGTCTGCCGGGCAAGGCCGGCCACGGCCACGTCGTTCAAGCCCAGGTTCAGGATGGTGTCCATCATGCCGGGCATGGACGCGCGCGCGCCGCTGCGCACCGATACCAAAAACGGGCTTTCCAGATCGCCAAACTTCTTGCCGCAGATGACTTCCGTATCGGCCAGCGCCTTGTCGATCTGGGCAAGGATATCCTCGCCGATCACCTGATTGTCCTGGTAGTAACGGGTGCATGCCTCCGTGGAAACGGTAAAACCCTGGGGCACCGGCAGCCCAATGTTGGTCATTTCAGCAAGGTTTGCGCCCTTGCCGCCCAACAGGTTGCGCATTCCGGCATTGCCTTCTTTGAACAGGTATACGTACTTAGTCATGAATTCGCCTTCCCCCTCATCGTTCTTGAGGACAGTCACAGGTTGTCTGCTCTGATCCTTCTTAGTATCCAATAAATTATACATTTCTTTTTCTGTTTGCGCAATATCTGGGCGGGCTTTTTTTGCGGCCAGCCGAACACGGAGGCCGCCTGCGCGTTGCAAACCCTTGTGCGGCGCGCCTGCCGTCGTGCGGCGGCATCCGCGGCAAACCCGCCGTGCTTGACAGCCCGCGCGGCGCTGGCTATACTGGCGGTATCAAACGAATGCGGCTTGGCCGCGCGAAGCGGAGGCGGTTATCCTGGCCATTCCGTACAGCCGGTATATCGTCGGGTCCATCCCCTGGTACAGCGTGCTGATGGTTGCGGGCATCCTGACCGCATACCTGCTGGGCGTGCGGGAGGAGAAGCGGCTGGGCATGCCAAAGGACGCGATGCTTGACATGGTGCTGGTTGCGGTGCCCTGCGGCATTGTTGGCGCGCGCCTGTACTATGTGCTCATGAGCCTTGACCAGTTCCGCGCCAACCCCATCGCCGCGCTCTATATCTGGGAGGGCGGCGTAGCCATCTACGGCGCGGTGATCGGTGGTGCGCTGGGCGTATACGTCCACAGCCGCATCAAGAAACGCAGCTTTCTGGCGCTTTTGGACTTGGCCGCGCCCGGGCTCGCGCTGGCGCAGGCCATTGGGCGCTGGGGCAACTACTTCAACCGCGAGGCCTATGGGCCGGTCATCACCGATGCTGCATGGCGGTTTTTCCCTGCGGGCGTGCTGATTGACGAAGGCGGCGTGCCAATGTGGCATGTGGCGACTTTTTTTTACGAGTCGATGTGGAATGTCGCGGTGTTTGCCGCCCTGTGGCTGATGCGTAAACGCATGAAGATGCGCGGCGACCTGTTTTTGTGGTACATGGCGATGTACGGCGCGGGCCGCTTTCTGGTGGAGCAGCTACGCACGGACAGCCTGTATCTGTTTGGGTTCCGCGCAAGCCAATACCTGAGCCTGCTTTTATGCATCGCCATCGCGGCGGTGTTCCTGTGGCGGCAGGCCAAGGCGCGCGGGTTGCTGGCGGCCCTGCCGTCGGTGCTGGCGTGCGCGATCCCCTTTGTGCGGCTGTTGCTGCCCGTTGGGTTGGCCTCGGCAATGGTATCGCTGGCACTGGCGCTGGCCTGCGGCGCGCTGCTGCTTTCAGACGGCGGCAGGCCGCGCTTTGCCCTGTGGTGGCTGGTGGCGGACACGCTGGTCTACGTCGTGCTGCTGTGCCTGAACCTTGGCTTTTTGTGGCACTCGCCGTATTTTGCCTACGCGGGGCTTTCGCTGCCGCCGTATCTGGCTGTGGCGTACGCGCGCATGCCTGCTGCGGCCCCTGCGGCGCAGGCCGGGGAGGGTTGACATGCCAGTTGGCAACCGGAAAAACCTGCTCTACGGGCTCGCCCTGCCGCTGCTGGGGCGGCGTTGCCGCTGGCGCAATGTGACATGTACAGGTGAGCGCGGCGCGGATGTGACCCACGCGCTGCAACGCGCTCTGCGCAGGCACCACGCGGTGGGCGGCTGCATCCAGTGCATGGCGGGGGGCCGTCTCACGGCGGGCTACCACTACGGCAACGTTCGCCTGAGCCCCGACGTGCCTGTCACGCCGGAAACGTTCTTCCGCACGGCGTCCATCGCCAAGATGGCCTGCGCACTGCTGGTGATGCGCCTGCAAACGTTGGGCAAGCTGGATGTGGAGGAGGATATCTCCGCGCTGTGGGGCGCGCCCATCCGCAACCCTAATTATCCCGAAACGCCCATTGCGCTGCGCGCGTTGCTGAGCCATACCTCCGGGCTTGCGGACAGCCCACTGTACTACAGCGCCTACCGCAAGCCCGTAACCGCCAGCGCCATCCTAGCCGACCCCGCCACCTATACGGGCAGCGCTCCGTATCAAACATTCCGCTACAGCAACTTTGCGGCGGGGCTGGTGGGCTGCCTGCTGGAGAAGCGCTTCGGGCGTTCGCTGGAATCGCTCGCGCAGGCGTTGGTGTTCGGCCCGCTGGGCGCGCGGGCGACGTTTGACATCGCCTCGCTGGGCGGCGCGCAGCTGGCCAGCAGCTACCGCGTGCTGCCCGCCGGGCGCGAGCCCGCCTTTGACGCGCCCGCGCGGCTCAGCGCCGCCTCGCCGCTGGACGCGCCGGACCCCGAAAACCACTACCTGCTGGCCTCCGGAAGTCTGTTTGTGACTGCGGAAGGGCTCATGCGCTTGTGCCTGCCGCTGGTGCAGGGTGCGGAAGCGGTAGGCGAGCCGTTTGTAGACGCGCGCGCGGTTCGGATGATGACCGCGCCCACCGCCGACTGGCCGGAGCCCGAGGTGCGCATGCGACACGGCGCTGGGATGCTGGAAGTGGACGACCGCGCCATCTATCCGCATCGGCTGAACGGCCATCAGGGCTTTGCCTACGGCGCGGTGAACGGCGTGTTCTTCGACGGGCGGGGCAACGGCTTCGCGTCGCTTAACAGCGGCGCCAGCGAAAGGCGCGTAGGCCACCTGAGCTGCCTGAACCGCGACCTGATCCGCATCTGCATGGAAGAAGGTGCGCCGCATGGATGAGGTGACAGCCCTGCGCGAAACGGGACGCGGGTTTGTGGCGGTGTTCGCCGGCGGTGAAACGCTGCGCCTCTCCAAAGCGGACCTGCGGGCACTGCCGCTTGCGGCGGGCGATCAGGTCGACCTGGCGGACTACCGCAAACGCCTGCTGCTGCGTCAGTACCCCGAGGCGCTCAACCGCGCGGTGGGGCTGCTGGCGATGCGCGCGCGCAGCAAACAGGAAGTGGAGCGGCGGCTCACCGAGCGCGGCTACCTGCCGGAAACGGTCGAGATGGTGCTGTTCAAGCTGGAGCGCGAAAACCTGCTGGGCGACGAAGATTTTGCCAAAACGTGGGCGGAGAGCCGCGCGACGCTGGGCGTGGGCAAGATGCGCCTGCGGCAGGAACTGCGCATGAAGGGCGTGGACGGCGACGTGGCCGAGGACGTGCTTGCCACGCTGGACGAGGAAGGCATGGCTCAGCAGGCGCTGGCGTTGGCCGAGAAGCTGCTGCGCCGCCTGAAGAACGAAGCCCTGCCGGACGCGCGCCGCAAGGCGCTGGCCGCCATGCAACGGCGCGGCTACGGCTACGGCGAAGCCAGCCGCGCGATACAGGCCGCGCTTGCGCAGATGGAGATCGACCCGGACGAATGATGCACGGCCAAGGTTGCCTGATATGATACGCAACCAGCAGAGCGCCTGCCTGTTTGGACGGGCGCTCTTGCTTTTTTCGGATGCGATGGTAGCACAGGAGTTCGATGGCGCTCGCGAGCGTTTCAGCGTTTTGGCGGGAGGCGAAGACGCGGCGGGGCTGCAAGACGCTTTCGCGACATGGCCATAGGATGGAATGCGGCGATCAAGCAGTATTCATGCTTTGAAACCAAATCATGCAAAACAGGCAACGCAAAACGGGGGGGAATACGCGTCAAAGCGGCGCGTGGGGCATAGGCCCCGCGCGCCGCTTTGGCTGCATGTTACAGGACGGGTTCAAAATCGCTGGCCGGATGCTTGCATACGGGGCAGATGTAGTCCGGCGGGAGGGTATCGCCCTCATAGATGTAGCCGCAGATCTTGCAGCGGAAGCCCTTGGACTTCTTTGCCTCGGCGGGCTCGAAGCCGATGGGTTCAAAATCGCTGGCCGGATGCTTGCACACAGGGCAGATGTAGTCATCGGGCAAAGTGTCGGCCTCGTAGATGTAGCCGCAGATCTTGCAACGAAAGCCCTTGACGGCCTTCTCCGGCGGCTGGGGCTTGGGCTTGATGTGGGTGAAGTAGTCGTCGTATGTCACGCTGGGCTCGTCATTCAGGATGCGCGCCTCAGTCAGGTCCACCACAAACAGGGTATGCGTATCGTAGTCATGCGTGGAAACGGTTTTGCAGGAGATGAGCGCGTTGCAGTTCTCAGTCAGGTACAGCACGCCGTTGGCGGCGCGCGCCGCGCCCGCATAGCCCGCAAACTTGTCCGCCGTTCGGCCGCTTTGGTAGCCGAAACGCTGGAACAGGCCGAAATCCACGCTGCGGCTCAACACGCTGATGTTGAACTCGCCCGCCTTGACCATCATGTCGTGCGTATAGTTGAGCTTATTGACCGACACAACAAACCGGTTGGGCATGTTGGTGATCTGGTTGACGGTGTTGATGATGCAGCCGTTGTCCTTGGCACCGTCGCGGGCGGTCAGCACAAACAGGCCGTAGCTCACCTTGAACAGGGCGTTGTTGTCCACCATGGGGGCTTCGTTGACCAGTACAGGCGCGGAAGTGTTGCGCATTTCCGGCACAATCTGCGCGGCTAGCGCGTCCAGTTCGGCGGCCTGTTCAGGGCGCAGCGTGGAGCGGATGTTCACCGGCGGCTCCAGCATCGTCGTGTTCTTCATCTCGCCGATGATCTTGCGGATGCCTGCCGCCGCTGCGGGGGCCCAGCTGCCGTTTTCCAGCAGCGCGAACGTGCGGTTTTGCAATGCGTGGGCCTTGCAGTCCAGCAGGTAGGTTTCCATGGCGGGGAAGATGCCCGCGTTGTATGTAGCGCAGGCCAATACAATGTGGCTATAGCGCCATGTTTCGGCCAGCAGCTCGCCCACATCCACCACGGAGGCGTCGTACAAGGCCACGCGCGCCCCGCGGTCTGCCAGCCTGCCCGCGAGGGCCTCGGCGGCGTTTTGCGTATGGCCGTACACGGTGCCGCACACGATCAGCACGCCCGTCTCCTCCGGCTCGTAGGCGCTCCACTTGTGATACTTGTCCATGTACCAGGCGACGTGCTTGCGCCAGATGGGGCCGTGCAGCGAGCAGATGCGCTCAATAGGCAGATGCGCAATCTTGCGCAGCATCGCCTGCACCTGCGTGCCGTATTTGCCCACGATGTTGGCGTAGTAGCGGCGCGCCTCGGGCAGCCACTCGCGCTCAAAATCCACCTCGTCGGCATACAGGTTGCCGCCCAGCGCACCAAAGGTGCCAAACGCGTCCGCGCTGAACAGTGTGCGCCCCTTGGGGTCGTAGGTGACGATCACCTCCGGCCAGTGCACCATGGGCGCGCTGACGAACGTGAGCGCGCGGCTGCCCACGGCCAGCGTATCGCCGTCGCACACCGTCTGTACGGTCAGGTTCGGAATTTCACCAAAGAACTGGCCGATCATTTTTTTGGCGATGGCGGAACACACAACTGTAACGCCTGGGTAGCGTTCGATAAGCAGGGCTAGCGTGGCCGCATGATCCGGCTCCATGTGCTGCACGACCACGTAATCAAGCGTGCGGCCCGCAAGGCCCTCGCGCAGGTTCTCAAAAAACACGTCCGCCACGGCGTGGTCCACCGTATCCAGCAGCACGGTTTTCTCGTCCAGCATTAAGTAGGCGTTGTAGCTCACGCCTTTGGGCAGGGGAAACAGGTTTTCAAACTTGGCGAGGCGGCGGTCATTGCCGCCCACATATAACAAGTCGTCGGCGATACGGCGTATACAGTGCATCGGATACCCTCCCTATGTTTACGTCCCCCCTATTCTACACCGAGAAGCACGGCATGAAAAGGGGCTTATGGACAGATCGTGACCGATTTTTTTACGGATTGCCTGCCTTCATGGTTGACAGGCCTTCGCCCTTGTGGTAAAATTCCTAATCGTCAGCGGATATGAACCGCGGATGCGCAACGAAGCGGTGGCGGCACCTGCGCCTGTAGCTCAGTTGGATAGAGCAACGGCCTTCTAAGCCGTGGGTCAGGGGTTCGAATCCCTTCAGGCGCGCCAAAAAGCATGGTGGGTATAGTTCAGCGGTAGAGCGCCAGAATGTGGCTCTGGATGTCGTGGGTTCGAGCCCCACTACTCACCCCATTTTTCCTTCTTTGGGGTATCGCCAAGCGGTAAGGCACGGGACTTTGACTCCCGCACCGTAGGTTCAAATCCTGCTACCCCAGCCAAGATTTCCTGAGAACGGACATCCGGTGCTGGCGGAAGGCCGGTATCCGCTTTCAAACCCCAGTGGCGGCAAGGCCGCAAAAGAACACGGTGCGCGCAGGCGCACCGTGTTCTTTTGCGTAAGCCCGCTTCGCAGGGCCGCGGCGCGGAAAGTATCCCGCGCCGCCGGTTTGCCGATGTTTGGGCCTGTCAGCCGTTTAAGATATCCATGGCCTCGGCACGGTAGGAGTCCATCAGGTAGGGGATGCCGGTCACCTTGGCGCATTCCTCGGTCAGCGACATGAGTTCGCGCCGGGTGATGGCCGCGGTGTTGAAGCAGCGTGCGCCCGCCATCAGCTGTTGCAGGCCTACACGCAGCTTGTCCGCATAGCTGTAGATGCCCACTGCGCCCAGCGGGATGCGCGCCATTTCCGCCGCGCCCACCAGCTCGCGCACCTTCTCGTAGCACACAAAGATTTCCTCTTTTGTGCTGCCAAACTCGCTCACGGTCTTGGGCAGGTCGCCGTCCTTCATCCACTGTTCGATGTTTTTGCCAACCATGCCGGGAATCATCAGCGCGCGGCCCATGCACACGGCCTTCACATACGGCGCGCCCAGCGCCAGCGCCTTGAAAACCCCGTCCTCGCTGCTGAAGCCGCCTGCAAAGGCAAAATCGGGCACGCGCTCACCCTTTTGCGTGAGCAGCGTTGCAAACTCCACCGCAGCCGAATGCAGGTACAAAGACGGCATGCCCCACTCCTCCATCATGCGCCACGGACTCATGCCTGTGCCGCCACTGGACCCGTCGATGGTCAGCAGGTCGATCTTGGCCTTGGAGCCCCACTTGATGGCCATGGCGAGCTCGCGCAGGCCATAGGCGCCGGTTTTCAGCGTGATGCGCTTGAAGCCCAAAGCGCGCAGGCGCGCCACCTCGGCCATAAAGCCTTCCTCGCTCACAAAGCCCAAGCGGCTGTGGCGTTCGAATTCCTTGAGCGCGCCGGCATTGTACGCGGCCTGGTTCACGGGGTCGGAGGGGTCGGGCGTTACGATGTAGCCGCGGTGCTGAAGCTCCAGCGCCCGCTCCAGCGAGTTCACCTTGATTTCCCCGCCGATGCACTTGGCGCCCTGCCCCCATTTAAGCTCAATGGTGTCGATGCCGTGCTTGTCAATGATATATTCCGCCACGCCCAGGCGCGTGTCCTCCACGTTCATCTGTATGAGGATCTCGCCCTGCCCGCGGTGATACATGCGATAATCCGCAATACGCCGGTCCATGTCCGGCGCTTTGATTACCTTTTTATCTGCGTTCAGTTCCAGCCCGGGGTCGATGCCGCACACGTTTTCACCGCATACGATGGTCACGCCCGCGATGGCCGCGCCAACGGCGAAGTGCGCCCAGTTCTTACGGGCGATCTCGGTGGAGCCCAGCGCGCCAGTAAACACCGGCACACTCATGTTGACTTTCCGATCCCAGCCGTATGCGCATTCCGTGGAAACGTTGGGGAACAGCGCGTGATCCGAATCCGAAGGCACACCGTCGGGCAGGCCCTTCGCGCCCAACGCGTAGCCGTGGATATTCAGGTGCGAGTAGTCCACCGGGTACGTCTTGTCGCCACCGGCAGTCACATCACCAAAGGGGCCGGGGTAGAGCAACTCCCTGCCACGGAATGTGGCCTTAAACACCTCGCAGTTGCCGCGGCAGCCGTCAATACAGCGCGAGCACAGGCCGCTGGACGGCACGACGCTGCGGGAGCGGTTGGTCGTTCGGGTGGCGTCATTGCCATTGGGTTGTTGCAGATTCATGGTATGCCCTCCTATATTTACGCAACACGCCGTTGTGTGCGCAAGGATCCATTGTATGGGCTTGCATAAAAAAAGAAGCTGCCGATGTGTGATGATTATAGCGCCTGCCGCAAGCGTTGTAAAGCGCACGGGGCGGTGGGCAAGCCGCCGGAAGGCAGGGGCGCGCGCCTGGCCGGAGGGGCTTGCGCGGTGCGCAGGGCACGCGTAAAACCCTTTATGGGGTTGGTGTTCAGCGGCGCGCACGCCATGGCAGGCACACTGCTGGCCCTGTCAGGCCATCCCGCAAAAGCAACCCTCGCACACAGAAAATACAATAATTATACAAATGTTGGCGAACGACACCCGCAACTGCGAAGGCGAACGTGCGTTTTACTGCCCGCCACATGGGTGGGGAACCCGACCCGTGGCTGCGCGGCGTATACCGCGTACAGAAACGGACATGGCGAGCCGTGTGTGGCTGCCATGCCCGAAAGGGTTATGAAACGTTGCTGGTTGCGGCACCTCGCGGCGCGCCGCCTAGCCCAGCAGCGTGAATACCGCGCCGTTTTCCGTGGCGGCATCGGGGCCGATGAAAGCGATAAAACCACCCGCCTCCGCCTGATACCCGGTTGGCGTATGGTACTTGAGCATATCCGCATCGACGGTGAAGCGCACCTCGCGCGTTTCGCCCGCCGCCAGCGTGACCGCATCAAAACCCTTGAGCATCCGCACGGGTCTTGCATAGCTTCCTGCCATGTCGCGCAGGTAGAGCTGCACAACTTCGATGGCGGCTACGGTGCCTGTGTTGGTTACCGATGCGCTCGCGGTAATGGTTTCGCCCGCCGCCATCACGCTGGCGGACAGGGTAACGCCGCCGTATGCAAAGCTGGCGTAGGTCAGCCCATACCCGAAGGGGTAGAGCGGCTCGTTGGGCGCGTCGATATAGCGGGAGCGGAAGCGCTCGGGGTCGTTCCTGCCGTGCTTAGGGCGGCCCGTGGGCAGGTGGTTGTAGTAGAGGGGCAGTTGCCCGACTGAATGAGGGAAGCTCATCGTAAGCCTGCCGGAGGGCGACGCGCGGCCCAGCAGCAAATCGGCAAGGGCATTGCCGCCCTCTGTGCCTGGAAACCACGCCTGCAGGAGCGCCTGCGCCAGCCCGTGCGCCTCGGTCAGTGCCAGCGGCCTGCCGCTGAACACCACCACGGCTACGGGTTTGCCCAGCACGCAGGCCTTGCGCAGTAGGCGCATCTGCGGCTCCGGCAGGTCCAAGCAGGCACGGCTGCCCGCCTCCGCGCTCATGGATGGGTGCTCGCCCAGCGCCAGCACCAGCTTGTCGCATGCGGCGGCCTTTACCAGCAGCGCGTCAAGCGCCGCATCGGGCACGGCGGGGGAGGTGCCATCCGCGTTCACGGGGCAGCAGGGCAGCACGGTCACGCCGTCGCGGCCCGCCAGCGCTTCGGCCAGCGACACGCACTCCTCCTCGCGACCCTCGCAGTGCCATATGTCCAGCATATGCCTGCTGTCCGCATATGGGCCCAGCACCGCGAACGTTTCACCGTCGCGGATGGGCAGTGTGCCGCCGTCGTTTTTCAGCAGCACCATGGAGCGGCGCGCCAGCGCGCGCGCGGTTTCGCGGTGGGCGGGGCACAGGTGCAGCGCGGCCTCGGAAGCCTCGTCCGCATGGCCGTATGGGTTGTCAAACAGGCCCATTTCATCCTTCAGCCGCAGCACGCGCAACACAGCGGAATCGACGGCCTCCATGGTGATGCGCCCCTCGGCCAGCAGGCGTTCGCCATGGGTAAAGAAGGTATCCGACACCATTTCGATATCCACACCCGCATTAAGCGTGGCTGCCGCCGCGTCGGCATTGTCCGCGCAGAAGCCGTGGTTCACCAGTTCATACACGGCGGTGCAGTCGGTAATGGCCACGCCGTCAAAGCCCCATTCGCCGCGCAGCAGGTCGGTAAACAGCCAGCGGTTGCCCGTGCACGGCACGCCGTTTAGCGCGTTGAAGGCGGTCATCACCATGCGCGCGCCCGCGTCAAGCGCCGCGCGGTAGGCGGGCAGGTAGCTGTCACGCAATTGATAGTCGCCGATCTCGGTGGTGTTGTAGTCGCGGCCCGCCTCCGCCGCGCCATATCCCGCAAAATGTTTCACGCAGCAGGCAAGAACGCCACCAGCGTCCAGGGGCGCGTTTTGGTATCCCTCCACAAAAGCGCGCGCGTACAGCGCATTCAGCCACGGATCTTCGCCTGTACTTTCGACCACGCGCCCCCAGCGCGCGTCGCGCACCAGATCCGCCATGGGGGAGAAGGTCACCTGCAAGCCGGATACGGACGCTTCCAGCGCAGCGATGCGCGCACTTTCCCGCACCATCGCGGGGTCAAAGCTGCACGCCATGCCCAGCGGCGAGGGAAAGATGGTGCGGTAGCCGTGGATCACGTCCGTCATGAAAAGCAGGGGGATGCCGTGCCGGTGGGTTTTCAGATGCTCGGTCTGGATGTCGCGCACGGTTTTGGCGCCCGACGCGCCCAGCAGCGAGCCCGCCATGCGCACCAACGCCGGATCGAGCGTTACCCCGTAGCGGATGCCCATGAGCTTGCCGCCGTTCCACGCCTCGCCGGAAAGCTGCGAAAGCTGCGCCAGCTTTTCCTGAATTGTCATGTGTGATACCAGTTGCCGAAGGTCTCTCATCGGGTTGCTCCTTCATGGATCGGCAGGCGCTGCTCGGGCCTGCCCAGTTTTTTACACCATATCACGAACGAATTATTAAGTCAACATTAGAAATAGGGAAGTGTGAGAATCGGCGGAAAAGGCCGATTCCAGCGCGATTTCATGGGAGAAAAAACTAGTTGACAACCATCACCTGCATCGTGTATAGTAAGGACACGTTAATAAACTCATTTACTTATTTAACTATGCGACGGCTCCATCAAGCATACGGGAGGGCATACGCTTGTACGGAAGTTTGGAAGCGATGGGGCAGGCGCTCACAGGCAAACGGGTGGTGGCAGGGTTTGATGCGTTTATCGACACGCTGGCCCGCCCGGTCAGAACCCGCCGACCCGACGGCACCGTGCAGTTTTACGACACCATGGCCGAAATGGGGGCGTTCATTGTGGAGCGCGCGGGCAAGAGCGGCACCCTGCAACTGGATAACGTGCAGGAGCGTCTGGGTGGCAACGTGCCCATCCTATCGCGCGCGCTGAACAACCTGACGGTGCACACCACCTGCATCGGCGGGTTTGGCGACCCTGTGACGCACCCGGTTTTTGAGGAGCTCACCCGTTGCGGCGAGCTGGTCAGCATCGGCGAACCGGCCAAGTGCGTCGCGCTGGAGTTTGCGGACGGCAAGCTGATGCTGGGCATGGGGCAGGCGCTCGGCGGCATCACGTGGGAACTGCTGACAAGCCGCGTGGGCGTGGATGCGCTGGCCCAGCGCTACGGGGCGTGCGACTTGGCTGCCTTCCTCAACTGGAGCGAGATGCCCTACGCAACGGCGGTCTGGCAAGGGTTCCTGCGGGATGTGGAGCCCCGCCTTCCCGCGGGCAAGTGGATGCTGTTTGACCTGTCCGACACGGTCACGCGCGAGGGCGCGGCGCTTACAGAAGCGCTGGACTTGATCGGGCGCTTCGGTGCGCGCCACCGCACGGTGATGAGCCTCAATGAGAACGAGTACCACGATGTGTGCCGCGCGCTGGCACTGCCTGAGGACGAGCCGGAGCGCGCCGCGCGCGCGCTGTGCGGGCGGCTTTCGCTCACGGTGCTGTACCTTCACTTCATGGGCGTGGGGCACTGCATGACCGGCGGACGGTTCATGAGCCTGCCGACTGTGAATATCGCAACCCCAGTGCTGACCACCGGCGCGGGCGACAACTTCAACGCGGGCGTAATCGCCGGGCTGCTGGCAGCCCTGCCGCCGGAGGAAACCCTCCGCTTGGGTACCATGACGGCAAGCTGCTACGTCGCCACCGGCGAAAGCCCGACCCTCCCCGCGCTTTGGCGCTTCATGGCGGCGCATGACCCAAACCCCGTACAGGCGTAAAGGAATACGGCCCGCCGAAAACGGCAAAGGAGGCTGATCCCCATCGACCGCACCGCGACGCGCGCCCTTGCCCACACGCTCGGCAAAACCCTGCGCAGCCAAAAATACCTGCTGATGATGGTGCTGCCCGGCATCGTATGGATGGCCGTGTTCTGCTACCTGCCCATCGTGGGCCTGCAAATCGCGTTTCAGGATTACAAGATCACGCAGGCGCTGGGCACCAGCCCGTGGGTGGGGCTCAAGTACTTCGCGCGGTTCCTGAGCGACCCGCAGTTCTGGCCCGTGATGCGCAATACGTTGGGCATCAGCTTTTACAAGCTGCTGTTCGGCTTCACGCTGCCCATCGTGTTTGCGCTGCTGCTCAACGAGGTGCGCAACCAGCGCTTTAAAAAGGTCGTGCAGACGGTCAGCTACCTGCCGCACTTCCTCTCGTGGGTGGTGCTGGGCGGCATCATGATCAACTGGCTGTCGGATGTGGGGTTTGTCAATACGTTTCTGGTCGGCATCGGTGCAGTCGAAAAACCTGTCGCCTATCTGGCCAGCCCGAAGTACTTCTGGGCCATCGCCGTTATCTCCGAGGTATGGAAGGAGTTGGGCTGGAGCGCCATCATCTACCTGGCGGCCATCGCGGGCATTGACCCCGCGCTCTACGAGGCGGCCACCATCGACGGCGCGGGCCGCGTGCGCATGATTTTCAGCATCACGCTGCCCTGCATCGCGGGCACTATCTCCATCCTGTTCATCCTCGCGGTGGGCGGGCTGCTGGGGTCGAACTTCGATCAGATTTTCGTGCTCAAGAATCAGCTGAACCTGCCCGCCAGCAACGTGATCGACATCTATGTGTACCAAACGGGCATCTCGCGTACCAACTACTCCTATGCCTCGGCCATCGGGCTGTTCCGCTCGGTCATATCGCTTCTGCTGCTGGTGGGGGCCAACACCATGAGCAACCGCCTGCAAGGCGCGTCGCTGTTTTAGGAAAGGGGGGAGTAACATGAAAGCCGGAGTGCTGCGCAAGCGCCGTTTTGCCAGAATCAGCCTGTTTGACGCGGCAGTGGCGCTCATCATGCTCGTGATCTGCTTCATCATGCTCTACCCGATCTGGTTCACGGTGGTCAACTCGCTCAACAACGGGCAGGACGCGCTTCGCGGGGGCATCTACTGGTGGCCGCGCATGTTCAGCGTCGAGAGCTACAAGGCCGTGTTCAAGAACAGCGACATCTTCACCGCGTTTGGGGTCACGGTGGTGCGCACGGTCATCGGCACGGTGTCTAGCGTGGTGTTTACGGCCATGGTTGCTTACGGGTTGTCCAAGCAGCACCTGTGGGGCCGCAAGGTGTTCATGCTGATCGGCGTGGTTACGATGTTCTTTGGCGGCGGGCTGATCCCCACGTTTTTAACCTACAAGGGGCTGGGGCTTTTGGACAACTTCTGGGTTTATATCTGGCCGATGCTGTTCAGCTTCTACAACGCGATCATCTTCATCACGTTCTTCCGCCAGTTGCCAGCCGAAATGGAGGAGAGCGCGAAGATCGACGGGGCCAACGAGTTTGTGATTTTCCTGCGCATCGTGTTTCCGCTGTCCATGCCGGTTGTGGCGACTATCGCGCTTTTCAACGGCGTGGCGCACTGGAACGACTATTTCAGCGGCGTGATCTACATCACCAACGAGACGTGGCTCACCCCCATCCAGACCTTCCTCTACCGCGCGGTGGCGGAGGCGTCCTCCAGCACGATGATGGCGAAAATGCCCGCCAGCGTGCGCATGTCGGTGGTCACATCCACCACCATCAAACTGGCCACCATGGTGGTGACCACCGTGCCGGTGGTGATCATCTACCCGTTCCTGCAAAAGTACTTTGTCAAGGGAATGATGCTGGGCTCAGTCAAGGGCTGACCGGCTCATCAATAGAATAGGAGGGAACGAAATGTTCAGCTTGGGAAAACGGGGAATCAGCATGGTGCTGGTTGCGCTGCTGCTCGTGTCGCTGCTGGCGGGGTTTGCCGTGGCGGAGGCGCCCGCCGCAACCGCCGTGGCGGAGCCGGGTTGGAAGCTTGACACCACGCCCATCACCATCAACTGGTATGTGAACTACTCGTGGTATGTCTCCACCTGGGATACTGCGCTGTATTCCCAGTACATGGAGCGCAAGACAGGCGTGAAGATCAACTTCATCGTGCCCGCAGGCAACGAGAGCGAGAAGCTCAACACCATGATCGCCGGCAACACGCTGCCCGACATGATTACGCTGGAAACCACCGACCCCGCCTACAAGCAGATGGTGGCGGCGGGTCTGCTCTACTCGGTCAACGACCTTGCGGACCAGTACGACCCCTATTTTTATGACGTGACCGAGTCGCAAACGCTTAACTGGTTTGCCAGCGACGACGGCAAGACCTACGGCTACCCCAACGCCTCCATCACGCCGTCGATGTTTGACAAGATCAACACCGTCAACTACCAGACCTTCCAGGTCAAGAAGGACTATTGGGAAGCGCTGGGCGAGCCCAAGATGGATACGCCGGAAAACTTCCTGGCCGCCTTGCAGGCCGCAAAAGAAATGTATGCCACCGTGGACGGCCAGCCGCTGATCCCCATCGGTTTCCACGACTTCACCGAGACGGGCAACCTCTCCTTTGATGACTACCTGCTCAACTACCTGGGCGTGCCCATGGAGTTAGGCGGCAAGCTCTACGACCGCCGCGAGGACGCGGG
>Ga0351858_1034_pt1 | contig 26694 bp, 11 predicted proteins | sample BONcelFGM3001D10_FD_206797 | JGI IMG/M metagenome (GOLD analysis project Ga0351858, IMG submission 206797) | Enriched cells from coal bed in the Powder River Basin, Montana, United States - BONCAT cells FGM rep2 HSBNCT.FGM.300.1.D10 ... | reverse complement strand
AGATCAACCTCATCCTATGTTGAGAGGCTCCAACATCCATTACGATATAGACGGTCGCCATAGCGGGATTTCCTGTGGCGGCATCGGTATCATTCACCAAATGATCCAGAGAATGGGATTACCTGCTGAAATCAACAGCAAACTTGAACTGCTCAAACGCCATCTCCCATATCATGAATCAGATCACATCTTGAATATTGCCTACAATATTCTTTCAGGTGGTACCTGTCTGGAAGATATTGAGCTTCGGCGAAACGATGAGGCCTACCTCAATGCGCTGGGAGCTCAAGTCATTCCCGATCCGACCACGGCCGGAGATTTTCTGCGACGATTCGATCAGAAGGACATTATTCTGTTGATGGATATTGTAAACGATATTCGCAAACATATCTGGCTTAAGCAATCTCCAAAATTCAGAAAAGAGGCCATTCTCAATGTTGACGGCACCATCAGTCCAACAACTGGCGAATGCAAAGAGGGAATGGATATCTCTTACAATGGTCAGTGGGGTTATCATCCCCTGGTGCTTTCATTGGCCGGTACAAGAGAGCCTCTCTATATTGTCAATCGGCCTGGCAATGTTCCGTCACATACCGATTCTGCTCTTTGGATCGATAAAGGGCTGGATCTGGTATCGGATGTTTTCAACAAGGTGTTTATGCGAGGAGACACCGATTTCAGCCTGACAGGCAATTTTGACCGTTGGTCTGAACGCAGTATATTTGTTTTCGGTATGGATGCCAGAGAAAATCTGGTTAAGATTGCCAACAGTATCTCCGAATCGCTATGGGAACTCTTTGAAAGGGAAAAGAAATACACGGTTAAAACCAAAGAACGCAAACGGCCGGAAAATGTCAAAGATCAAGTGGTCAAAAAACGTAAATTCAAAAAGATTCAAACCGAATCGGAGTATCTGGCCGAATTTTCCTATCAGCCCGTAAAATGTGAAAAGACGTACCGGATGATTGTTTTGAAAAAGAATCTTGAAGTTATCAAAGGTGAAGTCCCATTGTTTGATGATGTTCGCTATTTTTTCTACATCACCAATGACGAGATCAGTTCCCCCCGCGAGATCGTCGAATTTTACAGAGATCGGGCTGACCATGAAAACGACATCGAACAGTTGAAAAATGGTGCCAGAGCGATTCAGGCGCCTTCGGACAATCTGACTTCCAACTGGGCATATATGGTCATCGCCTCTCTGGCCTGGAATCTGAAAACCTGGTATGGACTGCTGATACCTTATCGGCCATTGGGCAAGGCCATTGTTCGCATGGAATTCAAAAGGTTTGTGAACACCTTTATAAATATTCCCTGCCTGATCGTTAAGACCGGTCGTAGAATCTGTTACCGGTTTATCGGCTACAACAAAAAGTTAAAGAGCATGCTGAAATTTTCCGAGATGCTCAAGAATTTTGCCTTTACCTAAAAATCTTTCCCGGGCAGCCGTTTGCATGATGCAACCGTGAGCTCATTTTAATACCGAACCAAAGGATACCATCAGAGACAAAAACGACAATTTGGAAAAGAACACTAAAAAACATAGGAGAGGCACGTCCAAACTTTTTGTTAATAATGAGTTTGATAAGTATTATCAGAATAAGTTCTAGTAAGTTTGCCTCCAGGTTTAATTACGCTTATTTTAGGACTAATTCTTTTTCCAGGCCTCAAGTTTTGTCTGCACTCTATCACGAAGATCATAAATGGTCTTGTCCTCGGCGGCCTCTTTAAGATTCTGAATTCGAATATCACTTTCTAGTCGTGTCATCTCTTTGGATATTTCATCTTGTCTTATCGCTATATCTCGATATTCATGGTATTTCATAGTAGTGCGCCATTTGGACTGCAACTCTAGAACGGAGTTGTATTCGGCGACAAGTAAGTTGTAGACATCCCATGGGGTTCCTTCCGTGCGTGCCTTTGGTTGAGCCTCTAGTGAGACAGAGTATGCCTTTTCGTAATTGCCTTCCTCAACAAGCGAAACTGCATATTCGGCAGATTCAAATGGTTTCATCTGAGTCTTATCACCCATGTCTGTGCAAAGACCAGCATGTCCTTCATAATGCCTAACAACCTCGGCAAAATCTCCGAGCATGTAAAACATATGTGCTGCAACCACATGAAGCATCTTTAGCCAATTTCGATTGCCAAGTTTTACGACCACCGTTTCGGCCCGATTCATCAATAGTACAGCTAAGTTAAAATCGTTCTGATAGACAAAAGCCATTGTAGAGCCTTCATAGAGGCATGCGGCCAAGCCATCAAGATCATTTTGTTCCTCATACCACTTTTGCAGGTGTGGGTACAAGTCCATTGCCTCTTTAAGTCTATTCATCGACTTAAGTGTTGATGCTTTCCACTTAAGACAAAGGTTTAGCCTATTATTGTCTCCAATCTCCCTTTCTATGCATTCCTGTCTTTCTATAACATCGAGTGCCTTTTGGTATGCATTATTATGGAAGTGAACCTGTGCTTGAAGATACAAGCTATCCGCCAGGTATTCTGGAAGGGCCTTCGAGCTAGCAAACTTCTCAACCTCAAGTGCGAGGTGAAGTGCCCCATCGTAGTTCCTTGCTTCAATAAGTGCATTTGCTCGCCGAGCCAAGGCCAGAATTGACGTAGATATATTGTCGGATGAACTGGATACATTCGTATTCATGCGATCAAGATCGCTTTCGTATCCACCTCGATAGAAGAGAAGGGCATTTACGGCATCGACAACCCATATATGCTTGTTTGGCTCTTCTATTACTTGGCGATATGCTTGGTTCATACGAAAACTGGAGTTCGCTTCTATCCCCGCCCAATATTCCCGGACTTCGTACTTGTCACGCCTCCACAGAGAAAAGAGGTAGTTGTCATTGCTTACGAAAGTTACAAGTCGTGCGAAGTCACAAATTTTCATCAATTGCCAAGGATATTCAGCTATCACTCTGCTTTGCAAGATCATTCCATTTCGTGGATTCTTGATGTCAGCTAAGTCCATCAACGCTTGGGCGATGATCATGTTGTCAAGGTCCGTTACATGTCCCCCAAAGTAGTTAGCGATCATAAGGTGTGAATGGAACCGGTCTTCCTCGGAGTGGACAAGTTCAGCTTCGACCGCCTCTCTTAGGTAAGTATGCCCAAAAGTATAAAGCCCCACCCTCTGGTTCAGGTGCGGTTCCATAGCAATTAGAAGCGGCGTCCACTCTATGCGAGGCAACACATTATCTTCAAGCTCTAGCAACTCCATCCATTCATGTTCCGATAGCCCCTGACGGGCACCCCAAAGGAACTTAAGTGTTCTCGAAACAAGCGCTCTATCGAGACCGTAATCGTTCCTCCATCTTTGAATTACTAGGCGGAAGAGCTCCGCAGGCCCATTTGCCGTCAATAACGAAGACATATACTGAGGCAGCATCTCATGGCTACCAAATACTCTCAGTTCTTCAAGTACAGTCCTAAGATAAAGTGGATTGGCGGCAGCTGACGTCTCAGCAAGTTGTGTGAAGAAGTCTTCCTTGAGTTCCTTCCTGTAGATTTGAAGGAATGTCCTAATCATTTCCTTCCGTTCAGGTAAGTCAACAAGGGGGACTTCATGTTCATGCCAATCCCTATTGCGCAACTCTTCCAGGGCAGGGCCAACAAGTGCTGAAGCTATGATTCTGACATTGGGAGGCACAATTCGAGGAAGCCAGTCAAGCTTTATGTCCCGCTCTTCTCCTTCGAGCTGATTTAACCCGTCCAGAACAATGACTATTTTCCCTTTCCCTAGGGTCTGCCCCAGCCAAACGGGAAGCGCATTCCTCAGTTTGTTAATATCGGAAGGAATTTCTTCCTTGAGGTTGTATCGCTCTTTCAGTTCTCCGAGTAATCTTCGCACACACACCATTGCAGAAGCGCTTTCAGGTGTAGCACCTAGATAGTGCTGGATAAGGAACTCTTCAGGATATTGCCTACGTCTTTTTTCTGTCCAATCAGCAAGCAAAGAGGTCTTTCCACAGCCGCTTTCGCCAAACAGGACTAGCCCTCTGCTCTTGGGGTCAATGTCTGCGTATTGATCTAACACGTAGGTATGTCTTGGCCTTTCTACATAAGCAAACCGTTTTCCTATAGCATAGGATTCCTGAGCTGCCGCTTCTCGGCCAGATTCGGATGGGATGCTTGCTTCAGGATAGAGCAGTTCTATCGCCTTGGTGAGATGTTCAAGTACCATCTGCCCGAATGCCTCAGGGGTAGGATAGTTCTCAGTTAATGTATGTCCGCTCAACTTGATCTCGTTCTTAAGGCTTTTCAACTTCGAGATCGAGACATCGGGTTCTGGAAGATAGCCGGGCTCTCTACTCAGCCCCTCCTCTATTAAGATCGATCTCTCAGGATCGCGGAAGTAGAAGAAAGCCCTGTCGCGCATTGCATGGTCCGCAAGGACGCCGTGGATGATCTCAAGCTCAGTGACCGATGTGCCTTCCATAAGCTCGGCAAGCCATGGTTGATCTGAGAGCAGTTTTTTAGTGAAGGCACTCTTCCTTGGAACCCAACCATAACGTTCACCAAGAATGCCTACGAAAAATGGACGACAGCGCTCGATCTCAGCGAGGCAAAGAGGAAGCACCTTGCCTTCGTCCCTCTGCTCGTCGGTGATGCCCCAGCGGAGATCGACTTCTGAGAAAGCAACAAAACGCTCTGAGCAGAGCTTGCGTAATTGGGGAAATACCTTTTTTACAAGGACCTCGCGTTCCTGCATCATGTCACGAAAAGTGGACGAGATGAAGACACGAACCTCACGGCGATCTCTTTCATAGATGATAGATCTTGCTTTATCCGCTACAGAAACCGAGAGATTAACTGCCTTTGGAGAACGGCAAGATCTCTCGGGCGGTCCATTCTTCCCATCTTTACGACCGAAAAGACGTTTCCAGAAGTTCATTGGTTACCCCTCTGCCAAACTCATAGACATCATCACTGCTGTCCGGTTAAATTTAAATAAGTATGGTATAACCTACTATAATCATATTGAATAGAATCAGTTTTAGGATTAAACGATTTGGGTGTGGCTCTTTTGGAACCGCAATAAAGAGGTGAAAAGCAGTTCATTGGTTTCATTTTCTCCATTCAATTTTTGATCAATTTCAGATGAGAACGCTTGTTCTTTTGGGAAGGGTGTGTCGCGGGTGGAATGATCCCATCATAATAGCCTGGATTCCCATGTTAATTTATTGACTTAACATCACGGAGCTATTATCCCAGAACAATGTGGAGTTTTTTATCATCAAGCCAAGGGATCCGAGTTTCAATATTGTTTAACCCTGCGGCAATCAGTAGAGGATTATGCGCGCGTTTTTGAAATTCGACGGTTATTTGCTTTTTTGTAATTCTGACATTGCCTGTTGCATCAATAAAATCTCTGAAGAGATGACTTGACTTGGCATCTTCATAGCCGTTTGCGATTTTCAGAGCCAATAAGCGATAAAGGCTACTGGCCATTAAGGAGAGTTGTACATCAAGATTGACTTTCATAGCAACCGATGAGGACAGGGCATCCTTATGAAAAAAATCAATGCTGTCTTCGATTCGATTTTCAATGATCATCCTTTTCGCATAGCGATTGATCAATTTGGCTGCCGAGCATTTTAAATGGTTGGTTAAAAGAAACATCGGTTCTTCATGGCCCAGATCTTTGACCACCAACTGACGGATTTCTTCTTGATAATCTTTCAGAGCGATTTTTTGATCCAGTATTCGAGGGGTTCTATAGATCCGGGAAACGCTTTCCAGCTCAATCCGGCGCCAGGCCGATACGGGTTCATCGTTGATCAGTTGGAGCATTTTTTGAGAGCGTCGTCGAAGGGTCATAAAGAGAATACCCATCTGGTTGAGTTTGTTTAGATTTGCGTAAGTGGTCAACTTGGAATCGAAAATTAGCTCTTGCGGGTAATTTCCGGTACGCTGTTTCCAGAACTCTACAAACTGAAGGATTTCATCATTTTGTTCATCTTTTCTAAGATCCGCATTGGCATAGCAGAAAACGCGGGTTTTTGCATCCTGAGCCAAAAAGACCAATATCCCTTTCTGCTTTCTGCTGCGTTTCGAGATATAATGTTTTTCAACCAGCGCATCTTCACCGTGAAAAGGGATAGAATGGAAATCCAGATCAAAGGAGGTCCCCTGGTCGATACCGATGCTTTTCATCGCATCGAACCATGATTTCATCAGTTTTGGATAAACGGCTGGATCTACACGGCAACTGTATTCAGTCAGAAAAGCGCGTTTGGGGATGACGTTTAATCCGGCAAACAGGGCAAGTCCCTGATCAAGGACATAGCTCATGACGTGGCTGTGGCGGGCGGATCCGAAAAGTTTCAGGGCCAATAGCGAGCGCATGGCGCAGGCGGCTGGGACCATCTTGGTTCCTGGAAACCCAGCCTGATTGATAATGTCGTCAAAGGGTATTGTGGCAATAAAGGGCAGAAACAAGAAAAGACCGCCGAACTTGGTGCGAAAATTTTGAGTGGATAAATCAAATTGCCGGACATCGGCCACATCACCGCGTGAAGGCTGCGTGCCAGGAAGGCGTTCGTCATCCAGCCTTCTTGGCAGTTTTGAAAAGCCTTCTTCTTTAAGGATATTGGCAATACTGACCGGGCTGATCTCATGACCTTTTGTTTTTAGAATCCTGCCGATGTCATAGATCGAAAGGTTCTGCTTGCGCATTGAGATTACCATTTCCCGCACCTTGTTTTTCTTGGGCGCTTGCTGAGGTCCTTTTGCAGAGGGGAGAAAGAATTCGCGTTGAGGATTTTGTCGAAATTGGTGAGCGAGAACGCGAAAACTTCCATCGGTATAGCCAAAGCGCTTGGCGACATCTTTGCTTGGCAGCTTATCGACAAAATAGGCCCTCAATGCTTCATATTGCCGATGGGTAGCGTTGGTTGGCTCAAGAAAGGCGTTAGCCACGTTTGTTAATTTATTTTGTTTATTTATTAACATATATCCACTATGTCAATTTTTGGGATATATGTAAAGAAAAAAATGAATATAACAATAAAACCTTTATTTAAGCCAATTGATACTTTATATTTGTCATGATATCGAGAAGAATATTTATTATAGCTATGTTGCTATATGTTTATCAGTTTATCATTATAACTAATAAACTATGGCTGAATGCTTGTGTAAAATCAAATCCAACGCAATTGATGTGTTAGCCTGATTTATACACATGGGAATCCAGGATAGCGCGACTGATGGGTTCGAACATGTTCGGATTTCTCATGAAAAACCCAATATTCATCAAAGTCGTGGCTTGAGCGTAAGGCCCGTAATTTCAAGACCGCCTCAGCTCCGGATAAACTCCATCGGGCTCCTGTTATATCCATGCGGTCTTTTACCAAATGCCGGCAGGCTCCTTCGATTACCCCTGTGGCAATTGGCAACCCTTCAGTAAGATAACGATTGTAATGCAGATAAGGCGCATAGGTCAGAAGATATCGTGCACAAATATCAACCGGCTTTCTGGCATCGGCACAAAGGCCGCGGCGCGTTGCGCTGCGACGCATTCCACCTGCCACAAGGCTGGCTTTTCCCCGAAGCACTTCAAGGATACGATGACGGACCCAGTTCTCCAGCTCCACTCCGGATTCCGGATAAAATGCCCTTCCAGCCGTCCACAGATATTCGATGACATGGATGATATCGACAATGATTGTCAGATGAATCCCGTTTTCTTGGGCTTGACTACGCAGGTATCGGATTTGGGTTTTGTTTCCGTCAACCAAGGCCACCCAGGTTTTTTTACCATCTGGATCACGGTGGTGTGCTTCCGCCAACGCATCCTTGATAACCTGTTCAGGCTCCTTTTCAAGACTGGCCCACACCCGCTTTTGTTCCGGGCCTGGACGCGGCGGTTTGGCAAGGACGCAGGGAGTTTGTCCGATCACATCTTCGGGAGTGCGCGCAAAAGGCCCAATCGTGTAAACAGCAGCTACACAGGCCATGCGTTTGGCGTTCTTCTTCTCCCCCTTGGACAACCGGGAACCCATCTTATGGGTACGATCCAAAGCCGCCTTTTGGGTCTGCTTGCGCAGATCCCGTTTCAGCATCGTTACCCCTTTCCCATCGACACTGACCACCAGTATCGGACCGGTATCCCCATTGTTATCGACCGTGGCATGCCTGGTCTCGTAAAACGCATCAAAATCCTGAGCCGCACGTTTTGCCAATTCTTCTGTCTGCCGCTTGGGTACACGGGCTCCCGTATTCATGCCGATACTTTCAAGCGTTTCGTCAAAAGAGCTCTTGGCCGCTTCGATCGCCACTCTCCGGCGCACCTCCAGAGAATACCGCTCATCCGGAAGATTGAGCTCAGCATCCAATGGATGCAAACTCTCGCAGCCTTCCCGCTCATACCCCACGCGTTCCAGCGTGACCGTGCCAAATACGGTTTCAATCTTCCGCTCATGAATTCGGGTACATTTGCGCTCGACGCCGTCAGTATCCTGAACAGGGCTCCCGCTCCGTCCGGGACCGCGCTTGTTCAGATGTTCCTCAAGCAGTTTGCGCATCAATTCCCGGCCTTGTTTTTCAATCTCCCGCTCAATTTCACTCTGGCTCATCTCAAGGGCCTTTTCACCGTCAAGATATTGAGTGATATCATTAAAATGTTGCTGTGCCCGATCATAAGCCCGCTCCAGCGACGATATGTTTCGCAAAGCACTCATCGTTTCCGTGCCAATCTCCCTTCGTTACTCTATGGTAACGAAAAAGAAGCATTTTGTCCATGGAAAAATGATCGTTGCAAATCAAGCCCATCTGCATCACTATCATCCTGTTTCGATGGTGCTAAAAATGTCTGTCATATCTGTCTGGCCATCAACTATACCAACACAAGAATCGCGGAATCGGTACTTGCATAATGACTAATTACTTGTTTTTTTAAGGATTGCGCTACTGTTCCGAAAGAGCCACACCCAAATGAATTTGTAATTTTCAGGGTAACGGATTGATGCTAATCCTCTACCAATACAGCATTGTTGGTCTGCGATATTAATAGCTCCAACCGGCGCACGAACTGATAAAAGGATATCAAACCGCTCTGCAACCTTTTTGGGTTTTGAACACCATTTTTCGGGAATTGGATATAGTTCTGTGAATTCAGCTTTTCCTTGGAAAAAAGGTAGCCCCTCTTTTATTACATTATATGTGTCACTTGTTGGCGACTGTCCCAAAATAATTTGGGTGTGGCTCTTTTGGAACCGCAATAAAGAGGTGAAAAGCAGTTCATTGGTTTCATTTTCTCCATTCAATTTTTGATCAATTTCAGATGAGAACGCTTGTTCTTTTGGGAAGGGTGTGTCGCGGGTGGAATGATCCCATCATAATAGCCTGGATTCCCATGTTAATTTATTGACTTAACATCACGGAGCTATTATCCCAGAACAATGTGGAGTTTTTTATCATCAAGCCAAGGGATCCGAGTTTCAATATTGTTTAACCCTGCGGCAATCAGTAGAGGATTATGCGCGCGTTTTTGAAATTCGACGGTTATTTGCTTTTTTGTAATTCTGACATTGCCTGTTGCATCAATAAAATCTCTGAAGAGATGACTTGACTTGGCATCTTCATAGCCGTTTGCGATTTTCAGAGCCAATAAGCGATAAAGGCTACTGGCCATTAAGGAGAGTTGTACATCAAGATTGACTTTCATAGCAACCGATGAGGACAGGGCATCCTTATGAAAAAAATCAATGCTGTCTTCGATTCGATTTTCAATGATCATCCTTTTCGCATAGCGATTGATCAATTTGGCTGCCGAGCATTTTAAATGGTTGGTTAAAAGAAACATCGGTTCTTCATGGCCCAGATCTTTGACCACCAACTGACGGATTTCTTCTTGATAATCTTTCAGAGCGATTTTTTGATCCAGTATTCGAGGGGTTCTATAGATCCGGGAAACGCTTTCCAGCTCAATCCGGCGCCAGGCCGATACGGGTTCATCGTTGATCAGTTGGAGCATTTTTTGAGAGCGTCGTCGAAGGGTCATAAAGAGAATACCCATCTGGTTGAGTTTGTTTAGATTTGCGTAAGTGGTCAACTTGGAATCGAAAATTAGCTCTTGCGGGTAATTTCCGGTACGCTGTTTCCAGAACTCTACAAACTGAAGGATTTCATCATTTTGTTCATCTTTTCTAAGATCCGCATTGGCATAGCAGAAAACGCGGGTTTTTGCATCCTGAGCCAAAAAGACCAATATCCCTTTCTGCTTTCTGCTGCGTTTCGAGATATAATGTTTTTCAACCAGCGCATCTTCACCGTGAAAAGGGATAGAATGGAAATCCAGATCAAAGGAGGTCCCCTGGTCGATACCGATGCTTTTCATCGCATCGAACCATGATTTCATCAGTTTTGGATAAACGGCTGGATCTACACGGCAACTGTATTCAGTCAGAAAAGCGCGTTTGGGGATGACGTTTAATCCGGCAAACAGGGCAAGTCCCTGATCAAGGACATAGCTCATGACGTGGCTGTGGCGGGCGGATCCGAAAAGTTTCAGGGCCAATAGCGAGCGCATGGCGCAGGCGGCTGGGACCATCTTGGTTCCTGGAAACCCAGCCTGATTGATAATGTCGTCAAAGGGTATTGTGGCAATAAAGGGCAGAAACAAGAAAAGACCGCCGAACTTGGTGCGAAAATTTTGAGTGGATAAATCAAATTGCCGGACATCGGCCACATCACCGCGTGAAGGCTGCGTGCCAGGAAGGCGTTCGTCATCCAGCCTTCTTGGCAGTTTTGAAAAGCCTTCTTCTTTAAGGATATTGGCAATACTGACCGGGCTGATCTCATGACCTTTTGTTTTTAGAATCCTGCCGATGTCATAGATCGAAAGGTTCTGCTTGCGCATTGAGATTACCATTTCCCGCACCTTGTTTTTCTTGGGCGCTTGCTGAGGTCCTTTTGCAGAGGGGAGAAAGAATTCGCGTTGAGGATTTTGTCGAAATTGGTGAGCGAGAACGCGAAAACTTCCATCGGTATAGCCAAAGCGCTTGGCGACATCTTTGCTTGGCAGCTTATCGACAAAATAGGCCCTCAATGCTTCATATTGCCGATGGGTAGCGTTGGTTGGCTCAAGAAAGGCGTTAGCCACGTTTGTTAATTTATTTTGTTTATTTATTAACATATATCCACTATGTCAATTTTTGGGATATATGTAAAGAAAAAAATGAATATAACAATAAAACCTTTATTTAAGCCAATTGATACTTTATATTTGTCATGATATCGAGAAGAATATTTATTATAGCTATGTTGCTATATGTTTATCAGTTTATCATTATAACTAATAAACTATGGCTGAATGCTTGTGTAAAATCAAATCCAACGCAATTGATGTGTTAGCCTGATTTATACACATGGGAATCCAGGATAGCGCGACTGATGGGTTCGAACATGTTCGGATTTCTCATGAAAAACCCAATATTCATCAAAGTCGTGGCTTGAGCGTAAGGCCCGTAATTTCAAGACCGCCTCAGCTCCGGATAAACTCCATCGGGCTCCTGTTATATCCATGCGGTCTTTTACCAAATGCCGGCAGGCTCCTTCGATTACCCCTGTGGCAATTGGCAACCCTTCAGTAAGATAACGATTGTAATGCAGATAAGGCGCATAGGTCAGAAGATATCGTGCACAAATATCAACCGGCTTTCTGGCATCGGCACAAAGGCCGCGGCGCGTTGCGCTGCGACGCATTCCACCTGCCACAAGGCTGGCTTTTCCCCGAAGCACTTCAAGGATACGATGACGGACCCAGTTCTCCAGCTCCACTCCGGATTCCGGATAAAATGCCCTTCCAGCCGTCCACAGATATTCGATGACATGGATGATATCGACAATGATTGTCAGATGAATCCCGTTTTCTTGGGCTTGACTACGCAGGTATCGGATTTGGGTTTTGTTTCCGTCAACCAAGGCCACCCAGGTTTTTTTACCATCTGGATCACGGTGGTGTGCTTCCGCCAACGCATCCTTGATAACCTGTTCAGGCTCCTTTTCAAGACTGGCCCACACCCGCTTTTGTTCCGGGCCTGGACGCGGCGGTTTGGCAAGGACGCAGGGAGTTTGTCCGATCACATCTTCGGGAGTGCGCGCAAAAGGCCCAATCGTGTAAACAGCAGCTACACAGGCCATGCGTTTGGCGTTCTTCTTCTCCCCCTTGGACAACCGGGAACCCATCTTATGGGTACGATCCAAAGCCGCCTTTTGGGTCTGCTTGCGCAGATCCCGTTTCAGCATCGTTACCCCTTTCCCATCGACACTGACCACCAGTATCGGACCGGTATCCCCATTGTTATCGACCGTGGCATGCCTGGTCTCGTAAAACGCATCAAAATCCTGAGCCGCACGTTTTGCCAATTCTTCTGTCTGCCGCTTGGGTACACGGGCTCCCGTATTCATGCCGATACTTTCAAGCGTTTCGTCAAAAGAGCTCTTGGCCGCTTCGATCGCCACTCTCCGGCGCACCTCCAGAGAATACCGCTCATCCGGAAGATTGAGCTCAGCATCCAATGGATGCAAACTCTCGCAGCCTTCCCGCTCATACCCCACGCGTTCCAGCGTGACCGTGCCAAATACGGTTTCAATCTTCCGCTCATGAATTCGGGTACATTTGCGCTCGACGCCGTCAGTATCCTGAACAGGGCTCCCGCTCCGTCCGGGACCGCGCTTGTTCAGATGTTCCTCAAGCAGTTTGCGCATCAATTCCCGGCCTTGTTTTTCAATCTCCCGCTCAATTTCACTCTGGCTCATCTCAAGGGCCTTTTCACCGTCAAGATATTGAGTGATATCATTAAAATGTTGCTGTGCCCGATCATAAGCCCGCTCCAGCGACGATATGTTTCGCAAAGCACTCATCGTTTCCGTGCCAATCTCCCTTCGTTACTCTATGGTAACGAAAAAGAAGCATTTTGTCCATGGAAAAATGATCGTTGCAAATCAAGCCCATCTGCATCACTATCATCCTGTTTCGATGGTGCTAAAAATGTCTGTCATATCTGTCTGGCCATCAACTATACCAACACAAGAATCGCGGAATCGGTACTTGCATAATGACTAATTACTTGTTTTTTTAAGGATTGCGCTACTGTTCCGAAAGAGCCACACCCAAATAATTTCACACACATCTCCCAGTTTGACCCATTCCCACCCTTTTGGTATTTCCATGCGCGCTCGCTTAATCAACTACTTAGGCATTCGAGTTGTGACACCCATGAATTGAAATGCTGACATTTTGATCTTATCCTCTGCAGCCCGATATGTTCGGCAATTATTGGCCCTGCCGAAGGTTTTTCTCCTTCATAGAAAGGAAGGTACTTAATAATCCGTTTTGAAGGGGCGGTATCAGGGTTATCGTTTACAAGTTCCGGATTCGTGATTCCCGAAACATCCTGTTTTAATTTATTAAGTTGGCTGTTTTTGTCAATATAGTAGTGATGGAATTTGTCGAGATCGGAAAAAAGTAGCGTTTCAAATTCATGAAGTTGCAAATAGGGAATAAAGCGATGAGATGCTATATCAACTCCGAGTTTATCTTCAATAACTTCAATTTTCTTGTAGGGGTCGGATTTTTGTTTTGCTTCTTCGAATCCGGGAAAATCAATAGGCAACCTGTAAAAGTCAAACATAGTCGTAAATCGTACATCGCTCCCCTTATCGTCCTTCATCCACAATTTAATATCTTTTTGGGCCTTAAGATAAGAAATCATCCCACCTCTGAATATCCTGCCACGTTTTCTCCCAGTTTGTAAACATCGCGCACTGACGAAGACATTGAAGGTGCCCAAATACGGCCCGAGTATTTTATTAACGAAAGTTTCTTCTGTTTGTCCTTCGACAATTATATTGAGGCGTGTCATTAAGCCGGCCTCCCACCCAGAACGTTCTTTTCCCACAATTCACTCATTGTGTATTCATCAAGCCATTCATCAAGAACAGTCGGGTCTGGTCGGCGGAATTCCGACCGTCCATCTTTTCGGTCAACCACGATGATGTCTTCTGGCTCTATTTCATCTACCAAGTTAGCTGATTGTGTTGAAATCAATAATTGTGATCTTTCAGAAGCACTTTTCAACAACCCTGCAAGAACGGTAATCGCATATGGATGTAATCCAAGCTCAGGTTCATCAATGATAACCATAGAAGGGAGCTTTGGTTGCAAAAGCAGGGTTATGATTGCCATCATCCGTAACGTTCCATCCGATAGCTGATGCGGGCCGAAAAGCATATCGGAATTCTTTTCTTTCCAGTTCAGTATGACGTTCTTATCGCGTGGTATCAGAACAAAATCATCAAAAAACGGAGCGCAAAGCCTTATAGTTTCAACAATTCTCTGATAATATTCTTTTTTTTTCTCCCTCATTTGGCAAAGAAAGGGGGCAAGGTTACCCGCATTGGCTTTTAAGAAGTATGAATCGCCTACATACATGGACTGTTTAATTTGAGCAGTTGAGGAAGTATCATGGAATTGAAACACCTGCCAATCCCGCATCATCGTACGGATAACCTTGGCGGTAGCTGTAGCAGTTGTCCCAGCCTTGCCTTCTGACTGGGCAATCATTCCCGATTCCTTATGTCCTGCACCTAAAGGGATTGTTGGCCCCTCAGTTGCTTTTCCTTTTTCTGAATATTGTATTTCCTCATCAGCAAAGATGAGTGTATCCCCTGCCGCGTGGATAAGACGCATGTGGTAGCGATTGTAACCGCTGTCTGTCTCGAAGTTAATGGTGGATGACAGTTGAGGCGTAATTTTTGCGCCATAATGCAAAACGCTATTTGCCGCCCCCTGTACACCAATATGCACTTGCAGCGAACCTGATTCGAGAAAATTGAGTAAGCGAAAGAAGCCGATAAGATTAGACTTTCCAGCGCCATTTGCTCCTATCAACACGTTCAGTTGCCGCAATTCAAGCGCCATGTGATGAATTGACTTAAAGCCATCTATTGTAAAATTTTTTATTCTATTCATGGTTTACACCTTTAAAGTATCAACAACGACAGCTATGTGACTACTTCTTCATTTTATCGAAGACTGAAAACGGCTGAATTCGACTTGTCCGCTCTCGAAACCACAGTACCTTTTTAAAAAGCGGACATTACGCCGCCAAAGCCTCATTCATTTCATCGATAATGCTATTCATCTCATCCCCGAATAACTGCCACATCTTCCCTTTTCCGCCCTGAGCGTCAAACGGCGTGTAGTCCAGATCATCGGAGTCAACGTGGACAGAGGCGGCAATATGGTCTTTCAGCATCCGCAGCCAGTGCATCTGCTCTTCGGTAAATCGGTTGTGCTGGCCGGCGTTTTTTTTCAGAATCCATTTCTGGAAGTTGCGATTGACGGTTCTATCATAATCCGTCAGCGTGGCATCGATGCCGGCAACTTTTCGGATCAGTGCGACAAGCGCCATCAGTTCGTTTTTGGGTTGCCCGTTGACACTTTCGAGCTGCTGATAGACCCGCCAGACATTCAGCGGAGCCAGAACAGGCTTATCGGCGATAATGGTTTCTGCCAGATCTTTGATCATTTTATAAGTCAGATCCAGCCTTTTGAATGGCTGTCCGTAAAAGATCTGCAGCGCGGTGATTTCGTCTTTATGCCGGATGATCCAGTCGGCAAAGGTTTTCATGATTTCGCCGGCCCTGTCCTTATTGTCTTTATCCCAGCCCGCACCCGTAAGTTCATCGGGGTTCACCAGGTCAATGATCTGCTCATGCACCTTGCGGACGTTTTCGATGTATGCATTCAATTCCCCGTTAAAGATGCTTGCCGCCTGATGCTGCAAGGCAGCGGCAAGGGCTTTGAACTTTTCTTCTTTCTCGATGGGCGCAGCACCCGGATTTTCCAGCTCGACTTTCAGCCGCAGGTCTTCCAGGGTGTCCGGATTGAAGGCGTTCAGCAGTTCTTTTGCCACCTGATTCAGGGTTCTGCCGTTTGCCTTTTCAGCAAAAGCGGCTTTTTCCTTGTCGGTGAACTGCTTTTCCAGGCGGTTGAGGCGGCTGGCCAGTGTCGTGAACAAGGCTTCATCCCTGGCTCCCACGGTAATGGCCGCCAGCAGATCCTTGAGCGGCACGCCCGGTTTTTTCTCCATCGGGCGGCTGTCGGTCTTCAGGCTTTTGGTAACACCGACGGCATCCACGATCACAAAATGGTCCTTGGTGGTTCTGGCCGAAGGCGATACTTTTCTCAGGTCATCCAGAAAGATGATGCGCGTGCCCCTGCCTTTCATCTGCTCGAAGTAGTTGCGGCTTTTCACATCCCGCATGAACACCAGGCATTCCAGTGGCTTTACGTCCGTTCCGGTGGCTATCATGTCCACGGTAACAGCAATGCGGGGGTAGTAATCGTTTCGGAACTGCGCCAGCGTGCTTTTGGGGTCATCGGATTTGCAGGTTATTTTTTTGCAGAAGCGGTTTTCTTCTCCGAATTCTTCCCGCACGATTTGAATGATGTCATCGGCATGGCTGTCGGTCTTGGCGAAAATCAGGGTTTTGGGGATTTCAAACTCATTCTGTTCGTTGTAGCGGTCCGGAAACATTTCGGGCAGATGTTCTTTAAACGCGCGGATAATGGTCCGGATCTGATTGGGGTTAACGACCTTGTTGTCCAGTTCTATCCGGGAATACACCACATCTTCATCCAACTGCTCCCATCGTTTTTTGCGGCTGAGGGTTTCCCGGTGGTCCACATACTGCCCCTTCCAGATTGTGGCGCCTTTTTGCGTGATTTCGGTTTCAATCAAATACACGTCGCTTCCCACGTTCACGCCGTCGAAAACAGCCTGCTCGTGGGTGTATTCACTGACGATGTTTTTGTTGAAGAAACCGAACGTGCGGTTGTCGGGTGTGGCGGTCAAGCCGATCAAAAAGGCATCAAAATATTCCAGCACCTGTTTCCAGAGGTTGTAAATGCTGCGGTGGCATTCATCGATCACCACAAAATCGAAAAACTCGATCGGCAATTTTTCATTGTACCCCACCGGAACCGGCTCCCGTTTTTCCCATTTGACTTCATTGGGATTGGCTTCCTCGGCGGTTTCGTCCAGTTCTTCATTTTTCAGCAAGGCATACAGCCGCTGGATGGTGCCGATATAGACCTGATTGTCGGTGGGCACAAAGCTGGATTTCAGCCGGTGCACGCCGTAAAGTTCGGTAAACTTGCGGTTGTCGTCATTTGGCATATACGCCATGAATTCCTGCTCGGCCTGTTCGCCGAGGTTTTTCGTATCCACCAGAAACAGGACCCGCTTGGCTTTGGCATACTTGAGCAGGCGATAGATAAACGTAATGGCCGTATAGGTTTTTCCCGAACCCGTCGCCATTTGAATCAGGGCTTTGGGCTGGTTTCCGCGAAAGGATTCTTCCAGATTACGGATGGCAGTGATCTGGCAATCCCGCAGCCCGTTTGTCTGCAGATCGGGGATATCGAAAAAGCGCCGGCGCAAGGATTTGCCGCGTTTGAACCATTCCCGAAACGTTTCAGGGCGGTGAAACGCATACTCCGGTCTGGAACGGGGCTTGGGATCGCTGTAATCCGTAAAGCGGGTTATTTGTCCGGTGCTTTCATACACGAACGGCAGGGGATCGTTGTTCAGGTATTTCAGTTTGCTGTCGGCGTAAAATTTTGACTGATCTTCATGCGCCGTCAGCCGAACGCCCTCTTCTTCTCGTTTTGCTTCGATGATCCCAACGGGTTTGACGTCAACAAACAACACATAATCCGCAGGCCCCGCATCGGTCCGGTATTCTCTGACAGCGATGCCGAGCCCGGCATTCAGATTCATCTGTTTCCTGCTCTGAACAATCCAGCCGGAAGCGCTCAGTTGCCTGTCGATATTATCACGGGCCATTTGTTCTGGGGTTTGATTCATTATCATTCCCTGGGGCATCGGTTACAAAACTGACTGCTATCCTTATATTTAATTTGGCAGAATTTCAACAAGTTAATCCGGATGAAATTTCTGACGGGGATGTGCTTCAGCAGCAGTCGGCGGGCATGGAAAAAGAACGGACACTCTGTCGAACGGGGGATGCAACAAAGTTGAAAAGCGAACTGGAATTCGATCGCCTGAAACGGACCGGTGAAATCAGACCATCCGCTCGATTTCGTAAAACATCTTCTCGATGCGTTTCCGGCTGACTGGAATGGCGGTTCCCAACTCCTGGGCAAAGCAGGAGACTTTATATTCTTCGATCATCCAGAACAGATTTTCCAGAGCTGTCTGTTTTTCCGGGGACAGGGTGTCTGTCGGCTGGCGGTGATGTTCCATCCGATGGGAAAGCGTCTGAATTTCCAGTTCCCTGCCCCTGTCCTTTTCAAAATCCAGCCAGGCCCGTTGCGCCCGAATACCAACGGCCCGAACATATCGGGCGATATGTTCCAGCCGATCCATCGGATACCGATTGAGAAAATCGTCAGGCACGAGCCGGTTGATCTGATTGCGCAGGCTGGCCACAACCGTTTGGGAGGCCGGATTTCTGACCAGATTTTTTTCAAGGCCGTCGATTAAATCATGGGCCTCCCGACAGGCTTCCAGAATCTGAATGCTGACGGTCCGCAGATGGCCCGCTGTTTTCATCAGGGCGGGAAATGTCTCTTCCGCATGGCGGTGAAATTCGAATCGGGTTCGGATATTCCGTTTAAACAGATACTGAACCACACCGTCATACAGATTCTTTTCAAGCTGTCGTTTCAAAACCGTCCGGTTGATGAGCGGCAGGATATGGGGGGGCAGATCCAGGGATTTTTTCAAAAAGTTGAATTCCCGCGAATAAACCCGCTGATAAAGCGCGGCAATGGCATTCGGATGTGCCTCATCGGCCTGAATCCGTTCTTTAAACAGTCTGAGATCAATGGAATCATTCCCGGAGTCAAGTGACAGTCCGGGGTAAAGCACCCAGTGCATGCCGTTTTTATCCGTGACGTCAATGGCTTCCACCAGATCGTCAAAATCCCATGTCGATATGGCTTTTTTTTCATATTTTTTTCGGATCGCCTGAAGGGTTGCCGAATCGATGTCGGGTTGAATCGACTGTGCCATGATGGCCGCATCCCGCCCGCTGATCAGCACATCTCCGCCGGGACCGGTGATTTCGATCCGGGTTTTCAGATAGTCCGGCAGCCCGGCTTCCGACCATTCCGATGCCGGAATATCCACGCCAAACCGATTCAGGATAAACCGGCTGAGTTCGGTAAACAACATGCCTGTCTGATGCGGCAGTTCCGAGACAATGACATCAACCGTTTTGGCAATGGGGAGCAGTTGTTTCCGACTGGCTTTGGGCAGGGATTTGATCAACGCCTCGACTTTTGCCCGAAAAAATCCGGGAACCATCCAGTCGATCGATCCCTGTGGAATCCGGGCCGCATCGGTGCAGGAAATGGGAATCGTCAGTCCGTCGCTTGAATGTCCCGGATCGAATTCATACCGGCAGGTCAATGTGGTGCTCCCCATCTGAATCGAATCGGGGAACATTGTTCGAAGATCCTCATCGGGTGAATAATTCATCAGATCGGATTTATCCATGTGCAAAAAATCATCATTTCCGGTTTCCCGAATCAGTCGCTGAAGCGATCGGATGTCATGGACGCCGTTCAGCCGTTCCCGATAAAACATTTCGATATCGGCTTCACTGACCAGGATGTCCCGACGCCTGAGCCGGTTTTCCATATCCCGGATTTCGTCCATCAAACCGGCATTGGCTGTCATGAAGGAAAATTTCTGACGGATATCGCCCTCGATCAGCGCGCTGCGGATAAAAATTTCCGATGCAAGCGTCGGATGAATGCGGCCATAGGATACGGGTCTTTCAGCAATGATGGTCAGCCCGAACAGGCTGACCTGCTCCATTGCGACAACCTCTCCCCGGTTGCGTTCCCAGTGCGGATGAAGCCAGGCGTATCGGCACAGGTTTCTGGCCAGGTCCTCGATCCAGGCATTGTCGATTCGGGCTGTAACGCGGGCGAACACCCGGGAGGTTTCCACCATTTCAGCCGCCACAATCCAGGGACCGCCCCGATTGAAAAGGGTGGAGCCGGGAAAAATCATGACCTCGCGGTCCCTTGCTGCCCGATACATGTTTTTTTCTTTTTGAAATGCGATATTGGACAAAAACCCGCTGAGAATGGACCGGTGTATCGCACGATATTTCGGGCTGAAAACATCCGTTTTCGACGGATTGACGGCGATGGCAGGTGCGGCCGGATCTGTGGCGTACCTACTCAAACCGGACTCGTCCATCATGTCATTCAGTTGGGCATGAATATCCCGCCACTCCCGCATGCGCTTGAAGGATAAAAAATGCCTGTGGCAGAACCGCATCATTTTTTTGGCGGTTTTTTCTGTTTCAAGTGTCTCGTGATACCGGTTCCAGATATTTAAAAGCGTTGAGAAATCCGAAAATGGGTCCATGAATGCCCGGTGACAGGCATCGGCTTCCATGGCTTTTTCGAGCGGGCGTTCCCGCGGATCGCCAATACTGAGGGCGGCAGCGACGATGAGCATGTCTTCCAGGCAGCCTTCTTTTTGCGCATGGAGCAGCATTCGGGACAGCCTGGGGTCGATCGGAATCCTGGACATGGTCCTGCCGTCATGGGTCAGGTGCCACCCGCCGGGTGATGCTGCCGTGGCACTCCGGGTCTGTTTTCCGGTTACCGGTGTTATCGCACCCAACTCCCGCAACAGCTCATAGCCATCTGCAATATTTTTGGATTCCGGCCGGTCGATAAACGGAAACGCCGTGATATTGCCCAGTTTAAGAGCCAGCATACGCAGAATGACTTCCGCCAGGTTGGCCCGAAGGATCTCCGGTTTTGTGTAAAGGGGTCTGGCCGAATAGTCGTCTTCGGAAAACAGCCGGATACAGACCCCGTTTTCGGTTCGACCGCACCGGCCTTTTCGTTGATCCACGCTGCTTCTGGATATGGGCCGGACCATCAGGGATGTGGTTCTGGATCGGGGACTGTATCGGGAGATTCGGGCCAGCCCGGTATCAATCACATATCGAATACCGGGAATCGTGAGCGATGTTTCGGCGATATTGGTGGCCACAATGATTTTTCGGCCTGGGCCAGGCATAAACACCCGCTTCTGTTCAGCAGAGGACAACCTGGCAAAGAGTGGGAGAACGGTTGCGGCTCGAACTTGTTTGGCTTCAATCAGTTCGCAGGTTTCACGGATATCCTGCTCGGTTGGCATAAAAATCAATACATCCCCGAACGGACCATTTTTTTGAATATCGGAAACCGCATCCACCGCCATGTCGATATAGGAAATGTCCCCGGATTCATCCGCATCATCGGAAGCCATAACCGGTGGCATATATCGCACATCGACCGGATACATGCGGCCGGAAACCTCAATCACCGGCGCGTTATCAAAGGCAGCCGAAAAGAGTTTGGTATCAATTGTGGCCGATGTAATAATGAGTTTCAGGTTTTTCCTGCGGTCCAGAAGCCGGTGAAGATAACCCAGAATGAAGTCGATATTCAGGCTGCGCTCATGGGCCTCATCCACAATCAGGGTATCATACTGTTTCAGAAGCGGATCGGAAAGCGTTTCTGCCAGAAGAATACCGTCTGTCATGATTTTGATGCGGGTTTTGGGGCTGATACGATCCGTGAAACGGATTTTATACCCCACGGTGGTTCCGATCTCCTCACCCATTTCTTCGGCAATGCGGTTGGCTACGGATATGGCGGCGATGCGTCTGGGCTGCGTACAGCCAATCCGTCCGGCGACACCCCGGCCGGCGGCCAGACAGAATTTGGGCAGTTGGGTGGTTTTACCGGATCCGGTGTCGCCGGAGACGATCAGAACCCGATTGCCGGCAATGGCCTGAATGATTTCGTCTTTGCAGGCCGTGATGGGCAGATCAGGATCATATTTCAAGCAGTATGGAATTTGCAAGTGGCGCCGGAAATGGGCAATTACCAAAATTCTGAAAGATTACGTGATGTTCCCGGTCTGGTCAACAGGTCCTGACGAATCCGCGTGATCCGCTGATTTTCCATTATTTTCCGGACTTTCGGCAGTTTGAACACCGGAAGGTGCTTTTTTCTTTCTGCGGCGTTTTCGTTTTTTCGGCGCGGATGTCGGAACAGGTTGTGCCGGAACGGGAGTCTCTTCGGGCTGAACCGTCTCCGGCATGGCAGGCATCACATCTGAAGTTGTGGGAACATCCGGTTCCGCTTCGAAAACAATAACCGGATCCAGGTCGGGCTCGGCGTCATATTCGATGTCGGATTGCGGACCAAAACCAAAAAAAGCACCAGGGAAATAGTCTTTTCCACGGGGGATAGTGAACTTGAAGGATGGCGCAGATGGCGCAAAATGCTCGGCGGGCTTTCCCCTCGCCGGCTGTTTCCGGGGTGGTCGGCCATCTTTTCTTATCGGCCGTTTTTCACGTTCAATGCGGATGGGGCCTGCCTTGTCTTCCTTGAACCAGTCATCCTGAGCCCAAACAACCGGGATTCTGGCATTCAACATGTCTTCTATCTGTTCCAGATGAAACACATAGGCCTCACAAGCCAAGGACAGGGATTTTCCCGTTTTTCCGGCCCGTGCCGTGCGTCCGATCCGGTGAATATAGTTTTCGGGATCCTGGGGCAGGTCATAGTTGATGACATGGGTGATGTCTTCGACATGTATACCGCGTGACGCAACATCGGTTGCAACCAGTATTTTTAACGTGCCATCCTTGAATTGCTCCATGAGTTTCAGGCGTTTTCGCTGCGGCAGATCGCCGCTGATGCCTTCGGCCGGATAACCGTTTCCTTTCAGTTTGCGGGCCACCCATTCCACGCCGGTTTTGGTGTTGACAAAAACCAGAACACGGGTCCAATCCTCTTTTTCCAGGATTCCCAAAAGCAGCGGCAGTTTTTGATCCATCCCCACATGAAACAGGGATTGCTCGATACCTTCAACCGTTGCCTTTTCAGGCGCAACCGCGATAAATTCCGGCAGGTTCATGAATTCATAAGTCAGTTCCAGAACCCGGTACGAGAGCGTTGCAGAAAACAGCATGGACTGGCGCCGGTCATATCGGGGCAGTTTTTTCAGAATAAACCGCATGTCCTTTTCAAAACCCATATCCAGCAGGCGATCGGCTTCATCGATGACCACAAGTTGAATGTTCTGGGTTTTAAAAATGCCCTGACGATAGTAGTCGATAATTCTTCCCGGTGTGCAGATGACAATATCCGTACCATTCCGAAGCGCATCGGCCTGTTTCTGGTAATCCACGCCACCGATAAAATGATTGATGATCAGTCCGGTATGGCGGCCAATCAGGCTGGCTTCCTCATAAATCTGAAGCGCCAGTTCCCGGGTGGGCGCCACAATCAGGGCCGATGGAAGCCCGGGCGTTTTGGGCGGGTGAGTCAGAAGCTGGGTGAACACGGTGACCAGAAATGCGGCGGTTTTGCCTGTCCCGGTCTGAGCCTGCCCGGCAACATCTTTTCCTGCCAGGGAGACCGGCAGGGTTTCGGCCTGAATGGGGGTACAATTGATAAACCCGGACTCGGTCAGCCCGATTTGCAGCGGCTCCGGCAATTCAAACTGGTCAAACCGCTTTTCCGTCAGGAATACGGGTTTGTCCGCTCGAAAATCGCCAGGCGATTCATCTGTATGCTCTGTCATTATTGTGGTATGCCTCTTTGAAAAATCATTATGAATTCTGAGTTGTAATTTCTGAATCGGGTTTTTATTTTGCCGAATCAAAGCTCAATCATATTCTTCTTTTTTATCTGAAATGTGATTTTTTATCAAGATAATTAATGTCTTGAGAAAATTCAGCACGACGAGCATCCGGAAGTGATACCGAAAGCTACCAGGATCGTCTGACTGGAACACCGCCTTCATGAAGGTAATCCTTGATCCCGGATATGCTGTAGGTTCCATAATGAACCATGGATGCGATGAGTGCAGCATCCGCATTGCCCTCGGTCAGAACCCTCAGCAGATGTTCCGGTTTCCCGGCGCCGCCGGATGCGATGACCGGAATGCCGACATGAGTTGAAATCAGGGATGTCAGATTCAGTTCATACCCTTCTTGTGTCCCATCGGCATCGATCGAATTGAGACAAATTTCCCCTGCACCCAGTGACTCGGCCCGTTTGGCCCACTCCAGCGCATCGATTCCCATATGGGTCCGGCCGCCGTTGATTACCATTTCATACCCGGATGGAATGGCAGAAGAGGGCTTGACCTGTTTGACATCCATTCCCAAAACGATACATTGATTTCCAAACGCTCTGGCGCCTTCCTGAATGATGGCTGGATTTTTGACAGCCGCGGAATTGACACTGATTTTTTCCGCACCGGCCAGAAGCACCCGCCGCATGTCTTCCAGGCTTCGAATGCCGCCCCCGACGGAAAACGGTATAAAAATGGTTTCCGCCACCCGTCTGACCACATCGATCATGATATCCCGTTTGTCACTCGAGGCCGTGATATCATAAAACACGATCTCATCGGCGCCTGCCTCATAGTAAAACCGGGCCATTTCAACCGGATCACCGATATCCACATTGTTCTGGAACTTGATGCCCTTGGTTGTTTTTCCTTCCCGGACATCCAGACAGGGGATGATGCGTTTGCTAAGCATGATGGATTTTCTTTACCTGAAAAAGGGTACAGGGTACAAAGTTCAGGGTGCAGCGGTTATGTGCCGGAATGCAGGATGGCGGCACTTTCAGTCTACAGCCTTCAGCCTTCCATGTCATGGATTCCAGAGACAGAAGTTTTTCAGCAGGCGAAGACCGGGCCGCCCACTTTTTTCCGGATGAAACTGTGTGGCCACGACATTTTTGTGGCGGATCACCGAAGCAAACCGCAGCCCATAATCGGTTGTGCACAGCACCTGAGCGAAATTGGCCGGATCCGGATAATATCCATGCACAAAATAAAATTCATCCGAATCCTTCACCCCGTTCAAAATGGGGTGGGCTGCTGTTGGCTGAATGCGGTTCCATCCCATGTGAGGAATTTTCAAACGCTGTCCGTCAATGGACAGGTCGGCCGGAAAAGATCGAACCGTTCCATCGATGATTCCCAGACAGATTGTCTGATTCTCGTCACTTCGACTCAGGATAATCTGGGTACCGAGACAGATTCCCAGGATGGGTTTTAACTGATCGAATGCCTGTCTGATCGCGGCATCCAACCCCAAGGCTTTCAGACTGGCCATGGCTGATCCCGCGGCCCCGACACCGGGGAAAATGATGCGCTCCGCCGCAGCAATTTGCGCCGGATCACGGGTGATGACACATGAAAAACCCAGATATGTAACGGCCCGCGCCACACTGGTCAGATTTCCCGCGTCATAATCAATAATGGCGATCATGTTCTTCTATCCAACGGCTGTTTTGGCAGCCTCCCAATAATCGTTCCATTGTGTTTCAGAAAGCGTTGACAGGGGCAGTCCCTGATCGCTGACGGTTTTTTCCAGATGCCTGAACCGTTTTTCAAATTTGTGCGTGGCATCGGCCAAAGCGGTTTCCGGATGTATCCTGGAAAAACGGGCCACATTCACCAGAGAAAACAGGATGTCACCAAATTCCATGCCGATCCGGTCCAGACGATCTGGCGGGATTTTATCGTTATCAGGAGGCAGTTTATCTGTTTCATGAATAAATTCCGCCCATTCCTCTTCGACTTTTTTCATCACATCCGCCAGGGTTTTCCAGTCAAAACCGGAACGGGCCGCCCGTTCGGAAACCCGGTACGCCCGGATCAGGGCAGGCAGCCCACGGGGGATGGAATCCAGAACGCCTGATTTGCCGGTAAGGGATTTTTCCTGCTGTTTGATTGTCTGCCACTGCTTCCGAACCTCATCAGAGGAGTTGAGTCGATCGTCACCAAAAACATGGGGATGGCGGCGGATCATTTTGTCGACCGTATTTGTGATGACATCCGAAAGGGAAAATTTTCCGGTTTCCCGATACAGACACACCAGAAACAGCAGTTGAAACAAAACATCCCCCATCTCTTCACAGATATCGGCGGATCGATCCGCATGAATCGCATCGATCAATTCATACATTTCTTCCACCAGATAGACCGACAGGCTTTTGGGTGTCTGCTTTCGGTCCCAGGGGCATCCATTGTCGCCCCGCAGCCTGTCGATGAGGTGAATGACCGGTTGAACCGTATCGCATTCCAAATTTATAGCGGAAGATTCCACGCTTTTTTCAGTTCCTTGATTTTATTATCAAATGCCTGTTTCATTTCCGGTGAAACCAGTCTGGACAGTTTTTCGGAGGCCCAGGAGACACGGGGGGCCATAAGAGATTCCCGAATCAACGAGTTCCCTTTTGGGAGAAATGCGGTCAGCATCACCAAAAGGATCGAAACGATCAGAACGCCTTTGAACAACCCGAATATCAGACCGGACAACCGGTCAATCCATCCCAGAAAAACGATGTTCATCAAATATTTGATGATGACGCCCAAAATACTGATGGCGATAAATACACCGCAAAAAATCAGCATGAAGGCGAGTATATTGGCGTAGGCCAAATTGGATATCCATGCGCTAAATGAACCTGCCAGACCTGGATAATAGGTATAGCCGGCGTAAAATCCAGCCAACACCCCGATAATGGAACTGATTTCCTTGACCAGTCCCCTGAAAAAGCCCCGTATCAGACAATATCCCAGAATAATC
>Ga0351858_1024_pt1 | contig 30317 bp, 26 predicted proteins | sample BONcelFGM3001D10_FD_206797 | JGI IMG/M metagenome (GOLD analysis project Ga0351858, IMG submission 206797) | Enriched cells from coal bed in the Powder River Basin, Montana, United States - BONCAT cells FGM rep2 HSBNCT.FGM.300.1.D10 ... | reverse complement strand
AGTTTGCGAGAGACAAACATGTAGTTGAAACACAGATTGACCGGTCAGAAATACATGTGATTGAATACTTTGGTTTGAAACCCTGGGAAATAAGTTTTCAGGGAATATTGATTGACCAGGAAGATCATCACTACCCTGGTGATAAGGTCACGAAAATAGCGGAGCTGTTCAGTCAGTCAGGCACTTTCAACGTTTCCGGAGAATTGTTTGCAAATCTTGGTATTACCGAAATTTTTATCAACAAAGATTTGAAGATAAATCATGTTGAAGGATATATTGACACGGTCAAGTTTTCATTCCAGGCTATCAGCACATTTCCACTCGAAGTAATTCAAAGACTCTGAGCCATGCATCTTGAACCATATTGCAATATTACGATTAACCAGTTGCTGTTTCGCAACGTTAATAAGGTTGTCATTGACAGATCGGTCAAAGAAACAGGCTCATCCGCCATGATTGTTTTACCGCGAAATTTCGCAAAGCTCAATGATCGATCTATTATTGATTTGATAAAGCATGGCGACAAAGCCGAGATAATATGTGGATATACAGGAACTGGGGAGGTTGACTTATTTAGTGGCTACGTTCGTAAAATAGAACGGTCGATACCATTGATCATTCATTTAGATGATGAGTTGTATCCACTCAAGCGAAACAATCATGTGCAAATTTGGGTAAATTCCAAACTAAGGACAATCCTGACGACAGTCGCTCCTGGTTACAAGATTACTTGTCCTGATGTATTGATTGGTAAAATTGAAGCAAACAATGAAAGCTCCTTCCAGATGCTCCGGAAGCTTCAGAACAATTACGGTTTTTTTACCAGCATACGCGATGGTCAGCTCAATTGTGACTTTCCTTTTGATTTTAAAGGATCGTTAAATGTACATCAATACCAACTTTATAATTGGCCTGTTAAATCGCATAACCTCACCTACTCATCCAAGGAAGAAAAGAAAGTGCTTGTAAAAGCAACTTCACTGCAATCGACAACCGGAAAGAAAATAAGCTATGATGCAGGCGATAAATCCCCTGGGGCAACAGTGATAGTTCTTAACCTTCCGGGGATGAGTGCCGAAGATTTGAAAAGATATGCCGAAAGCTGGTATAGCACACTCTGTTATGATGGTTTCAAAGGCACAATAACAGGCTTTGGAACATCCGTAACAATGCCTGGTGACACGCTCCAGATCAACGATCCGCAGGAAGGAACATCAGGAGCCTACATGATCGAATCAGTCAAAACGATTTATGATCTGAAAGCAGGATACTACAGGGAAAACAGGATAAGCTTTAAAGTATGAGTTTAGAACGAGTTATAGAAGAAGCTATCCGGAAGGTATCGCGAGATAAGTGCACAATGTCCACTGCTCTTGGAACGATCAAATCAGTTGACCGCGATAAGTTGCATTGCACGGTATCGCGTGATGATATGCCAGATTTGCTCGAGGTGCGTCTGAAACCATCAATGTTGAAAGATGGATCAAGCCTGATTGTTTGGCCGCGTGTTGGCGCTCCTGTGCTGGTAGGATTCATTGAAAACAGCCCCGTGGACAGCTTTGTTGTGCGCGTGGACGAAGTGGACGAAGTGAGCCTGATGATTGATAAGACAAGCGTTAAAATTAATGCTGAAGGCATTATATTCAACGAGGGCAAACTTGGCGGATTGGTCATATTGCCTGAGCTTAAAACGCAGCTCGAAATAATGACAAAACGCATTGATTTCATTATTGATGTGCTCAAGAACGAGATAACAGCCTGCAGTTCATCGCCTAATCCAGGATGGAAAGCAACCGCCGAACTTTTGTTCAGTACACTGATGAAAGAAGATTATAAGGATATCGAAAACAAAGCCATCAAGCAATGATTACAAGACAAGACATATTGCTTGACGCAAGCAATCAGCCGGCAGTTGCTAATGGCGATTTTATAATTGGATTGAGTGATGATCAGCATATAATGCTGCTACTCACAACACATAAGGGCAATTGGAAACAATGGCCGCAGGCCGGGGCAGGTATTGAAAAATACTTGCACAAGCAAAACAACAATCTGGCCGATTTGAAAAGAGATATTACTGTACAGCTGCAGGCGGATGGGTACAAGACGGGCAGCTTCAAGATGGATCATTCAGGTGAATTTAAATTACAATACGACCCGGCTTATGAACAATGAACTTAAAATTTCGGAAAAAGGCATTGCCTTGATCAAAGAATTTGAATCGCTGCATGATGGCGATTTGTCAATGATAGGACTGCAGCCAAAAATGTGCCCTGCAGGTGTCTGGACAGAAGGATACGGACATGCTATTACTGACAAGCTTGGCAGGCAAATAAAAGGAGCTGCAAACAAAGATTTTGCTTACAAGATGAGCGTCATAAAGGAAGAAACGATGGCAAGATTGGTTTTGATGAAAGACCTGGCAAAGTATGAAGCAATCGTACATAGCAAAACTAAGGTCAAGCTCAAACAAAACGAATTTGATGCACTTGTTTCGCACACTTTCAATACTGGAGGCAGCGACACATTGTTTAAGCTCGTGAATCTTGTTCCGCGAAACAACGATACGCTTAAGGTTTGGTTTATAACCAAATACATCACTGCAGACGGCATCGTTATGCCGGGTCTGATCCGGAGACGCAAAGCCGAAGCTGATCTTTTCTTCAACCAAAACAAATAAAACAATGATTGAGACTATCATCGTAACAATATTTTCAACGCTCCCTGTCGGAACTGCAATTGGTTGGTTTTTTACAAAGAGAAAACGCGACAACGATTTTATTACAGATCTGCAGAGCTCGATTGATCTATTGAGCGAAAACTACACAAAAACACTTGATAACCTGATCATTCTAAAAAAACAGAATGCCGATCTGCTAATACTTGTTTCGCAGCTTGAGACCGAAATCTCAAAGCTTAAGGAAGAGAATAGTACGCTACTCAAAAAAATGAATGAACTCAAAAAAATGGTTGCGGCAAAATGAGAAAGATTATGATTTTCTTCTTTCTGTTACTATTGAGTGCTTGCGCTTCAAAACGCCCAATACAACAAGTGCCGGTGATGACAAAAATCACCGTGAAGCCAAGACTTATTCCTGTTCAAATGGCAGGAGATAGTGTATTGCTCCGCCTGCTTTTTGAATGCGATAGCAATAACAGGCTTGTGTTAAAAAAACTGGCCGAACAAAAAAGCAAAGGAATCAACAGTGATTGGAAGCTTGATGATGATGGCTCTTTTAGCTATAAGGCAAACGCGGGTGGCCGCGACACAGTGATTATAGTGAATGACAGTATTATTTCTAAAGAAGTTCCTGTACAGGTTCCGGTTCCATACGAAGTCAACGTGTTGTTTTGGTATCAGAAGCTACTCATTTTCTTAGGCTTTTTAATGGTCGTTGTAATTGTTGTAAAAGTAACAAAGTATGCGATCAGAGGTATATAGTGTTTATGTAAATCCGGGCGAGTCATTGTTTGATATCGTTGTTCGTGAAACAGGAAGCCTCGAGGCCTTGCCTGATATCCTAAGGCTAAACCGTCAGCTCATGCAAAACTTTGGACCGACTACACAAATTGTTCCTGGCACTCAATTGCTGTTGCAAAAATCATCACCAGTTAAGTTTATAGAAACAAGTTCATCAGCCAACGGGGCAAATGCCTCAACCACTGCCGGTCAACAAAATCGAAATGTTGTGATACTTAATGCGGGGAGCGCATCTGGCGACCGCATAAGCAACGATTATGAGCCGGCAACATCAACTGATAAGCCAAACCCTGACAATGCAAATTATTATCTCGCTGATGATTATGAGTATCACTATATCAACGGTAAATGGAAAAGAAAATCAATAAACAACTTTTAAAAATGAGCAATAAAAGAAAACTTACGGTGCAACAACAAGCTCCAGACGATGTGGCAAAAGCTGAAACCATAGAGGAGCTGCAGCAAAAAATAATCGCAAAAAAAGCTGAGCAATTGGCCCTGGCCGAAAATGCCATTGAAGAGCTCTCGGTAAAGTACAATGTGACGGTTGGAATAAAACTCGACCTCAATCGCATGAAGGATGTTCTATCCTGGATGATCGAAAACGGCAAAGACACTATTTCTCTCAAGTATGAAGTCTGGCTTTGAAACTTAATTAATAAACCCTTAAATTCATTTTAAAATGGCACAGTACGATTTAATCTTCGTTAAAAACATAGCCTCTTCCGGTATTGAGTTTAGCGAACAGATTTTGGCAAAACCAGCTGGCGCTGGTTATTTCATCACGCAAGACTCCGGATCAGGTGTCTTGTCGTGGAGCAAAACACTATCAAGTCCCGTTATCAACGGAACCGTGAGCGGTGATGCTATAGTTACAACACTTGAGTCAGCCCCGCCAGCCGGCAAATTAGTTGATGCGCTTACAGTATATAACAAGATCAACAACCATCTGGCAGCTAATGATGCAATGGTATTCAAAGGCACTATCGGCACTAGTGGAACGCTTGAGCTAAGTGCTTTCAATGCGCTTACAACTTATTCCGCAGGGTGGTCCTACAAGGTAATCACCGCAGGAACCTATCGTGGTCATGTTTGCGAGATTGGCGATATGCTGTTGGCAACCGTTGACCGCAGTGGAACCGGTGCTGTTGATACTGACTGGACTGCAGTTCAAACCAACATGGATGGCCTGGTAACTGGCCCGGCAAGTGCTGTGGATGGACGTATTGCCGTATTCAACGGTACAAGTGGTAAAAGCATCCGGCAATACAACACATTGCTCGCTTCTGAGTTGGCCACAACAGCTAATCTTATCACCGATATCAATGCACTCGGATCGGGTACCATTTCAAAAGCAAGATTATACGCATTCACAAAAGCTGATGTAGGCTTAGGTAATGTGCAGAACGTTGATACAACCAACGCCGCAAACATCACTTCGGGCACATTACCAGTGGCCCAGGTGCCAAACATAACAGCTTCAAAGATCACTGACTTTTCAACATCCGTTTTTGGTGCATCAACGAATGCTTATAAGTCAACAGCCCAATCGTTGACAGCAGCCCTTGCAGCTATATCAACAGACATGGCCGCTTTGGAAACCTTCAGCACCGCCAATGCACTCAAACGTACAGCAACTAAGCCGACAGGTGCAACAGCTGCAGGAACTTTGTGGGACATACACCTAGACCCTACTGATGGATATATGTATGTATGTCTCGTTGGAGGTGCTGCAGGTACAGCAAGATGGAAAAGGGCTGCGTTGGCTTCATGGTAATTGGTTGAAGCTATGGCTCAATACGACCTTGTATTCATAAAAAACGATGCCTCATCGGGGGTCTCCTACAACGAGTTTAAGTTGCAGAAGCCTCCCGGTGCTGGTTATTCACTTACACAACATCCAACATCAGGAGTACTCAGCTGGGTTCAGTCAATGAATAACCTTGGTACTATTAGTGGAGATTTTAATACTTATACAGATACAGGTTATTACGTAATACCCTCCTCAGGGACAATTAGTAATTCACCTAAATACCTTGATGGTATTTTAGAGGTATTTAAAACTCCTACAGGAACAATTTACCAAAAAGCTTTTGTAAAGCCCCCAACAAACCCTACAAATCCTACAACATTTGTAAGGCATTTTCGAACAGGATCTCCTGGAACATGGACAGATTGGGCAGCTTTCGAATTGGTATATGAAGTGCCGGTAAGACCACCTGAAGATCCTAGAGCCCCTATTTCTGAAGCAAGCGAAGGAAGTATTACAGCGGCTTTAAGTGCAGTTGAGAATGCCTTAATGGATCACACCTTTGAGCATGTAAAAACAGTAACAGATATTTACATTGATTACAGAGAGTGGGATTTTTATTCTGACGATATATATCAATATATAATTGAACTCTGGGGGATACTTCCATCAGATGCAGTAGATGTTATTCCACAGATACCGTATATAGACGCTGTACGAAATGCTGAGATTTATCCGGAAGTTTATGTTGGTACTAATTATATCGCATTACAGGCTAAAACGATTCCAGCAGACTCATTTTATGTAAATGTCAGGATAATAAAAAGTACCTAAACAATGTCAGGAATATTTCACTTACCGTTATTATCAAACTCTGTCCCGGAACAGGGGAATGGTGACTATCGTGTTCGGTTTTACGATTACGATGGAACACTTCTCAAAGAAGAATGGGTAGAAGATTCTCTAGATGCAACAGCCCCTCAAACACCTACGCATGAAAATCTTACTTTTTATGGGTGGAACAAAACGTTTAGCAATGTAACTAAAAATCTGGACGTAGGCGCCATTTATGATAGTGCAAATGGAGATACTTATCTGTACATCACGCTAAATACACTTACGGGACTTTCTCCTATACTTTATTTTTATAAAGGAGTTCTTGGAAGTGGTACAACTATTTATTGGGGGGATGGTACCAGTAATACGTATACTGGAGCTGGAACTATTTCTGCACCTAAAACTTATGCACAAGCCGGAAATTATGTGATTAGAATATCTACTACGTTGAATATTGCGCTTGGGAGTGGCACCTCCTCAAATAGAATGTTTGGTGGAAATTATAATTCAAGTATTACAAAAGTAATAATAGGTAATTTGGTTGTTCTGCAAAATTATACATTTTATTTGGCTAGGTCATTGAAGACAATCTCATTTGGTAGGTATTTAACTTCAATACCCCAGTACTGCTTTCAGGGATGCTTAGACTTAACTGGTATAACATTACCCAATGGGGTTACAACACTTAGTATGTATTGCTTTAGTACAAATACGTCGTTGCATAGTGTGAGTTTGCCTGAATCTTTAACATCACTATCTACCCAATCTTTTTATTATTGCTCGACGTTAAGGTCCATTATTATACCATCCGGTGTATCAAGTTTATCCGATTATGTGTTTTATCAGGCAGGGTTAACAAGCTTTGAGGTACAGGGTAATATTACAGCATTGAGCGCTTATTGTTTAAATAAAGTTTATGTAGAATCGTTGGATTTTCCGAGCACACTAACAAGTATTTATGATTACGCACTTTCAAGTATTTATACCATAAAAGAACTTATCTTCAGGAGTACAACACCTCCAACAATAACAGCTTCTACTTTTGATTTCTTTAATTTGAATAAATATCAAGCTAAGATTTATGTGCCGGATGCATCGGTTAATAGCTACAAAGCAGCAACTAACTGGCTTAACTACGCAAATTATATTTATCCTTTAAGCTCAAGACCATGATAATAACAGCACAACCAGGAAGAGTATTCAAAAGAATCCACGATGGTTTCATTATGGGTGGAAAGATTATTCTTGGTAAAGACTTTTCTACCGGAACAGAAAGAGAAGACCTTCCAGAATACTATGTAGAGGTGTTTGATCCCTTTATTCTGCCTACAATCGAATGGCTGAAGGCAGATATACAACTTTGGCTTACTGAAAACGGAATAAGCTATCTCACTTCTGACAACAAAGAACAGCTGTTAGCCCGTATAAGCATCAATTAACACACATAACAATGGCACGACAATTAAATACAATCATTCAGGAGATCATTGCCACAAAAGAAGCACAGCCCGGATTATCAGCTTTATCATCAGGCAGCAGTACAGCAATCTGGCGCCTGTGGGTTTATGTAGTTGCAGTGTCCATTTATACAGTTGAGATAATGTTTGACCTGCTTAGGGATGAGATATATGCTGTTGTAGATGCCAAAACGACAGGAACACTTAGCTGGTACCGCAATCAGGCGATGAACTACAGACACGGGAGTCATCTGGTATTCGATTCAAATGGCTGGCCAACATATCCAGTTAATGATTCAACACCAAGGATCATATCACAATGCAGTGTCAGAGAGGTTAGCAATGGTTTATTGCTCAAAATAGCCAAGAAAGCAAACGATGAACTTGTACCGCTTGATATTGATGAATTAGCCGGGTTTTCTGAGTATATTGGCTTGATCAAATATGCAGGGACACCTATCAGGATAGTGAACGGCGGAGCTGTTCAATTGTCGCTACACATTGAGATTCATTATGATGTGTTGCTATTAGAAAGTGATGGAAGAGCCATAATAGACGGGAACTATCCCGTTATTGATGCAATATCTGCATTTCTAACTAACCTTCCTTTTGACGGCAGATTGTCAAAGAATGCGCTAATTGATTCTCTAATCAAAAATGCGTCTGGCGTTAAGGACTTGGTAGTATTGTATCTTGGTTGGCGATCAATTGATACTGATCCCTATCAAGTAATTGAAGCATCTCATGTGCCCAGTACGGGCTATTTTACAATATCTGATTTAAATGTTTCATACGTAAATTATGTATAGCATTGACTTCAATAAGATTTATGATCAATTAGTGCCGCCTGTCTTTGGTAGAGGTATGCACGCGTGGTTCAGTGCCTTGCTTAGCCCGCTGAACGATATTCTTTCGCGCCTTAACAACTACCGTACGACAAACCTTCCAAAAATCAGCATTAATGGTCAGACGTCTTCTTTGGAGTATGGTTTGAATCATTTGTATTACGGCAATGGAAACCAGCGTAGGATCTATATAACCGACGGCAACAGACAAGCCGGACTATGGATTTATAAACATGAAGAAAATAAACCATTGTTTGTCTTTCCATCAGATTCGCAACCACCGGAACGAGTCTTTATATTCTTGCTTGATGATGACACCGGCTTTGATTTCTACGTCAATCTTCCATCCAACGAAACATTTGATTATGCATATTTGTCCGGTTTTATCAATGCACATAAGATCAGGGGCTTTATTTTTGACTATCAAACCTATGTAGTCAATGGATGGACGCATCGTTGGTCAGGCAATGTTTGTGCAATGGAAACGGTTGAATCAGATTCAGATATCGTATTTAGTCATGCCTGGTCAGGTGAGGTTTGTGTTATAACAAGCTTTAATCCTGATCTTCATCAATTCAGTTATCTATGGTTTGGCAATGTATGCTGCATAATAACCAATGTTGAAGACACTTTAATGTATAATCATATTTGGTCAGGTAATGTCTGCGTACAAAAACTGGCTGGCTACAACCATGACTGGATAGGCTATGTCTGTGTACAGCAACCGGCAGGCTACAGCCACGACTGGGTAGGTAATGTCTGCGTACAGCAGCCGGCAGGCTACAGCCATGACTGGATAGGCTATGTCTGTGTACAGCAACCGGCAGGCTACAGCCACGACTGGGTAGGTAATGTTTGCGTGCAGCAACCAGCAGGCTACAGCCACGACTGGGTAGGCAATGTTTGCGTGCAGCAGCCGGCAGGGTATAGCCATGATTGGGTAGGTAATGTCTGCGTACAGCAGCCGGCAGGGTATAGCCATGATTGGGTAGGTAATGTCTGTGTACAGCAGCCGGCAGGCTACAGCCACGACTGGGTAGGCAATGTCTGTGTACAGCAGCCGGCAGGCTACAGCCATGATTGGGTAGGTAATGTCTGCGTACAGCAGCCGGCAGGCTACAGCCACGACTGGGTAGGCAATGTCTGCGTGCAGCAGCCGGCAGGATATACCCATAACTGGGTAGGTAATGTATGTTTACAACTCGAGCAGTCGAATGAAAATGAATAATAACCTTTAATTTTTTTAAAAATGTCAAACAAAATCCACAACGGAAACGCAAGAAGAAAATTCTTGTCCATTAACAAAACCGACCAGAACGGTGTATCTTTAACAGGATATCCAAAAGTTTACTCAATTGTAGAAGCTTTTCCGCATCCTGCAGGCAACGAACCAGCACTTACAAATGTTGAGTTTGCAAACCTAACAGATGGTCAATATGTGTCGCGCCTGAATAAGTTCGTCGAAAAGGTTGGTCACGCAAATGTTGGTATTGAGGTTGATATACCAGACCTCAAGGTTGGCGCTGTCGTATATTCAACAGCTTGTGATGTATCTGTTGAAGTTCCACCCGGTGGCACTGTAACTGATTCAATAGGCAGTGGTAATGGTAGCTCTATTGTATCTGATGATCTTGTGCAGCTCACATAGTCAAAATGAACAGGTTAAAACTTGACATTCGCGGTGGAATGCCACTACATCAGGAGGACATACGTTTTCTTGATGATTCATTCCGGCAGGCTTTTACTGACATAAGCCGATCGTTGCTCATGCCCGTTGAAGCTGCAATACTGTGGGGCTGCAATATTGCTCAGGTGTCATCTGGATACTCAGTTAGTGAGGGCAGCATATTCTATCAAAACGAGGTATGGCATGTCACGCCACACACCATGCCCTCACCGATACCTATGCCTGATGAACCGCGATGGAGGTTTTCTTCCATTCCTGGTCCGGAAGGTTCCCGTACTTTCTTCAACGGTGAGTCGCATAATGTTCATTTGATCAGGCAAGCGGTACTATCATTAGCTACAGTCAACGGTGAGACTGGTTCAATCAACGTTTCCATGCTACCACGGCTGGATCAATTAGATCAATCCATTGCTATACTGACACCAATCGTTTCAAACGGAGTAGTAGAAAGATCAGGCAGGACTACACCAAACAGAGTGTCAAAGAATAAAAACATGATATTTTTTGACGCCGCCTTTACTGTTTCGCTCGGCAACAATAGTGTCCAATTGTGTACTGTTCCGGAAGGGTTTCGACCAGTGAATTTTATTGAGCAAATTACAGTAGGGATATCTTCGTTACTCAACGAGGAACCATTTACCTCATTAATGCTATCTATATTACCAGACGGCAGGGTTTATATCCAACGGATGCGTACTTTAACGCAGGGAAACACATCAGTTTCATTTGCAGTCACGGCTACTTACATAATTTAAACCACTTTTAAATCTATAAAAAAAGCTGCAAACGCAGCTTTTTTTATACATTTCGTTTTATAAAGCTATACTTTTGGATTTTGCGATTATAAAGATATCTATTATTTGACTTTTTTTTCAAAAAAATCAGTCATTTCTTATGTTTTCCCGCCACTTTTTAGATTGTCTGATTTGGTGTATTAACTAAGTATATACAACGACTTTTTCAGTAGGTCTTCTCAATAGAACAATTCAATCCTATAAGTTATTGGTTAATAATGAATTAGAAAATATTCGAATCTTTTTTTCCATGTTTTTATTTGAAAGTATATGTAATGTATATACTTAACATATTTTTTTTATCGAATTAAACCACAATACCTTTACGTCAAGCTTTTAGCCTAAAATATTCGACGTTTACAAATTTTTATCATTTTAAATGAAAAGTGTATGAGACAAATTATGTTTTTATTAATTATTTTAAGTTTTTCCGGCGCACTTTTAGCGCAAGCCGATAAGGTTGCGGTTGAAAAAAGCGAAATCGGGATGAAACTCGTTGTCAACGGGAAAGCTATGATGATAAACGGTGTAAATTGGGATTATTTTCCAATTGGAACAAACTACGCCTATAGTTTATGGAATGAACCAGATGATTTCATTTCTAAGGCACTCGATGATGAAATGTCATTATTAAAAAACATGGGAGTGAATGCAATTCGGGTTTATACGGGCATTCCAAAGAAATGGATTAAACACATTCATGATAAATATGGCATTTATACCATGCTCAATCATTCTTTTGGTCGGTATGGGCTCACTTTGGATGGCGCTTGGGAAGCCAACACTGATTATTCAGATCCGAGGGTTAAAGAGCTTTTGATGAACGAAGTAAAACAGTTGGTTGAAGATTATAAAGATACTCCCGGCTTGCTTCTGTATTTACTTGGAAATGAAAACAATTATGGGCTATTTTGGGAAGGTGCTGAAACAGAAGATATTCCGATGGAAGACAGAAAATCAACTTTAAAGGCTCGACCATTGTATAAGCTATTTAATGAGGCTGCCCTCTCGATAAAATCAGTAGATCAATCACACCCGGTGGCTCTATGTAATGGGGATTTACTCTTTCTTGATATAATTGCACAAGAGTGTAAAGATGTAGATATTTATGGAACAAATATTTATCGTGGGGCTTCCTTTGGAGATGCGTTTGAACGGGTTAAAAAAGAGTATGGTAAGCCGGTTTTACTTACCGAGTTTGGTGCAGATGCTTTTAATACCGTTTCGAATGAGGAAGATCAAAAATCACAGGCCTATTATTTCTTAGAAAATTGGCGTGAGATATATGAAAATGCTGCCGGTTTTGGAAAAGCAGGAAATGCAATTGGTGGGTTTACATTTCAGTTTAGTGATGGATGGTGGAAATATGGACAAACGGATAATTTGGAGGTTCATGACACCCATGCTTCTTGGTCGAACGGTGGTTATTTGTCTGATTATGATGCAGATGGTAACAACATGAATGAAGAATGGTTTGGCGTTTGTGCAAAAGGTCCAACCAACGAACAAGGGTTTTATCAACTGTATCCAAGAGCTGCTTATTATGTTTTGAAAGATGTGCATCATTTTAATCTTTTTAATGAAGGCGCCTCGAAGAACACACTCAAACAACATTTTGATAATATAATGATAGCTGAAGCAGCTTTGAAAGCTCGGGGCGATAACGCTGCATTGGAAGGAGAAAAGAATAAGAAAATCCGGTTGAGTCGTTTCACATCTGAGTTTTCAACATTTAATACGGGCGGGAGTTTAATTTCAACTCCTGATAATCCCGATCCTGAGAAAAGCAATTATCCCAACCAACTTGGTTTTGATCATATGCAATCATTTTATATCGGTGTAGAGGCTAATCCTGCACCAAATTTCAGAGCTAATGTTGAGTTTAATGTTTTAGGCAATGTGGCTCAAAACCCAATCGACGAGATTTTTTATGAAAACAGAGGACGTCCTGTTGAGTTAAGAAGCAGCAATGGACTCGTGAAAGTTGAATCGAACAACAGGGTTCAGGTGTATAGAGCAAACTATCAATGGGATCATAAATGGTTCAAAATGAATGGCTTTTATCGCACAGGCCACTATCATTGGGGTTATGAAGGTGATTTTTTTGGCTTATATCCAGAGGCTAATTACGGACCACAAATAGATATTTATAATGGCATTGCTCCTTTTGGGTTTGAGATGGAAGGAAAAAAACAACTGGAAGGTCTCAAACTAGCTTTTGGACCACAGCTTTGGTGGGGTGCCAATCCTGCTCTTTTACTTAAATACAGCAGATCTGTTGGTAAATTTAATGTAACAGGAATTTATCATGAAGATTTGGATCAATTAGGATTAACAGAAAGTTCCTTTGCCATTCCTCAGCCAAAAACCAGAAGAGTAACACTTCACATAAACAGAAAAATTGGCAAATTCGGCATTGACCTAGGAGGTATATGGGCAGGACAACCGTTGCAGGGAAGAGAATTTCAATTAGTAAGAGGTGAAGAAGGCGCTTACAATGTTTATAAGGATCAAATAAAATCAGAAGATAATTTTGGAGGAAAAATCAAATTGTCATATACCGGAGGTAAATTTAACTGGTATGCCCAGTCAGCTGCCATGGGTTTAGTGGCTCAGGGTGGCGCTGATTATACAAAAACCTTCACCGGATGGAGATTAAAAGATAGCGGAAGTGGCAATCAGTATAATTTTCTTACAGGCTTTACCTACACAATAGGAGCCCTTCAGATTGCTCCAAACTTCCTTTGGCAAAAACCAATTGAAGGCCCAATACCAGGGGATGTTTCAGCACCAGGCCGACCCAGAAATATTCTTGAAGACCCGTTTGTTGTTAGATCAAACAGAGAAACAGTTGCAGGGGAATTATTGTTTACTTACGATCCTACGCCCGGAACATGGATGTATGATTGGGATAATGATAAATCAGAGAACTCAAAACTTGCAATAAGCACTGGTTTGGTTTTCCGTCACTTACCAACTATAATGGATGCTGCAATTGGTATTTTCCCTGACGGACGAACGACATTTGCTTTTCCGGGATCAGCTCCAGCGGCCGATTTGTGGGAGGTTAACGCGCGTTTGGTTTCAAAACTTAATAGCGATTTTGGATTCATTGCAACCATTTATACAGGTGATGCTCAGGCTAATGGCAGCGACGAAAGAACAATTAGCCGGTTAGGCGTGGATTTAAAAATGATTTACAAAAAAGTTAAACTCAATTCATTTGTAAGGGTGAATGACTGGGGTCCATACGATTATCATCGCGACTTTAACCTAACCTTCCCACTGCAACTTATGGCAGATATTTCAACAACAATAGCAAAACCTGATTGGGTTGACCTGCCTTCAACCAGAATTGGTATTCGCGGAACATACCGCACTCTTGACAAATATTCTCCTCGCTATGCACCTGCACAAACCATCGATGGAAGTGGAAATTTAGTTCCAGATCCTGAAGCAATTGGTTTCGACAATGGAAATGAATGGGAAATTAGAACTTACGTACTTATAAACATTGGTAAATAAAAATATAAACAAGATGAATACACATATTTTTATTCTTTTTAAACAATGGTTCCTTTTTGGAGCGATTTTACTTCTCTTGATGAGTTGCGAACGTGAAATAATTGATTTAGAACCAGCAACCTACACTACAAATCCGGAGGTTTTTATTGAGGGATTCAGTCCGGGATTAAACTATGCTGCATTTGGAGGATCGGTTCCAACAGCTTTTAGTGTTGATAATGATGTGACCTACAACAACTCTGCTGCTTCTATGAAATTTGATGTGCCGGATGTTAATGATCCCAAGGGAGCGTATGCAGGAGGTGTGTTTTTTACTGAAACAGGAAGAGATTTGTCAGAATATGATGCTTTAACATTTTGGGCAAGAGCTTCAAAGGCTGCTACCATTGACATCATTGGTTTTGGAAATGATTTGGGCGAGTCAAAATTTCAGGTTTCTGTCGCTGGGCTAAATGTAAACAACAGTTGGAAGAAATACATTATTCCAATTCCTGATGCATCAAAACTTAAGCTGGAACGTGGGATGTTTTTTTATTCCGAAGGTCCCGAAAACGATAGAGGGTATAGTTTTTGGATTGATGAACTTAAATTTGAAAAACTTGGTACTGTTGCTCACCCCGAACACGCCATCTTAAATGGTGAAAACCAAGTAATAACATCTTTTTCAGGTGTTTCTGAAACAATTGATGGTTTGATTTCAATATATAACCTTCCTGATGGAATAAATATGGCTGTAAATGTTACCCCGGCGTATTTTGAGTTTGCTTCTTCAAACAATGCAACAGCAACAGTTGATGAATCAGGAAATGTACTAGTAGTTGGTGCAGATACCGCTGTAATTACAGCTACTGTAGGAGGTGTTGCCGCAAGTGGCTCACTAACAATAAAATCGTTAGGAAGTTTCGCTCATGCGCCAACCCCAACACACGATCCGAATAATGTAATATCGATTTATACTGAAGCCTATCCAAATCAACCGGTTGAGTACTATAATGGTTATTGGGCTCCTTATCAGACCACCTTATCAGCTGATTTCACAATAAACGGCGACAATGTACTTAACTATACCAATTTTAATTTTGTTGGGATTCAGTTCAGTGCACCAACTATTAATGCTTCCCAAATGACCCATCTTCATTTGGAAATTTATATTCCTAACCCTATTGTAACAGGGGCACAATTTAAAATTCAGGTAGTTGATTTTGGTGCTGATGGCGTTTTCGGAGGTACTGATAATTCAAGCTCAACACTCACCTTCACAAGTCCTTTGCTTGTTTCACAAAACTGGATAATTTTCGACATACCTTTATCAAGTTTTATCGGATTAAATAATAAGGCCCATCTCGCCCAAATAATTTTTGAAGGCAGCAACCTTACAAATTTCTATGCTGATAATATTTACCTCCGCAAATAAAATCTTACACAATGAATACAATCATTAAAAAACACGCACATATCATCGCAATTTTACTGTTAATGAATAATTTTGGTTGCAAACCAGATGATTTTCAGAAATTGGATCAGCGAAACTGGGAGTTAACCTGGAGTGACGAATTTGATGCTGAAGCAGGAACTCTTCCTGATGCAGCAAAATGGGCTTTTGATATTGGAACTGGCCAGGATGGTTGGGGAAATCGTGAATTTCAATATTATACTGACCGGCCCGAAAATATTTCGATGGATGGAGAAGGGAATCTGGTAATTGTTGCTAGAAATGATGAATACCTTGGGTCTTCTTTTACCTCGGCTCGTATAAAAACACAGGGACTTTTTTCGCAAGCCTATGGTCGTTTTGAAGCAAGGTTAAAAACTCCTTATGGACCCGGCTTATGGCCAGCTTTCTGGCTTGTAGGTTCTGATGTTGAGACTGTTGGATGGCCTCAATGTGGTGAAATTGATATCATGGAGCTAAGAGGTCAGGAACCTCATATCATCAACGGCACAATTCACGGGCCGGGATATTCAGGAGGAAATTCAATTACAAAAAAGAACGTTTTATTAAACAGCAGGTATGATGTTGATTATCATGTTTTTGCAATTGAATGGGATACAGATAAAATCGACTTTTTTGTGGATGACTATTTGTACCAACGTATCGAAAGCAGCATTGTGAACGGACAATGGGTTTACGATCATCCTTTCTTTATCATACTTAATGTAGCTGTAGGTGGCAATTATGTTGGATTTCCTAATCCTCAAACACCATTTCCTCAATCAATGATCATTGATTATGTACGAGTGTACAAAGAAGTTAAGTAAATTTGTAAAAGGTTGTTTTTCATTCAATAAATAACAGTATAACAAATGAATAAGGCATATAAAGGAAACGAGACTAAAAAAATGAGCGAAGCGGTAGCATTAACGGTGATTGAGCATGAAAACGAAAACTTTTTTAAGATTTCTAATCATGATTCCATGCGTCCCTTTTTTATGAATATCGTAAGCAATTCGAATCATTGGATGTTTATTTCGAGTAACGGTGGTGTTTCGGCCGGTCGGATGAATCCGGAGTATGCTTTATTCCCTTATTATACTGACGATAAAATAACAGAGTTTGCTGATATTACTGGCAGTAAAACCATTTTGCAGATTGGGCTGGAAGATAAGATGCATATTTGGGAACCTTTTTCTGAAAGATATACGGAAATGTATCATATCAGCAGAAATTTGTACAAAAATATTTATGGCAATAAAATAATTTTTGAAGAAATCAATCACGATTTGGGTCTGATTTTCAAGTACCAATGGAATTCGAGTAATTTATTTGGGTTTGTAAAAAAAGCAGAACTGCAAAACACTTCGAGTAACAATTACCATATAAGAATACTAGATGGCATTCAAAATTTAATGCCTTATGGTGTAGGGAGTTATTTGCAAATGTCGACAAGTAATCTCGTTGATGCATATAAGCGAAATGAATTACATAAAGAATCTGGAATGGGATTGTATTCATTGAGTGCCATAATTGTTGACAAAGCCGAACCGAGCGAAGCCTTGAAAGCCAATATTGTGTGGTCATCCGGATTGGAAAATCCTGTTTATTTGCTTTCTTCATTGCAGTTGAAAAACTTCAGAAAGAATGAGGATATAAAAGAAGAGCATGATGTGAAAGGTGAAAAAGGAGCCTATTTTGTTATTTCAGATTGTCGGTTATCAGCAAACGAAGTAAAAAAATGGAAAATTGTTGCCAATGTTAATCAAAGTCATGCACAAATAGTTAGTCTTTGTCAATCGTTAAAAGACAAAAGTGCTCTCGACAATCTTTTACTCAAGGATATTGAAGCCGGAACACAAAATTTGATTCAGCTTGTTGCTGGAGCTGATGGGTTGCAACATACTGCAGATCAGCCAAAAGACACACGTCATTTTTCAAATGTGCTTTTTAATATCATGCGTGGCGGCACTTTTGATTATAATTATCAAATTGAAAAATCAGATTTTGCAAGCTATCTGAATAAAGCCAGCAAAGCAGTTTTTGAAAGAAACAAGGGTTTTATTGATGGGTTAAATCCGGTTTTCACCAAGGCAGATCTTGATATATTATTGATAAATTCGGATGATGCCGACCTAAAACGACTTAGCATCGAATATTTACCGCTGAAATTCAGTCGCCGACATGGAGATCCAAGCAGGCCTTGGAACCGATTTTCAATTAATACCCACAGCGAAAAGGATGGTTCCAAAATTCTGGATTACGAAGGAAACTGGAGAGATATTTTTCAAAATTGGGAGGCTCTCGTTCATTCTTATCCGGGATTCATTGAAGGAATGATTTTCAAGTTTTTAAATGCTACTACCTTTGATGGTTATAATCCTTACCGAGTTACAAAAGGTGGTTTCGATTGGGAAACCATCGAACCTGACAATCCATGGTCATATATCGGCTATTGGGGTGATCATCAGATTATTTATTTATTAAAGTTTTTGGAATTCATTGATAACCATCAACCTAATGAACTTGTAAAACTTTTTGAAAACGAATATTTCGTTTATGCAAATGTGCCTTATCGAATTAAATCATATCAGGCTATACTTGAAAATCCAAAGAGCACCATAGAATTTGATGAGAAATCAGATCACAACATACGTTCAAAAATTGAGAATGCAGGGTCAGATGGTGCTTTGAAAGGAAGTCGATTGAATGAGATTTATCATGTTAATTTTGTCGAGAAAATATTAGCAACGGTATTGGCCAAGGTTTCCAATTTTATTCCTGAAGCCGGTATATGGATGAATACCCAACGGCCCGAGTGGAACGATGCGAATAATGCCTTGGTTGGAAATGGTGTTTCGATGGTTACCTTGTATTATTTGAGGAGATTTTTCAAATTTTTTGAGGTAGTTCTTTCAAAAACTCCGCTGAAGGTTGTTGATATTTCGGAAGAACTTGCTGAATTTTTTAGAAGAACAGCCAAGGTGTTAGAAGTAAACCAACATCTGCTTACAGACAAAATGAGCGATAGCAGTCGAAAAAAAATCACCGATGGATTGGGGCAAGCTGGTAGTGATTATAGGGATTCGATCTACAATAATGGATTTAGCGGAACAAAGAACGCTTTGAATCTTCATCAACTATCGGGTTTTGTAACTAATTGTATTAAATATTTTGACCATTCCATTCAGGCGAATCAACGACACGATCATTTATATCATGCCTATAATATATTGACTATCAAGGATAATGGGTTTTCAATTTCTCATTTAAGCGAAATGCTTGAAGGTCAGGTTGCAACCATTAGTTCGGGATATTTAAGTGCTGGTGATATTGTAAAAGTGTTAGACGAACTCAGAAAAAGTGCTTTATACAGAGCAGATCAAAACAGCTTTTTACTTTATCCTAACAAGAATCTCCCCAAGTTTTTAGAAAAAAACACTATACCCGAAACCTCCGTTCAACGGTCAACTTTGCTAAAGAAGTTGGTGGAGGATAATAACCTTGAAATTGTTTGCAAAGATCAAATTGGGGGATATCATTTTAATGGAAATTTCAAGAATGCGGGGGATTTAAAAATTGCATTAGATGGCTTAAAGTCAACTCAATACAAATCATATGTTGAGGTCGATAAAAACTTGGTTTTAGAGATTTTTGAAGAAGTGTTTAATCACAAAGCGTTTACAGGAAGATCAGGAACGTTTTTCGCTTTCGAAGGACTGGGATCAATATACTGGCATATGGTTTCCAAGCTTCATTTGGCTGTAAACGAGGCTTGTATAAAAGCTTTTAACGATAATGAAGACACTGAAATTTTGAATCGTTTGAAAGCTCATTATGAAGAAATCGGCAAAGGTATAGGGGTTCATAAATCGCCTGATTTGTATGGAGCGTTCCCCACTGATCCCTATTCTCACACACCACAACATCGCGGTGCTCAGCAACCCGGAATGACAGGACAGGTAAAGGAAGATATTTTGGTAAGATTTGGTGAATTGGGAGTTTCTGTAAAAGAAGAGAAATTGCATTTCAATCCATGTTTATTGCGGAAAAGTGAGTTCTTAACAAATGTTACAGTTTTTAGCTATGTTAATAATTCCAATGAAACTCAGCAGTTAGAATTAACAAAAAACGCTTTGTGTTTTACGTATTGTCAAATTCCTGTTATCTATCAAATTGCTGATAAAAAGGGACTGGAAGTTGTGTTTACTGATGGCTCAAACCTATCATTTGACAAATTGAATTTAGATATTGAAACAAGTCGACAGGTGTTTGAACGCACAGGAAAGGTGAGGCAAATAATTGTTTCAATGACAGAAAATCAATTAGTTAATAATTAAAATAGAAAATATTTTAAAAAGCAATAATATGAAACACACATTTCCATTTCTGTTATTATGTGTTGCAATGATGCTTTTAATTTCTTGTGAAAGTCACACAAAAAATGACCACAAGAAAAAAGACATAACAGCAAAAGAAATCTTGGGGAACCCTGAATTTGTAGCTATTTCCTATGGTGGATACCGACAGCAAACCAGAGATATTCAACCAACCATTTCTGAGCAAAAAGAAGACTTGAAATTAATGGCGGCAATGGGAATAAAACTCATCAGAACCTATAATGTGTATTTTGCAGAGTCTTCAAACCTATTGCAAGCCATCAGTCAGATGAAGCAGGAAGATCCCAATTTTGAAATGTATGTGATGTTAGGAGTCTGGATCGATTGTAAAAATGCATGGACTGCATTTCCTCCTGATCATTCACAGGAAAGCGAGCAAAATGCCGCTGAGGTCGACAGAGCTATTGCACTAGCCAAAAAACATCCAGATATCGTAAAAATAATTGCTGTTGGAAACGAGGCCATGGTGAAATGGGCCACAAGCTATTTTGTGCAACCAGCAATTATTCTCAAATGGGTAAATCATTTACAGAATCTTAAGAAAGCAGGCGAATTGCCTGAAAACTTGTGGATTACAAGTTCTGATAATTTTGCTTCATGGGGTGGGGGTGATAAAGAATATCACAATGATGATTTGATACAACTAATAAAGGCTGTTGATTTTATTTCAATGCATACCTACCCAATGCACGACACACATTACAATCCTGACTTTTGGGGAGTACCCGAAGATGAAATGCATCTAACTGATTTGGAAAAGATTGATGCAGCCATGCTTCGATCGAGGAATTATGCCATTAAGCAATATGAAAGTGTTGTGAACTATATGAAAAGCTTACAGGTAAACAAACCTGTTCATATTGGTGAAACAGGTTGGACGACCCAATCAAATGAACATTATGGTGACCCAGGTTCAAAAGCCTCCGATGAATACAAATCGGCTGCTTATTATAAGCTTGTGAGGGAATGGACACAAAATGCAGGATTGACGTGTTTTTATTTTGAAGCTTTTGATGAGCAGTGGAAAGACGCGAAAAATCCACAAGGTTCAGAAAATCATTTTGGGCTCATTAATTTGCAGTCGCAAGCCAAATACGCTTTGTGGGATTTGGTTGACAAAGGCACTTTTGAAGGGTTAACAAGAGATGGTAAACCAATTACAAAAACATACAGTGGTGATAAAGAAGCCCTTATGAAGGATGTGAAAGTGCCGCCTACTCAAATGGAAATCAAAGAATCAAAAAAGCAACCATAAACAAAGCTCATGAAAAAACATGTCAGTTATTTAGCGGTTGTTCTTCTAATTAAGTTGTCAATGAGCAGTTGTAGCAATTCAAAGATGATGGAAATAGATGTGTTCGAAACATCTGAAAGTGGTAACAAACTTCAAAGAATAACGGAATTTCCTATAGCTGAGAATAAAGTTGAAGTTACCATTTTGCCGCAAGAAAAATTCCAAACGATAACCGGTTTCGGTGGTTCGTTTACAGAAGCATCAGCGCATTTGCTGAATAAAATAAGTAAAGAAAACAGAGAAAAGATTCTGGAAGCTTATTTTGGTGAATCAGGCTCCAGGTATTCACTTACGCGAACACACATTAACTCCTGTGATTTTTCCCTAGGAAATTATTCCTATGCACCTGTAGAAGATGATATTGAATTAAATAATTTTTCAATTGATGAAGATGCTGACGATATCATTCCCATGATAAAACAAGCTATGTCTATTTCCAAAGATGGGTTCAAAATTATCTCATCACCTTGGACAGCTCCTCCCTGGATGAAGGACAACAACGATTGGCGCGGAGGCAAACTCTTACCAAAATACTACGACACATGGGCTTTGTTCTATTTAAAATATCTTGATGCTTATAAGGAACAGGGCATTGAAATTTGGGGATTTACTGTTGAAAATGAACCACTTGGGAATGATAGTAATTGGGAAAGCATGCATTATACACCTCAGGAAATGAATGAGTTTGTAAAAAACCATTTAGGTCCAAAACTAAGAGCAAGCAACCACAATACAAAAATTTTAGGGTTTGATCAAAACCGCGACGAACAATTAAAAAAGTGGGTGGATGTTATGTTTGATGATACTCTTGCAAAAAACTACTTTGATGGAACAGCAGTTCATTGGTATGCAAGCACCTATCACCATTTTCCTGAGGCACTTCAATATGCACATATCAAAGCTCCTCAGAAACATCTGATTCAAACAGAAGCGTGCATCGATGCTCAGGTGCCCAGGTGGGAAAACGACGTCTGGTATTGGTCAAAAGAAGCTAAGGATTGGGGTTGGGACTGGGCTCCTTTGAATCAAAAATACTTACACCCTAAATATGTGCCTGTTTTTCGATATGCAGGCGATATTATTGGCTGCCTTAACAGTTGGGTTGATGGATGGATTGACTGGAACATGGTTTTGGACACACAGGGTGGCCCTAATTGGGCTAAAAACTGGTGTATCGCCCCTGTAATAGTTGACACTGATAAAGATGAAGTTTATTTCACCCCTTTGTATTATACCTTGGCGCATTTCAGCAAGTTTATACGACCCGGAGCAGTTAGAATCGGGTTTCAGCATACCGATAAAAGTCTTATGGTAACTGCAGCACATAACCCTGACGGAACCATTGCTGTGGTTATTTTCAATCCGGATGAAGAAGCAAAAGAAATAGGACTTTCAATCAAGGACAGAACGTTCTCTTTCGCTATTCGGGGGAAAGCAATTCAAACCATTGTTATTCCAACAGGCAAATAAAATACTATTAGCAAATAACAAATTAAAATCTAAAGAAATGTCAGAACACATCATTGTTTCGAGAGACAGGGTTTCTATCGGTCAAAAAGCCGCCTTTGGCGCAGGTCATTTGGTCAATAATTTATTGCCAGGAGCTTTGGGAGTCTTTTCTTTCTTTTTGCTCACAGCATTTGGAATGGATCCTTTTCTAGCTGGTTTGCTTGGTGGGCTACCCCGGTTTTATGATGCCATTACAGATCCTATAATGGGTTATATTTCCGACAATACAAAATCAAGATGGGGGCGCAGAAAGCCATATATTTTTATTGGCGCTGTCTTGAGTGGTTCCCTGTTTGCAATTTTATGGCAGCTAAACCCCGAAAACTCTCAAATGTATAATTTCTGGTATTTCCTCATTTTCTCAATGATTTATCTGACAGGGAACACTATTTTTTCAACGCCACTTATTGGGTTAGGCTATGAAATGACTTTCGATTACAAAGAACGAACACGCTTAATGGGTTTTTCACAAACCTTAGGACAAATTGCCTGGATGATTGTGCCTTGGTTCTGGGTCATTATTGCTAATCCAAATTTATTTGAAAGCCAGGCTGTTGGTGTTCGGGTACTTTCAATTATTGTAGGAGCGGCATGTGTTATTCTTGGTGTAATGCCAGCTTTATTTTGTAAAGAAATTGATCAAACCAACCTTACCAACAGAGCAGAATTATCCTTTAAAAACATCCTCAATAATTTAAAAGGATTATTCAAAAGCATCGTTCAAATCACTAAAAACAAACCTTTTATGAAGCTTTGTGCGGCAACATTTTTGGTGTTTAACGGCTTTCAAATGGTTGCCTCATTCAGTTATTTCATTATCGTTTTTTATATGTTTAATGGAATGTATGAGGCAGCTGGTACATGGCCGGCATGGTTTTCTACCATCAGTGCTATGTCCACTGCGATATTAATTATTCCAATTGTAACCCGCTTATCTACAAAATTGGGAAAAAGAAAAGCATTCATTATTTCGACACTCATTTCAATTGTTGGATATGCTTTAAAATGGTGGGGATTCAACCCTGCAAACCCTTGGATGATTTTCATACCAATTCCTTTTATGGTTTTTGGAATAGGGGGTTTATTTACTCTTATGATGAGCATGACAGCCGATGTATGCGATTTGGATGAGCTAAACAATGGGATGCCCCGAAAAGAAGGTACTTTCGGCGCAATCTATTGGTGGATGGTGAAGCTGGGCCAAGGATTGGCAATGGTGTTAGGTGGCTTGGTATTGAAATTAGTTGGATTTGATCAGAATTCAGCAATTCAAACCACCGAAACACTTACGAATTTACGTATTGCGGATATCTTAATTCCAGCAACAACAGCTGCAATAGCAATCTGGGTAATGTGGAATTATGATTTGACAGAGCAAAAATCAAATGAAATTAGTAAGGAATTGGTTAGAAGAAGAGGCGAATTGTAAAAAATTAAAATTCAATTAAATACATAAAAATCAAAACTAAACAAGATGTCATACAGAGCAGAAAAATATTTAAGCTTCAAGGAAACAGGCAATATACCTGTTGCTAATTATTTCAATGATAAGCCACTTGAAGACGTCAGAAATTTGTTTCTGGAAGTTTTGTATAGCGGTGTGCATGGCTTCTGCTTCAGTCTTTATGAAGAAGGCCAAAAACCAGGAGACATTATCTCTGAAGAGCAGATAAGAAGAAGAATGAACATATTGAAACGCTATACTACCTGGGTAAGGTCGTTTTCTTGCACTGAAGGAAACGAATTGATACCTAAAATAGCAAAGGAATTAGGGCTCAAAACACTCGTTGGCGCATGGTTAGGAAAAGAAGAAGATAAAAACCAAAAAGAAATCGAGAACTTAATTCAATTGGCCAAAGAAGGTTATGTCGACGTTGCTGCAGTTGGTAACGAGGTGCTTTACAGGAAAGATCTAACAGAATCTGAACTGATTAGCTATATCGAAATGGTTAAGAAAGAACTCCCGGATGTACCAGTTGGCTATGTTGATGCCTATTATGAATTTGTAAAACGACCTGATATTACGGAAGCTTGTGATGTGATTTTATGTAATTGTTATCCATATTGGGAAGGCACTGAAATAAATGATTCATTTCAGCACATGTTGCAAATGTTTCAAAAGGCTCAGGGCGCCGGAAATGGTAAGCGGGTTATAATTACTGAAACCGGTTGGCCTAGCAAGGGTGAAAGTTTGGGCAATGCAGCCCCTTCTCACCTAAACGCGATGAAATATTTTATCAACACGCAATTGTGGGCAATTGATAACAACATGGAGGTATTTTATTTTTCATCCTTTGATGAGTCGTGGAAGGTGGGTGCTGAAGGCGAAGTAGGAGCATATTGGGGGATATGGGATAACTCGGGCAAATTAAAATTTATCGATGAACACATTTAAGCATTTGGGAATAAACCCCGGGAAGGCAATTTGCTACTCCGGTTTCAGGGAAGGTCAAAACCCGGGAGGAGTTTATCCTGACTATCAACAAGTAAAAGAAGATTTACTTCTTCTGCATAATCATTGGAAGTTTCTTCGGGTGTATGATTGTGACCAACTTGCTGATACTATTTTGGAAGTTATTAGTAATGAAAAGCTTAACTTCAAAGTGATGATGGGGGCCTATATCAATGCCGAAATGAATAATTTCAATTGCCCTTGGAATGGGGGGGTTCATTCTGAGGAGCAATTGGAAAAGAATTGTATTAACAATCAAAAACAAATCCTTAAGCTCATCGAAATTGGCAATAAGTATCCTGAAATAATTTTTTCACTTTCAGTTGGAAACGAAGCCTGTGTTGATTGGACCGACCATTATGTGCCTGAAAGCAAGATACTTCAATATGTAAAACAGGTGAAAGCACATACAAAACAGCCGGTAACCTATTGCGAAAATTACGTTCCATGGCTCTTTAAACTCGAGAAAGTTGCAGATGAAGTTGATTTCATTTCAATGCATACCTACCCTGTTTGGGAATACAAGCATATTGAGGAGTCGTTGGATTATTCAAAAGAAAATTATTATGCAGTTGCAAATAAGTTTCCTCAAAAAGCGGTGGTTATAACTGAAGCAGGTTGGGCAACAAATTCCAATGGAAGAGGAATAAATCCTGATAATGTGAATGAAGGTTATCAGAAGATTTATTTTGAGAAATTGATGAACTGGATCGAAAAAGAAAAAATATTGACTTTCTTTTTTGAGGCTTTTGATGAAACTTGGAAAGGCTCGCCCGAACCTCTTGAGCCTGAAAAACATTGGGGGTTGTTCAAAATCGACCGAACACCAAAATTGGCAATAAAACACTTATATTAAATAAGCTCTCTTAACCATAATCAACGTCTATTGAAAGGATGGACAAAATCAGTTTTTGATTTTTATCATATTAAAATTAATCTATTATGAAGAAATTTACATTTATTTTGATGATGTTAGCATCATCGGTGGCGTTTGCACAAAATGCCCCAATCAATTTTGAAACCGGCGGTTTTGGAGCTAATTGGACTTGGACAGTTTTTGAAAACTCAACCAATCCGGCAATAGAAATTATTGCCAATCCTGATCCTACGGGTATAAACACATCTGCAACAGTAGGCAAATTTACCGCTTTGCAAGCTGGGAATCCTTGGGCTGGTTGCGAGTCAGCACACGGATCAGCTGATTTAGGACCATTTGAACTTAATGCCACGAATTCTACTATCAAAATCATGGTCTGGAAATCTGTTATAAGCGACGTTGGCATCAAATTAGTTGCTCCAACAGGTTGGGCACAAGTTGAAATAAAAGTGGCTAACACCCTTGTAAATCAATGGGAAGAACTTACTTTCAATTTTGGAAGTTATGTTAATCCACCTGCTTCAGAAGGTCAATTGGATCAAATTGTCTTTTTCCCCGATTTTAATCTTGCAGGAAGAACACAGGATAATGTGATCTATTTTGATAATATTACCTTTAGTCAGCAAGGTGCTTCAACTGATGAACCTACAGTTGCCGCCCCAACACCTCCTGTTCGTAATCCATCTGATGTGATGTCGATTTATAGCCATGCATATACGAACATTGAAAACACTGAGTTTAATCCAAATTGGTCGCAAACAACAGCTGTTACTTTCGTACCGATCGAAGGAAACGAAACCATGAAATATGCAAACTTCAACTATCAGGGAACACAGTTTGCCAGCTCCCTTAATGTGACAGCTATGGAAACACTTCACCTCGACATGTGGACTTCGAATGCTACGTCAGTAAATATTTTCTGCATCAGCCCCGGTCCGGTCGAAACAGCCTATTCTTTGCCTATCACACCAAATCAGTGGGTAAGCTACAATATTCCTCTAACTGCTTTTACAGGAGTTAATCTGGCCGACCTTTTCCAGTTCAAATTTGATGGGGGCTCTGGTACACAGACGTTATTTCTCGACAATATTTACTTTTTTAAGGCAGATGCCACTTCTGTTTCAAGTTTAGATCAAGCTAAAATTCAGCTCTATCCCAATCCTGTTAAGGAAGGAGGCCAGGTTCAACTTAGTGCTGAGGTAAATCAGATCGATATTTTTGATACTGTTGGAAAGTTGATTATGTCGGTGAATAATTCAAATTTTAAAACTAATGAACTAAACAAGGGAGTATATGTTTTAAAAATACATGCCAAAAACGGAAAAATACACACGCAACAACTTGTGGTTAATTAGTTGAGTTTAGTGATTTTGAGCCGTCCGTAAAACGACGGCTCATTTTTTACCTAACTTCGTGAAATTATTGATATAATGCATACATCTTTGAAAAGACTGACGACCTTTACATTCATTATTTTATTTGTAAGCTTTTGTTCTTTAGGTCAAAAGTTTCCGGAAAAAGGTGTGCCTTTCATTCAAAATTTCACGCCTGAGCAATATCACAATATGGGTAAGATTTGGGATATCAAATCGGCTGAAAGTGGCATTGTTTTTATGGCTGCAGACAAAGGGTTGCTTGAGTTTGATGGCAAAACCTGGATAGGCTACAAAGGAAGTGCCGGTTTTACGCGATCACTATCCATATTGAACGATTCAACCATCTACACCGGTTCCGATCTCGATTTTGGTATTTGGAAAAAAAATAAGTTTCAAACATTTGAATACACCTCTCTTTATCCTTTTCAAAAGGAGGTATCAACATTTTATGAAGAATTTTGGAATGTTCATAACATTGGTGATGATATCATTTTCGTTTCGTTTCATAATATTTATGTATATAAAAATCAGCAGCTTACAAGAATATCAGCACCAAGCAGATTTACCGGAAGCTTTGTAGTAAAAGAGTCTATCTATTTCGTTGACGAAAAAAATGGACTTTACCTTTTTGATGGATTCTCGTTAAAATTGTTATTTAAGTTTCCTGATGATAAAAACATCGAAATTTCTGGTATTTATCATCATTATCAGGATATTGTCTTAGTTACCAAAAATGCAGGCTTGTATCTGTATGCTTCCGGTCAGCTTTTCGCTTTAAATAATGATCTGTCAGAAAAATTAAAAGAAGCAAAAGTTTTTAGTTTTGACCTGATTGATGATACGCACTTGTCATTTGGAACTGTTCTTAAAGGTTTGTTTATTAGTGATATAGAAGGAAATATTATACATCATATAAACAAACATAAGGGTTTGCCTAATAGCACAATTCTAAGTTTGAATTATAGCCCAAACGGAAAATTATGGATGGGAATGGACTATGGTATTTCAGTTTTGAATCTTAAAAATAACATCACTTATTTTATCGATTACGGAGGTAACTACGGTACCGGCTATACAGGATTGATTAAAGATGATGTTTTTTATCTTGGAACTAATCAGGGTTTATACACATCAAAATGGTCTGATTTAAATAATGATGCAGAGTATAACAGGTTTCAACTTGTACCCGGATCGGAAGGACAGGTTTGGACATTGGAAAATATTGATAATACAATCTTAATCGGACATGATCGCGGGCTCTTTTTAATCAAAGATAATATCTTTAAAAAATTGGATGACCAACGCGGGATATGGACAATTTTACATCATGGGGATTACTTACTCACCGGAAATTATAACGGCATTTCAATTTTTAAGAAAACCGAGAATAAATGGTCATTTATTAAGAAAATGGAGCTTATTTATGGTTCATGCAATCAATTAGTACTTGAAAAAGAGGATGCTTTATGGGTAAATATTCCCAATTTTGGTATTATCAGAGCGATTATTGATAGCAGTTTTTACCCGAAAGAAAGGTTAATTTTTCCGGAGAACACCTTCAAAGGTGGCAATGTTTATTTGACAAAAAATGATGATGGAATTCATGTTTTCACCGATAGTTGCCACTATAGTTTTGATGAAAGGGATAAAAAATTTATTCTGACAACCGAAAGCAAACCTCTGTCAAAAGTTGAAGGCTTGTTATCTGGCATTTACCAGCACTACACTTTACAAGCTGATTATAGCTTCTATTCCATTTACAATGGTTTTGCTTTGAAACAGCTTGTAGGTGATGAAGAGACTGTTTTAGCTGATAAAAAATTGATATTTAGGAAGTTGGAAGCTTTTAATAATGAAGCGAAGCAAACATTTTTTCCTGATGCCCGCATTCCAAACCATCTTAATCATATCAGAGTTGAGTTTATCATTCCAAATCAGGAAAATGTTTTGTACCAATACAAAATAAATGATGCATCCAATTGGAGTGCCTTGACAAAAAAAAATACTGTTGAGTTTTTGAGTTTGAAATATGGCGAATATAAACTTAGTGTAAGAGCCTCACTTGGCGGAAAATTAACAGAGACTCAGTCGGTTTCATTTCATATTTCCCGACCCTGGCAACACTCATGGGTTGCTTATCTGATTTATGTAATTACCACATTTTTAGTAGTGTACTTTATGCGATTTTGGCAAAAAGGCCTCTTGAAAAAGCAAAAGAAAGCGCTATTAATCAAAGAGCAAAACTCATTGCGGTCGCAAGCCGAAAAACATCGGCAGGAAATAATGATGTTGGAACAAGAACGTCTTCAAATGGAATATGATCAATTGAAAGAACAATTGAAAAACAAAACCATTGAACTGGCAAATAAAGCAAAAGATAATGAAGACAAAAGCCGGTTGCTGAATGTGATAAAAGAGAAATGTGATATTGCCCAAAAAGACCCCTGCAACTCAAAAATTAGATGGAGTGAAATACAAAGAATTTTAGATTCTTATTTAAATATTGAAGACAAAACGTTTGAAATTCAGATGGATGAGTTACATCAGGAATTTTTCAAAAAGTTAAAGGATAATTTTCAGGGATTGACAAACAATGATTTA
>Ga0351858_1021_pt1 | contig 30971 bp, 28 predicted proteins | sample BONcelFGM3001D10_FD_206797 | JGI IMG/M metagenome (GOLD analysis project Ga0351858, IMG submission 206797) | Enriched cells from coal bed in the Powder River Basin, Montana, United States - BONCAT cells FGM rep2 HSBNCT.FGM.300.1.D10 ... | reverse complement strand
GCGCGGTAGCCCAGGCGGTATCCGTCCATCGTCTGTTGGGGAAACAGGGGCCGCTGCGAAACCTGCGGCTGAGGCTGCGCCTCAGCAAAGCGCGGCTCCTCGTCCTGTCGCACAGGCGCAGGAACCTGCGGGTATGTGACCGGCGGGCCGAAGCGCGTCGTGCTGCCCGCCGCGTGCGGCTGCTGCCAGGCGGGCTGGCGCAGCGGCTGCTTGAAGGTGGGCGTGGGTCGGTTTGGCATCCCCTGCCGGTACGCGGGCTGGTATTCCCCGCGCGCCGCAGCAGCCGCGCTTTGCTCGCCCCATGCGCGCGTCGCGCCGGGCTGCACGCTGGTCACATCCGCCGATAGCGGCGTGCCCTGCAGCTCACTCTGCCGCGGTGCAGTTGCGCGCGCGTCGTCCCTATCGCCTGTCTCGGTCTCCGCAACCTCCGGCTGCGCCCCTTTCAACGCATCCGAAAGCGCTTCCCCCGTGCCAAGCGCGGCAGATAGGCGCTGTACAATGCCTTCCTTGTCGATGCCGGCGCTCAGCTTTATGCCGGTTTCGCGTGCCAGTTTCCGTAAATCAATTACCGTCATGGCATGCAGTTCACTTGTTAACAATGTGATTCCTCCCTGTTGGTATGTCGGTTGCCGGAGCCTGAATGAAAGGAACAGAAAGAGAGCAGATGAATACAGTCGCACAACAGGTGCTTGCGCAGCCTTTCGACGGACTCATTGAATTATCTGGCCTGTGAAGCTTGGCTTGCAGTCATGGAATGTTTGCTCATGCTTTAACGGCGATCACCATATCACGGTTGACGGCCTGTTCTACCCAGTGTTCGAAATCCTGAAAGGGGGCTTCCTCCATCGGCGCGAAGCCCGCATCCCGCATGGCGCGCACTACGCTGTCGCGCGGCAGCGTGTGGGTGTTGAACGACAGCGCGAGCGCACCGCCTGTCGCCAGCGCCCGATGGTAGGCGGGCAGTGCCCGTTGCAGAAGTCCGGCGAGCGACCCGATGCCCCGCCCGTCTTGCGGCGCATGTTGTACACCGTAGGGCAGATCCCCCACGATAAGGTGGCACCCGTGGTGCCCCGCCGCCTCGTCCGCCTGGGCGGTATCCCCGCATATCCAGCGGCATTGGATCGTTTGGCCCTGCCGGTAGTGTTCGGCGCTGTCCGCAAGGGTATAGCGGGTCTCGCGCAGGGCCCCGCCTCTGCGGAGTGTGATGGAGCGCTGCTGGCGGCTGTGCTTGAGGCGATGGTATTGAAGGTAGCGCTCCAAGTAGGTGTCCGCCTCGTGCAGCGCCTTGTCGTCTGCCTCCAGCCCGATGGCGTTATCCCCCGCCGTCAGTGCGCAGAACACCGTGGTGCCGCGCCCGCAGAGTGGATCCAGCACGGTCAGCGGTTCGCCGGATAGCGCCCATGCCGATGCGCTCCGTGCGCAGTTTAGCATCAGCTGGGTGAAGTCGGCATTGGTCTTACCCTTGTACTTGAGCACCTGAGCCAGATCAGGCGGCAAGTAGGCCGGGCGGTCGAGCCGCAGCGGGCGAAGCCAGTCGCCGTCGCGTTCCGCCGCAAGGCTTAGCGAGGAGTGGCGGGCAAGGTATGCCCATTCATCTTGCCCCAGCGCGTCGCACGTCAGCATCAGAAAGGGTGTTCCGGCCAGCGTTTCGTACCGGATCTCCGCTTTCGCATTCAATGCGAACAGCATACAGTCGCATTCAACGGCAGCCAGCTTTTGCAGCGACTGCGCATAGCGTGCATTGGCGTGTGATTTCACAAGCAGAGCAAATTGCACGGGATGCCTTCTTCCAGAGTTCAAATGCGGAAAAGCATACGATTGCTTACGATGATTATATCATACCTCCGCCGCTGTGACAATGATATTTATCGTTCTGAGTCAGGGTTTAACGCTAAATTTCGATAAAAAACACTAAACAAGACTCGCCGATTGGAAGGGAATGCCTTAATCTGGCAGCATTTTCGCTGTTTGGTGATATATGTAACTTCGTTTATCCTTTCCCCAATACAACGACTTCTGCGCGTTGATTCAATATTGGACGAATCAATTCAATGGATTTAACCAAGGTTGACTTTTTTCCGACTTGTAAATTTTCAAAGAAAAAAACCCCCTTTCCATGCTGCCATGCCGAAATCGCACGTTCAACCCATTTCAATGCATGAACGCATCATCGCCCACAGCGATATGCTTCAGTGACAAAGCGGAATCGCGCAGGCATTGCGTAGCGCTTTGGCACGGAGACGCGGGATCAATACACCATGCGTTACAATCGTACATGCATTAAAACGTATCAGCGCACCGCCCGCCGAACAGTGCCGTGCGCGACAGGCGCCCATGCGGCCCGCTGAAACCCTGCGGCGGGCTACCGCTGTACCATTGATTTGTGCGTTGCATCAGTAACAGCGTGTATGCCGTCTACCCCATTTACCAACCGGTGAAACAACTGCCACGGCAGTGCCAGTGCCGCTACAGCCCTGCGGGTACCGGCGCGCCGCTGCAAAGGAAAATGATACGATCTCAAATCCTTCATGCTTCATTGATCGCGAGCAGCTTTGTTCGATGGCGAGGGCCTGAGGCGATGGCCTAGCGTGGCTGCATCATGCCATCGCGACACTGTCGGCGGGTATAAAAGACACGGGTTGGAAGCGAGAAGGGTTTGAAATGGTATATACATCGCACTTGACCATGCCCTTGCTTGGGCAGGGGTGCAGCGTGCCCGCGGCGCTCTACGCGCGCAATGAAAAACCCCTCCGGCAGGCCGGAGGGGGGAGTGACATCATCACCACTTGCGCTTACGGGCAGCTTCTGCCTTCTTCTTGCGTTTCACGCTGGGCTTCTCATAATGCTCGCGCTTGCGAGCCTCTGCCAAAACACCTGTGCGAGCACATTGACGTTTGAACCGCTTCAGAGCGCTTTCCAGGGATTCGTTTTCGCGGATGCGTACTTCGGACACTGTTATCCCTCCCCTCGCTCGTTTCGCCGATGTCCTCACCGTTGCGGGGGTATAGAGGAGGGCATACAACGACCATAGGCATATTATACCGCGAACCCGCCTGCGCGTCAACATCGAAATTCAGGCGCGCCGCGCTCCCCAAGGGTACTGCGGTCAGGGTCGACCGCGCGCGGCCCACCTATGCCATGCGCTCGCTTAGCTTTTCGCCGCCGATCACGTGGAAATGAACGTGCCCAACCGTTTGGCAGGCGTCAGCGCCGCAGTTATTCACCACGCGGTAGCCGGTTTGGTCGATGCCCAGCAGCTGCGCAACCTTGGCGGTGGCGCGCAGGCAGGCGGCCAGCTCGGTATCTGTCAGGTCGGTATGGCTGCGCAGGTCTGGCGTATGGCGCTTGCACACCACCAGCGCGTGCACGGCGGCCTGCGGGGCGATGTCGTGGAAAGCGTAGGTATACTCATCCTCGTAAATCTTACGCGAAGGGATCTCCCCCGAGATGATCTTGCAGAACAGGCAACCGTCCATGGCTGTTCCTCCTTTGCGACGCTAAGGGCTACTACACATTTCCACAAGCTCGCCCGTCATTCCTTCTTTGGTGATGGCGGTAAGGCGCACCTGTGCGACGCGCCCGGGCAAGCCGCCCGCGACCGCAACATGCACATACTGCGGCGTATAACCGGTGCAAACGCCGGTAGCGCCTCTGACCTCCAGCAGCACGGGCTGCACGGTGCCCAGCAGTGCGTGGCGGTAGCCGTTGGCCAACTCGTCGCCCACGGCGATCAGTGCCCGCACGCGCGCGTCCTTTACGGCTTGCGGCACCTGCCCCGTCATGGTGGCGGCGGGCGTGCCCTCGCGTGGGCTGAAGGGAAACACATGCAGCCGCAGAAAACCGATTTCCCGCACAAACGCTACCGTATCATCAAACTCCGCGTCCGTTTCGTTGGGGAAGCCCACGATTACGTCGGTGGTCAGCGCCGCGTCGGGGAAAACCGCGCGGATGCGCTGCACCGCCGCCCGGTATTGCGCCGTGCTGTAGCGTCGCTTCATTCGAGCAAGCACCGCGTCGCTGCCGCTTTGCAGCGCCAGGTGGAACTGCGGGCACAGCTTGGGCAGCGCTTTGGCCGCGTCCACAAACGCCTGCGTGACCACCGCGGGCTCCAGCGAGCCCAGCCGGATGCGCATGACCCCGTCCGCGTCATGAGCGGCACGGATCGCGTCGGCAAGCGACACGCCGCACGCCAGATCGCGCCCATAGCTGGTCAGGTGGATGCCGGTCAGCACCAGCTCGACAAAGCCCGCGCCTGCCAGCGCCTGCGCCTCGCTTCGCACGTTTGCCAGCGGTTTAGAACGCACGCCGCCCCGCACTGAGGGGATGATGCAGTACGTACAACGGTTGTCGCACCCCTCCTGAATCTTCATCACCGCGCGGGTATGCCCCGCATGCGCGCGGATGCTTACATCTTCAAACGGCGCGCTTTGCAGGCTTTCCACCGCGATCAGCTGTGTGTTGTCCGCGATGGCCTGCTCCAGCAGTTCCGCCACGCGCGCGCGGTATTGCGTGCCGATGATCAGCCGCGCGCCCGTTTCGCGCAGTTTCTCGCCCATGCGCTGTGCCAGGCAGCCCGCCAGCACCAGTTCTCCCTGTGGGTTTTGACGCTTGAAACGCCGCGCCGCCTGCATACTCTTCTGGTCGCCCGTGCCGGTCACGGTGCAGGTGTTCACCACATATACATCGGCTGGCGCGCCTTGCGGCGCAACCGTGTAGCCGCGTGCGAGAAATGCCTCCAGCATGGCCTCGCTGTCGTACTGGTTCACCTTGCAGCCCAGCGTGTAGAACCGTACCGTCATGTCACATCTCCCCAAGCGCACATTGCGCTACTGCCAGCGCGCACAGCCCAGCCGTCTCGGTGCGCAGGATGCGCTTGCCCAGCGTGACGCACCGCGCGCCCGCGGCCTTTAGCCTGTCGATCTCATTTGCCGATATACCGCCCTCCGGCCCCACGACCAGCGCAACGGCGGCTAGCGCGGGCTTTTCCGCGCGAAGCGCAGTCACTGCCGCCCCCAGGCGCAGGGCCTGTTCTTCCTCCCACGCAACCAGCACCGCATCATACCCCTGTGCCATCAAGGGCAGCGCGTCCGCAAACTTGCGCGCCGCTAGGATCATGGGCACATGCGCGCGCCCGCTCTGCTTTGCGGCTTCCAGCGCGATGCGGCGCAGGCGCTCGGCCTTCTTATCCTCTTTGCCGTCCAGCCGTACTACGGATCGTTCCATCTCCACGGGCAGCACATCCCACACGCCCAGCTCGGTCGCCTTCTGCACGACCAGCTCCAGCTTGTCCAGCTTCGGCAGGCCCTGCACCAGCGTAAGGCGCACGGGGCCCTCGGGCGAGGGCAGCGCTTCGCCCACGCGCAGAACGGCGGCCTTCTCGTTGGGCGTTTCAACCGTTGCCGCATACAGCGTGTCGGCAGCGATCATCTGCACCGTGTCGCCCGCGCGCATCCTCAACACCCGCGCGATATGTGCGCTCTCCTCTGCGTTCAGGGTCACCAGCGCATTCGCGGCTGGCGGTATCACGGTATCCAGCCAACATCTATGCATGGGCAGCCTCGCTCCTCAGCGCCAGCGCGACCCACTCGCCCCTGGTCAGCCTCTCTGCGACCGCATAACCCGCCGCCTGCGCCGCCGCCAGCACATCAGCCTCGCGCTCGCGGATGATGCCGGAGCAAATCAAAACCCCACCGCGCGTCAAATGCCGCGTCAGCGGCCCTGCAAGCAAACAGATGGCGTCTGCCACGATGTTGGCCACCGCCAGCTCACAGGGCATGGATTCGCCGTTTACCAGGTCGCCCGCCACGGCGCGTACGGTGTCGCCCACGCCATTCTTTGCAATGTTTTCTGCGGCGACGCGCACCGCGTCCGGGTCGATATCAACAGCCAGCACGCGGCTGGCGCCCAGCTTGGCCGCCGCGATGGCCAGTATGCCGCTGCCCGTGCCCACGTCCATCACGCGCTCGCCCTCGCGCAGGTACACTTGCAGCAGCTCCATGCACATGAAGGTGGTCTCATGCGTTCCGGTGCCAAAGGCCATGCCAGGGTCCAGCTCTACCACCACGTCGCCCATCTGAGGGGCGTATACTTCCCACGAGGGCTTGACCACCAGCCTGTCCCCGATGCGGAAGGGCTTGTAGTACTGCTTCCAGTTCTCCGCCCAGTCTTCATCCGCCACATCGGCGGTTTCCATGGAAAGCGCGCCAAAGTCAAACCCATCGGCTTTGAGGGCGGCAAGCTGCGCACGTAGCCCCGCCAGCACGTCGTGCGTGTTGCCGTCCTGCGCAAACCAGCCCTTCACGAGCACATCCTCAGGCATGGCGTTAAGCATCGCGGGGTCAAACATCTCCCAGTATACACCCGGCTTCGTCGGGTCGGGCACATCCGCACGGTCCACGATCTCGGTGCCCGTCGCGCCCATGCGGATCATCAGCTCGCTGACAGCATCGCTGCCCTGTGTGTTGGTGTGGACGATGGCCTCGCACCACTGCATATGGCGGCCTCCCTTTACAATTCATCATAACTGGGCGAGAGGGCCCGCCTTGCTGGCAGAGCCCCCTCGCATGAGCCGGGCGTGATCCGGCATTGCTCTTCGGCTGTAGCATACCACGCGCCACACGGGCGCGCAAGGGGCAGGGCGCGTTCTCAGCCGCCCGCGTTTTTCGCCTTGTCCATAAAGGCGCGCTTCGCCTCGTATTCCTTGCCGGTCAGGCTGTTTTCCAGTTGGCGCAGCAGTTCTTTCTGCTTTTCGGAAAGCTTCTTGGGCACTTCGACCTTCACGCGCACCACCAAGTCGCCCGTCGCGTTGCCGCGCAGGCTGGGGATGCCGTAACCCTTGAGGCGGAACTCGGTATCGTTCTGTGTGCCCTCGGGGATGCGGTACTTGACCGGTTGCTTGAGGGTGGGCACGTCGATATCCGCGCCCAGCGCGGCCTGCGTATAGCTGATGGGCATGTTCAGCAGCAGCGTGGTGCCGTCGCGGCTGAACAGCCTGTGCGGCCTCACGGTCACGCGCACATAGAGGTCGCCGCTGGGGCCGCCGCGCGCGCCCGGCTCGCCCTGCCCGTGCATCACGATACTCTGGCCGTTGTCGATGCCTGCGGGGATCTTGATGGTCGCCGTGCGCTTCTTGCGCACCTTGCCGTTGCCGCCGCACGCCGTACACTTCTCCTGCACGATTTTGCCCTCGCCCCGGCAGGTGGGGCAGGTGCTGACCGTGACCATGAATCCGCCGCCGCGCCGCACCTGACCGCTGCCCTTGCAGGTGGGGCAGGTCTGCGGCTGGGTACCGGGCTTGGCGCCCGAGCCGTGGCACGTTTCGCAGTGCTCGTTGCGGATGAACTCAAACGTCTTCTGTGTGCCGAAGGCCGCCTCTTCAAAGGTGATGGAAATATCGTGCTGCAGGTCGTTGCCCGCTGCGGGCCCGCTCCTGCGCTGGCCACCGCCGCCCATGAAACTTTCAAAGATGCTCGAAAAATCGCCAAAGCCGCCGAAGCCGCCAAACCCGCCAAACCCTTCGCCATCGCCGCCAAAGCCCTGCATGGCAGGCCCGTCGAAGCCATACTGGTCATAGCGGGCCCGTTTTTCTAGGTCGCTTAACACCTCGTTGGCCTCGTTGAGCTCCTTGAAGCGCGCCTCGGCGGTCTTGTCGTGCTGGTGCAGGTCGGGATGGCATTCCTTGGCCTTTTTGCGGTATGCGCTTTTGATCTCGGCATCGGAGGCCGTCTTGGGCACGCCGAGCACCTCGTAGTAATCGCGTTTTGCCAAATGCTCACCTACTTACGGCAGGCGCGTCGCCGCGTTTGCCTGATGGATTATGCCCGCCAACCCCGGCGCGCGGGGTTGGCTTGCGAAAGGCCCCGACGGGGCGCGGAGGGGGCTCCGCGCCGCGCCGAGGCGCATGGGAAGGGGCTTGCGCCGTTACTTCACGTCATAGTCGGTGTTCACGGTGCCGTCGTCATTCTGGCTGGGGCCGCTCTGGCTGCCCTCGCCAGCGTCGCCGCCGGCCGCCGGTGCGCCGCCCTCTTGCTGGTAGAGCTTGCCGAAGATCTGGTAGACCTTCTGGGTGAGCGTCTCCATGGCGGGCTTGATCTGCTCCGCGTCGCCGGATTCGCGCACCTTCTTGAAGGCTGCGATTTCGGTTTCCACGGTGGCTTTGTCCTCGGCGGAGAGCTTGGCTTCGTTGTCGCGCAGCTGCTTCTCCAGCTCGTAGATCAGGCTGTCGGCATGGTTCAGGGTCTCGACCTCTTCCTTGTGCTTGCGGTCTTCCTCGGCAAACTGCTCGGCTTCCTTGACGCGCTTCTGGATCTCTTCCTCGGTCATGTTGGTGCTGGCCGTGATGGTAATCTTCTGCTCGTTGCCCGTCCCCTTGTCCTTGGCGGACACGTTCACGATGCCGTTGCGGTCGATGTTAAAGGTAACTTCAATCTGCGGCACGCCGCGCGGGGCAGGCGGGATGCCCGTGAGCTGGAAGCGGCCCAGCGTCTTGTTGTCATACGCCATGGGGCGCTCGCCCTGCAATACGTGGATTTCCACTGTGGTTTGCCCGTCGGCGGCGGTGGAGAACACCTGCGACTTGGTGGTGGGGATGGTGGTGTTGCGCTCGATCAGCTTGGTGAAGATGTGGCCTTCGGTCTCCAGCCCCAGCGACAGCGGCGTCACGTCCAGCAGCAGCACGTCCTTCACTTCGCCGCCCAGCACGCCACCCTGAATGGCCGCGCCCACCGCGACGCACTCGTCGGGGTTGATGCCCTTGAAGGGCTCCTTGTTGGTCACCTTTTTAACGGCGGTCTGCACGGCAGGGGTGCGGGTGGAACCGCCCACGAGGATCACCTTGTCGATCTGCTCACTGGTGAGGTTCGCATCCTTCAATGCCTTGGTCATGGGCTCAATGGTCATTTCCACCAGATCGGCGGTCAGCTCGTCAAACTTGGCGCGTGTCAGCGTCATGTCCAGATGCTTGGGGCCGTTCTGGTCGCTGGTGATGAAGGGCAGGTTGATGTTGGTGCTCATCACGCCGGAGAGGTCGATTTTCGCCTTTTCCGCCGCTTCCTTAAGCCGCTGGTAGGCCATGCGGTCCTTCTTGAGGTCGATGCCGTTTTCTTTTTTAAAGTTGTCGACGATCCAGTTGATGATACGCTCGTCAAAATCGTCGCCGCCAAGGCGGTTGTTGCCGTTGGTAGCCAGCACTTCAAACACGCCGTCGCCGATCTCCAGCAGGCTCACGTCGAACGTGCCGCCGCCCAGGTCGTACACCAGTATCTTCTGGCTGCCCTGCTTGTCAAGGCCATAGGCCAGCGACGCGGCCGTGGGCTCGTTGATAATGCGCAGCACTTCCAGCCCCGCGATGCGGCCCGCGTCCTTGGTGGCCTGCCGCTGGCTGTCGCTGAAATACGCTGGCACGGTGATGACCGCCTGTGTGACCTTTTCGCCCAGGTAAGCCTCGGCGTCGGTCTTGAGCTTTTGCAGAATCATCGCGCTGATCTCCTGCGGGGTGTAGCTCTTATCGTCGATGGTCACCTTATGACCGGTGCCCATTTCGCGCTTGATGGAACTCACGGTGCGGTCCGGGTTGGTGACAGCCTGCCGCTTGGCAATCTGCCCCACGAGGCGCTCACCGTCTTTGGTGAAGGCTACGACGGAAGGGGTGGTACGCGCGCCTTCCGCGTTGGGGATTACGACCGGTTCGCCGCCTTCCAGCACGGCTACGCAACTGTTGGTGGTGCCCAGGTCGATACCGATAATCTTGCCCATATTGGTTCCTCCTTGAAATCATGGATGCGTTTTGCGCACAATGTCGTTTTGTCTCCGCTTGTATATCGGGAAGGGCTTGCGCCCGTTCCGGCTGGGGGGTGTCCTTACTCTGGCACGACCTTAACCATCGCATGGCGCAGCACGCAGCCGCCCATCTGATAGCCCTTCTGGAAGACCTCGCACACGGTGCCGGGCTGGCCGTCCTCGGGCGTGCCCTGCATCACGGCGTTTTCCAGATTGGGGTTAAACGCCTCGCCCTTGCGGTCGATAGCGGTCACGCCCCGCTTGGCAAACGCTTCGCTAAGCTGGCGCAGCACCATTTCCACACCCTCTTTGAGGCTTGCATCGGCGGTGCCGTCCGCGGCGCTTACCGCGCGCTCCAGGTTGTCCATCACGGGCAGCAACGTGGCCGCAAAGGCGCGCGCGCCATCCTCGAAGGCTTCACTGCGCACGTTCTGGTTGCGGCGGCGGTAGTTGTCAAAATCCGCCTGCACCCGCTGCGCGAGGTTCAGGTATTCCTCCGCGCGTGCGTTGGCTGCTGCCAGCGCATCGGCCAGCTCGTCTTCCGAGGTCTGCACCTCGGCTTGGGCTCGCTCGGCCTCAAAGGCGTCGTCCAGCTGGCAGGCGGTTGCGCCGTCCAGGCTTTGACCCATGGCTTCAATGGCCTCGCGGTCTTCGTCTGTCAGCGCGGCGGGTGCGGGTGTGGGGGCTGCGCCGCTTTCTTTCTTGTGCTTATTGCGTTCAGGCTTCATGCTTGCTCGTTTCCCTCGTTTCTGGCGGTTTTCGGTATACAGGCATTGCCGTTACTCCGTATCCTGCGTAAGCAGTCTGGACAGCTGTTCGCCCATGGCGCTGAGCACGCCCAGCACCCGCCCGTACTGCATCCGCGTGGGGCCGATGACCCCGATGGTGCCGTGCGTATGGTCCCCAATGGAGTAGGTAGCCGTGACCAGCGAGCAGTCCCTTAGCTCCGGCACGCCAGTTTCCGGCCCGATGCGCACCGTGAACGCCACGTTCTGGTGCTGCTCTAAAAGCCGGATGAGCGTGTCTTTACTTTCCAGCAACGAAAGGAACGTTCGGGCTTTCTCCACATCGTTGTACTCGGGAAAGCTCAAGATGTTGCTGGTGCCGCCGAAGGCAATCTTGGCGCTGGCCTGCTGGTTTTCCACATCGGCCACCAAGTCGCTAACACCGTCGAGCACCTTGCGCTTCTCCGCGAACTCACGACGCATGGCGCGTAGCACGTCCTGCGTGTCGGAGAGCCGGTGGCCGGCTACCCGTTCGGTCAGCGTGCGGCTGATGGCATAGAGCGCGTCCCCGTCCAGATCGCTGTCCACATGGATGATCGCGTCCCGTACGATGCCGTTGTCGGTCACAATCACCAGTAGCGCGCTGTTTTGCGATACGGGCACCAGCTGCAGGTTGCGGATGGTCGTCTCGCTGCCCTTGGGGCCCAGCACCAGCGACGTATAGCTGGTGATTGAACTCAGCGCCTGCGCAGCGCGGCTGATGACGTCCTCCATCTTGCCGGTACGCTGGCTGAAATGCGTGCGCACGCTGTCCAAATCGTCCGCGCTGATTCGGCCGGTGGCAAGCAGCTGATCCACATAGAGGCGGTAGGCTTTGGTGCTGGGCACGCGGCCCGCGCTCACATGCGGTTGGTCTAAGTAGCCCAGCTCCTCCAAATCGCTCATCTCGTTGCGGATGGTGGCGGAGCTTAAGCCCATCTCATACTTCTTGGAGATGGTACGGCTGCCCACGGGGATGGCCGTCAGGATGTAGTCGTCAATGATCGCCTGTAAAATGCGGAATTTCCGCGCATCCATCGGCACGCCGTCACCTCCGTTTCAAGCAGATGGCCGACCGTTTTGTTAGCACTCGCAAAGAGTGAGTGCTAACATGGTCTTATCATAAGCCTGTTTCAAGGTTTTGTCAAGCGGCCCCACGGCTAATTCTTCATTTGTTCATAAATCACAAACGATTATTTTACAAGGGTTATCTCCGTTTTCTGACTATTCCTGACTATAATTTTTCCGCGCCTTCGCTCCCTATTTGGGCACAACTTGCGGCGAGCGCATCGCCTGTGGTGGCGAAGACAAAACACAGGTTCGCAGGCGACTGCCGTGCGTGGGCACAACATAGCGGTACAGCCGCAACCGCCCTTCGCGGGCGAAATGCACTAAGACAGGTGAAAGCCGACGTACACGGGCAAAGGCGCGCAGGCTTGGCTGCGACACAGCGCCGCGTCATGAGGTTCGCCCTTCAATCCTGCTGCATCAGCTGCGCCAGCCGCAACGCGGTGTTCGCGTTGCGCAACGTCACACTCTTATAAACCGGCAGCTGAACGATTTTTGACCACATCGATCTGGCGTAGGTCTTGCGCGGCGCGGTCCAAAATATCACCCGCCCGTGGCTGGCTACCTGCTCATACGCCGGTTTGTGCGCCCCTACCTGCGCGAACACATCCTGCGCGGTCACAGGTGGTATCACGTAGAAAGCATTGTTGGCCGCGGTTGCGTCGGTGTTCCACCACCTGGGCGCATTGGCCATCGCCTGCGCAATCTCTTCCGCGGACAGCACCACCACAGGGATATCAAACGGATAAGCCGCCGCCAGCAGCGCCTCGCACCTTGCCTTGATGGTGCAGGTATCGCCTTCGTTGCTTTCAAACAGCACGTTGCCGCTGTTGATGTAGGTCGTGACGCGCGCAAAGCCCCCTTGCGTAAAAGACGCAGCCAGCTCGGTCATGATCACTTTGTTTTTGCCGCCCACGTTGATGCCGCGCAGCAACGCCACGTATCTGCCCATTTGGGTGGCTCCCTTCCTTACGCCCGTACGGACGGCAATCCTGTTGCTTTTACAGCCGCGCGCCCGCCACCCTCACAGAAACGGCATCAGTGCGGTGTTTTGCAGCCGGAGCCCCCGCCGGTTGAGCGCCAGCCGCCCCGCCGCCAAAGCATCCTCCGCCAGCAGCCCCTGCGTACGCAGCGTTTCCACCGCAGCGGCGTAAACATCCGCCAGCGCGCGCCCGTGCCACGCCGCAAAATCCGCGAGGCGCACGCCTTCCACGGTGCGCAGGCCCAGCATCACGGTTTCAAACATCGCGTCGCGCCGCGACACGGGTGTGGTTTCGCATGGCGGCAGGCTGCCCGCCAGCAGCGCGTCGGTATAGGCGCGCACATCCGCCGTATTGCAGGCGCGCACATAGGCGGTATCCTCCTGCTCCACCCCGGCCTTGGCGGCCGCGCGCACACCCGCCGCCTCAGGCGGCAGAAGGCTTGCGGCGCTCGCCCCCAGCCCCAGGTATCGCTTCCGCTGCCAATAGCCAAGGTTGTGCCTGCACGCAAAGCCCGCCTTGGCGAAATTGGATATCTCGTAGCGCTCATAGCCTAGCGCCGTCAGCAGGTCTACGCCCACCTCCAGCATGTCGGCGGTCAGATCGTCCCCCGCGGGCGCAAGCTCTCCGCGCTGCACCTGCGCCGCCAGCGGCGTGCCATCCTCCACGATCAGCGCATAGGCCGAGATATGCGTGACCCCTTCGCCCGCCAGCGCGCGCAGCGTGTCCAAGTATTCCCCCATCGTCTGCCCGGGCAGGCCAAACATCGCGTCAGCGCTGATGTTGGCGACCCCCGCAGCACGCGCCATGGCGAACGCCTCGCGGGCCTGTGTAAAATCATGGATGCGCTCAAGCGTTTTCAGTAGCTGGGGCTGGATGGCCTGCACGCCCAGCGACAGGCGGTTCATACCCGCATCGCAGAGGACGTCAAGCCATTCAACGGTCAACGTGCCGGGGTTGGCTTCGCTGGTAAACTCCGCGTCCGGCTGGATGGCAAAGCATTCGCGCAGCGTGGCCAGCACTCCGCGCATTAAATCGGCCGGTACCACGGAGGGCGTTCCCCCACCCAGAAAAACCGTATCTACGGGGATATGCCCGTAGCGAGCGGCCTGCAAGCGCATCTCGGTTTCCAGCGCGCGGCAGTAGGCGGCCATCTCGGCCCAGCTGCTCGACGCCGCCGAGCAGAAATCGCAGTACGAACATTTCCTTTTACAAAACGGAAAATGCAGGTATAATGAAACCATGGCACACCTCCCCGTACCCTGTGCGGGCACCCCTGCCAATATAGCATCTTTAAAGGAGTTTTTCCATGGAACAAATCGAAACCCTCTTTCAAACCATCGTGCGCCTCGCCATTCACCTCATCGAGCTGGTCGGAATGCTGATCATCGTCATCAGCATGGCGCGCGGTTTCATCGACTTTCTCAAAAAGCGGGACTGCACCCGCATCGAGCTGGCACAGGGCATCATGCTGGGACTGGAGTTCAAGGTGGGCAGCGAGGTGCTGCGCTCAGTCATCGTGACCGGCTGGAACGAACTGGGCACGCTGGCGGCCATCATTTTGCTACGCAGCCTGCTCACGTTGCTTCTGCATTGGGAGATCGGCGTGGAGGAAAAGCGGCAGACCGACAAACTGCGCCTGCAGGCCGAGCTGGGTCCGGAAGCCGCTGCGTTCGCAGGGTGTTCGACAAAAACCGGCCTGGCCTGCGGCACGCAGCCCAAAGCCTGACGGCCCATCGAATCTCACGCTGTTGCCAACCGCCGCAAAGTACACTGCCCTAGATTCAGGCTCCTGCCGCACCCATCGGCCTCGCGCCGCACACCACTGTACGGAGGGAAGATTTTGCTGAACGACCGCCTTTCCCACATCCGCAATTTTTGCATCATTGCACATATCGACCACGGAAAATCCACTTTGGCGGATCGCCTGCTTGAGATAACCGGCGTTTTCGAGCACCGTGAAATGGTCGAGCAGGTGCTGGACTCCATGGAACTGGAGCGTGAGCGCGGCATCACCATAAAAAGCAAGGCCGTGCGCATGACGTACCGCGCGAAGGACGGCGAAACCTACGCCCTCAACCTGATCGACACACCCGGCCATGTGGACTTCACCTACGAAGTAAGCCGCGCATTGAACGCCTGTGAAGGCGCGCTGCTGGTGGTGGACGCCACGCAGGGCATCGAAGCGCAGACGCTGGCCAACGTCTACATGGCGCTGGAGCACGATTTGGAAACCATCCCCGTAATCAACAAGATCGACCTGCCCAGCGCGCAGCCCGAGGAAGTCAAACACGAAATCGAAGAGGTGATCGGGCTGGACACAGAGGGTGCGCCTTGTGTGTCCGCCAAGACAGGGCTTGGTTGTGACGATGTGCTGGAAACCATCGTCAAGCGCGTGCCTCCGCCCACGGGCGACGAGAATGCGCCACTGCAGGCGCTGATTTTCGACGCCTATTATGACAACTATCGCGGCGCCATTTGCTTTGTGCGCGTCAAAGAGGGCACGGTGCGCGCCGGTATGCGTATGCGCCTGATGGCCAGCGGCGCGGAGTTTGACATTGTGGAGGTGGGCACGTTCAGCCCCGGCTTCCGCCCCTGCCCCGCGCTGATGGCGGGCGAGGTCGGCTACATCAGCGCCTCCATCAAGGACATTGCGGATACCCGCGTGGGCGACACCATTACCGACGCGGCACGCCCCGCCGCCGCCGCGCTGCCCGGCTACCGTACCGTGACCCCCATGGTGTTTTGCGGCATCTACCCCGCCGACGGCGCGGAGTACGACACCCTGAAGGATGCGCTTGAGAAGCTGCGCATGAACGACGCCTCACTCTCCTTTGAGCTGGAAACGTCCGTTGCGCTGGGCTACGGCTTCCGTTGCGGTTTTCTGGGGCTCCTGCACATGGACATCATCAGCCAGCGGCTGGAGCGCGAGTTTGACCTGGACCTGATCACCACCGCGCCCAGCGTGATCTACCACGTGTTCAAGAGCGACGGCACCATGCTGGCCATTGACAACCCCACCAATTTGCCCCCCATCGGCGAGGTCGAGCACATGGAGGAACCCTATGTGCACGCCACCGTATACACCCCACAGGAGTACGTGGGCACGCTGATGGAAGTGTGCAAGGAAAAGCGCGGCACCTTCCTGGACATGCAGTACGAGGGCGGGCGCGTGAAGCTTTCCTACCACATGCCGCTTAACGAAATCATCTACGATTTCTTCGACCAGATCAAGAGCCGCAGCCGCGGCTACGCCAGCTTCGACTATGAGCTCAAGGGCTATCAGGAAAGCGATCTGGTCAAGATGGACATCTTGCTCAACGGTGAAATCTGCGATGCGTTCACCATCATCGTGCACCGCGACAAGGCTTACGGGCGCGGGCGCGGCATCGCGGAAAAGCTGGTGGACGTAATTCCGCGCCAGATGTTTGAAATCCCGATACAGGCGGCCATCGGCGGCAAGGTGATCGCACGCGAAACCGTCAAGGCCCTACGCAAGGACGTGCTGGCCAAATGCTACGGCGGCGACATCACCCGTAAAAAGAAGCTGCTGGAGAAGCAGAAGGAAGGCAAGAAGCGGATGCGGCAGTTCGGCTCGGTGGAGGTGCCCAGCGAGGCGTTCATGGCCGTGCTCAAAATGGAAGATAAAAAGTAAGCACACCGACCAATTCATGCGCAGCGCCCCGCCGGTTCATCGGCGGGGCGCTGTTGTATTCATGGATGAACGACCCTTGAAAGCGATGGAGCCGTAGGTACAACTAGGCTTTCCCCGGCTCATGGGCGGGGCTCCCTGCTCCGTTTCATTCTGCAACGCTTTCCTGCAGGTTCCCCGTTCATCGCATTGCATCTTCTGCACATGCTCTTTACGCCGCCGCCATTTTGTTTTCACGGCCTGGCAAGCCTCAGAGGCTTTTCATCGCGTGCATTGTGTGCTACAATATCCTGTAAACGCTACGCGTACAACAAGCATCCGGAGGCGCACTGATGACTGTTCCCAACACGAAGCTGAAACCGATCCTGCGCACGGCGCTGTGGGTGCTGCTGGATGTGGCACTGTGCAACGCGGCCATGATACTGGCCCAGCAGTTTCGCTTCGAGGTACAGATACCCGCCGTGTTCTACCAGCGATACGTGCACATCGCGCCCGTGATGGCGCTTTTGTGTGTGCTTTGTTTTTGGTTGTTCGGGCTATACCGCAGCATGTGGCAATACGCCTCGGTGGGCAGCGTGGTGCAAATCGCGGGGGCCACGCTGGCGGCGGCGGTGTCGATTTATGTGTATTCGCTGGTGCGCTTCGCCTTTACCCAGCCGGTGAACGACCACCTGCTGCACCGCACGGTGTATCTGCTCTACTGGGTACTGCTGACCGCGCTGGTGGGCGGCTCGCGGCTATTGTACCGCATCGTGCGCACACGCGGGTTTTACCCCTTCCGGCGCGGCGCGCGTGAAAGCTACCGCCGCACGCTGGTCGTTGGCGCGGGCTGGGCGGGCGCCAATGTGATCCGCGAGCTGAAGAGCGGCCGCTACGGTAACAGCCTGCCCATCGCCGCCGTGGATGACGACCCCGCCCGCGCGGGCGCGTCGCTGGGCGGGGTGCGCGTGTTGCACGGCACCGACAAAGTCGTCCAGTACGCGCGTGAATACGCCATCGACGATATCATCATCGCCATCGCGACGCCAACGGGCGAACTGCGCCCGCTGATCGACCTGTGCCTGTCCACCGGCTGCCGCGTGCGCCGTGTGAGCGCGCTGGAGGATGTTAAGACCGGCGGCGGGGCGGGCAGCCTACGCGACCTGAACATCGGCGACCTGCTTGGCAGGCCGGAGGAACAGCTTGACATGGCGCAGGCCGCCGCGTATTTTCAGGGGAAAACGGTGCTCATCACCGGCGGGGGCGGCAGCATCGGCAGCGAGCTGTGCCGCCAGCTGATGGCGTTCGGTCCCGCGAAACTCGTGCTGTACGACATCAGCGAGAACTACATGTACGACTTGTTTTTTGAACTGCGCGAGCGCCACCCTCAGGGGCTTTCCGAAACGCTGATCCTGTGCGTGGGCTCCATCCAGGACGAGGCACGCCTTTCCGAAGTGATGTCCCAGCACCGCCCGGACGTGTTGGTGCACGCCGCCGCGCACAAGCATGTACCACTGATGGAAGATTGCCCCTCGCAGGCCGTCAAGAACAACGTGTTTGGCACCCATACGGCGGCCAGCGTCGCCATCCGCCACGGGGTCAAGCGCTTTGTGATGATCTCCACCGACAAGGCCGTGAACCCCACCAACGTGATGGGCGCGACCAAGCGGCTGGCCGAGATGGTCATACAGGCCCTAAACGGCGGGGGCACGACCGAGTTTACAGCCGTGCGTTTTGGCAACGTGCTGGGCTCGCACGGCAGCGTGGTGCCGCTCTTTGAGCGGCAGATTCGCGCGGGCGGCCCCGTGACGCTCACCCATCCGGATATCATCCGCTATTTCATGACCATCCCCGAGGCGGCCAGCCTGGTTTTGCAAGCGGCGGCCATCGCGCGCGGGGGCGAGCTGTTCGTGCTGGACATGGGCCAGCCTGTGCGCATCCGCGAGCTGGCGCAACGCATGATACAGCTCTACGCCGCGCAGGGGGGTGACCAGCGGGTGGAGATCGTCTACACAGGCCTGCGCCCCGGCGAGAAGCTCTATGAGGAACTGCTGACCGACGATGAAAACATCGTGCGCACGGGGCTGGAGAAGGTTTTTATCGCCAAGCCCGAGGTGGTCACGATGGAAGCCGTGTCCGCCATGCTTGCCGAACTGCGCGATTGCCTGAACACGGGCGGCGATATGCGCGCCTGCCTGCACGCGCTGGTGCCTACCTTCCAGCCGCCCGAAGTGGTCAACAGCCGCGTAGAAGCCCAGCGCAGTGCAGCGTATGCCGCACAGGCCGAATCGCAGGCGGATGCCGCCGGAGGCGAAGCGCCGTGAGCCCGCATGAACGCATGATGCGCGAGGCGCTAGCCGAAGCCGCGCTGGCCGCCACGGAGGGGGAAACCCCAGTAGGCGCGGTGGTTGCGCGGGGCGAAACCATCATCGCGCGGGCGCACAACCGGCGCGAGCAGCTGTGCGACCCCACCGCCCACGCGGAGCTGCTCGCCCTGCGCATGACCGCCGAAGCGCTGGGCACACGCAGGCTTTCAGACTGTACCCTCTACGTAACGCTGGAGCCCTGCCCGATGTGTGCGGGTGCGATGGTCATGGCCTGCCTGGGCAAATGCTTCTTCGCCGCCAGCGACCCAAAGCAGGGCTGCTGCGAAAGCGTGTACGCCATCCCGCAGGACCCCGCTTTTTACTGGCGTGTGCCCTGTGTGGGCGGCCTGCTGGCGGCAGAGGCGCAAGCCCAGCTGCAAGCGTTTTTTTCGCAGCGCCGCACACCGGACGCTCAGCCATAACACACCCCCACTACGCCAAAGGAGCAAATGCCTTGCAGATTGACGCCATCGTAACAGATCTGGACGATACCCTGCTCAACGAAAACGCCGAGCTGAGCGACCTGACCCTCTCCGTACTCGCGCGCGCCAAGGCGCGGGGCATTCGCCACATCCCCGCCAGCGGGCGCGCCGCGCGCAGCATGTACCCCTACACATCCAAGCTGGGCCTCACGGTGCCCTACATCGCCTGCAACGGCTCCCAACTGGTCACGCCGGACCATCAGGTGTTTGACACCGTGTGTTTGGATGCGGGGCGCGCGCGGGAGATCATCCGCTACTGTAAGGCGCGGGGCTTCTACGTGCAAAGCTATCGGGACGATGATTTTTACATTGACGCGGAGTGTGACGCCAGTGTCAGCTACCAGCGTAGCTCGCTGATGAACGCCGTGGCTGTGGGCGATCTGGAGGCGTTCACCACGTTTCCGGTGCCAAAGCTGCTGTGCGTACATGACCCCGCGGAGGTCGAGCGCACCTATCCGGACATACGCGCAGCCTTTCCGGATGTGGAGTTTACCATCAGCAAGCCGTACTTTCTGGAGGCACAGCCCGCAGGCGTCAGCAAGGGCGCGGCGCTCAAGCGGCTGGCGGGAATGATCGGCCTCACGCCGGAGAGAACGCTGGTGTTCGGCGACAGCCTAAACGACGTATCCATGATGGCGTACGCGGTACACAGTGTAGCCATGGGCAACGCCCGCGACGACGTGAAGGCAGCAGCCCGCTACATCTGCCAAACCAACGCCGAGGACGGCGTGGCCCGCTTCATACAGGAGCATGTGCTGGCCTGACGGCCACGCAAAGGGAGTGACCAGGCGTGATCAAGATTGACGATTTCATCAAAACCCTGAACCTGCAGGTGCTAAGCCCCACCACGCGCACCGAGATGGACATCAACGCAACCGACCTGAACCGGCCCGGGATGCAGTTCTGCGGCTTTTACGAGTACTTTGCCTACGAGCGCCCGCAGGTGATCGGCAAGGTGGAGATGACGTATCTGGAGTCGCTGGACCCGGACACGCGCCGCACGGCGCTGGAGCCCTACATGCGCTACAAGCTGCCCTGCATCGTGGTGTGCTGGGGCATGATACCGCCCAAAGAACTGTTGGAACTGGCCAATGAAAACGACATCCCCGTGTTCCAGAGCAACGCCAAAACCACGAAGTTCTCCCTGCAGGCCATCATGTATTTAAACCGCTGCCTGGCCCCACATGTCACGCGGCACGGCGTGCTGGTGGATGTATACGGCGTGGGCGTGCTGCTCACGGGTGAGAGCGGCGTGGGCAAGAGCGAGGCGGCGCTGGAGCTGGTCAAGCGCGGCCACCAGCTCGTGGCCGACGATGTGGTGGACATCTGCCGCGTGGCGGACGACCGGCTGATCGGCGAAGCGCCGGAGATGGTGCGCCACTTCATGGAGATTCGCGGCATTGGCATCATCGACATCCGCGCGATGTACGGCGTGGGCTCGGTCATCATCTCCAAGAGCATCGACATGGTCATCCACATGGAAAAGTGGGACCAGAGCAAGGAGTATGACCGGCTGGGGCTTACGGAAGAAACCATCGCCATCTTGGGCGTCAAGGTGCCCTACCAGATCATGCCGGTGCGCCCGGGCCGCAATCTGGCCATCATCATCGAGGTGGCGTCGCGCAATTTGAGCCTTAAGCGGCTTGGCTACAGCGCCGCGCATGAGCTGGACAGGCGCCTAAACGAGATGATCGCCCAAAACCGCAGCGCGGAGGAATAAGCGCGCGCGTATGACCGGATTGAAACCGCAAAGGTTGATGGAGGGTATCGACATGGTTTACCTGGGGATCGACGTTGGAGGCACGGGCATTAAGGTGGGCGTGGTCAACTGGGAGGGCTGCATTCTGGCGCAGGGCGAAACGCCCACGCTGGTAGGCAGGCCCTATGCCGATATCGTGCGCGACATGGGCATGTGCGCACTGCGCGTGCTTGCGGAGGGCAGCTTCACTGTGGACGACGTTGCCTCCATCGGCGTGGGCGTGCCGGGCGTGGCCAATCAAGAGACGGGCACGGTTGTGTTTTGCACCAACCTGGCGTGGCACAACGTGCCCCTGCGGGACGAGCTGCAAAAGTACATCGACAAGCCTGTATACATCGACAACGACGCGACGGTGGCGGGCTATGCCGAAAGCATCTGCGGCGTGAGCAAGGGTTGCCACTCCAGTGTGTTTTTGACGCTGGGCACGGGCGTGGGCGGCGGCATTGTGATCGACGGCCGCCCGTGGAGCGGCTTCCATGGCATTGGCAGCGAGATTGGACATATCCCCATGGATATCGACGGCGAGCTGTGCACCTGCGGTAATCGCGGCTGCCTGGAGCGCTATTGCAGCGCCACGGCCATCATCCGCATGGGCAGGAAAGCCGCACTGGACAACCCGACCAGCGCCCTGTACGCCGCGTGCGGCGGCGAGGTGGAACGCATCACTGCCAAGATGGTGCTGGATTGCGCCAAGGCAGGCGACAGCGCTGCGGACGGGGTGTTTGGCAACTATGTCAAGTACATGTGCCTTGCGCTGGACACCATCATCGCGTTCCTGGATCCGGAGATGATCATTCTGGGCGGCGGCGTGAGCCGCGCGGGCAGCTTCCTACTGGACGCCATCCGTGCCGAGCTGCCCCAATACCTGCTGTTCAAGGCCCTTCCCTTCTCCCGCATCGAGATCGCGCAGCTGGGCGCGGACGCGGGCATGATCGGCGCGGCAATGCTGGGCAGGCAGCCCACTAAGGAGGCGTGACCCATGATATTTACCGTACAAGCGCTCTATGCCAACCCACCCAAGGCCAATGTACAGGGGCTGAGCGTATCCGGCTGGGTGCGCACAGTGCGCGACAGCAAGGCCTTCGGCTTTATCGAGCTCAACGACGGCACGCATTTTAAAAACCTGCAAGTGGTGCTGGAGGACGGGCTGACCAACGGCTTCGCGGAAGCCCTCAAGATAACGCTGGGCAGTGCTGTGCGCGTGACGGGCGAGCTGGTACTCACGCCGGACATGAAGCAGCCCTTCGAGCTGAAGGCGAAAACCGTAGAGCTGGTGGGCTTGTGCGACGCCAGTTTCCCCCTGCAAAAGAAGCGTCACAGCTTTGAATACCTGCGCACCATCGCGCACCTGCGCCCCCGCACCAACACGTTTTACGCGGTGTTTCGCATCCGCTCGCGGGCGGCGCAGATCATCCACGCGTTTTTCGCGGAGCGCGGCTTTGTGTACGTGCACACCCCGCTGATCACTACCAGCGACGCGGAAGGCGCGGGCGAGATGTTTCAGGTGACCACGCTGGACGTGGACAAGCCCCCGCGCGACGAAACGGGCAAGGTGAACTACGGTGAGGATTTCTTCGGCAAGCAGGCGAGCCTGACTGTTAGCGGTCAGCTCAACGTGGAAACGTTCTGCATGGCGTTTCGCAACGTATACACATTCGGCCCCACCTTCCGCGCGGAGAAGAGCTATACGCCCCGCCACGCCGCCGAGTTTTGGATGATCGAGCCGGAGATCGCCTTTGCCGATCTGTTTGACGATATGGCGCTGGCCGAGGACATGCTCAAGTACGTCATTACCCGCGTGATGGAGGCCGCGCCTGCCGAGATGGCGTTTTTAGACAGCTTTGTGGAAAAGGGCCTGATCGACAAGCTGGCCGCCGTGGCCGGCAGCGACTTTGCCCGCTGTACCTATACTGACGCCATCGACATATTGCAGAAAAGCGGGCAGGCGTTCGAGTACCCCGTCAGCTGGGGCATGGATTTGCAGACTGAGCACGAGCGCTACCTGACGGAGAAACACTTCGGCAAGCCCGTGTTTGTCTACAACTATCCCAAGGGCATCAAGGCCTTCTATATGCGGCTGAATGACGACGGTCAAACCGTGGGCGCTGTGGACATGCTGGTGCCCGGCATCGGCGAACTGGTGGGCGGCAGCCAGCGTGAAGAGCGGCTGGACGTGCTGCTTGCCCGCATCACCGAGATGGGCATGGCCGAGGAGCAATACAGCTGGTATCTGGACACGCGCCGCTTCGGCACCACGCCGCACGCGGGTTTCGGGCTCGGGTTTGAGCGGCTGGTGATGTATTTGACCGGTATCACCAACATCCGCGATGTGCTCCCCTTCCCCCGCACCACCGGCAGCGCGGAGTTCTGAGCCGCATCCGTTGTCGGGTCTGTCGCGGCGCGCCTCCTCGTCCCAAACGTCAGGGTTGAACCGCGCACTGCGACGCATGGCAGGCACACCACAGGCGAACTATCGGCAGCGTTGTGCATGCCGATCAGCAAAGTTACGCCGCAACCCGCCCTAAAACCCGCAAATCGGTGCCCGCCTCGTTTGGCAGGCCGTAAGGAGCGTTGTACCCGTTATGTCGACCGCCTTTGAGCAGGATATTCAAGCCATGTATGCTTTTACCGATCAATGCACGGGGCTTGCGAAACTGGTGCCAGAACTCTACGGCGTGCTGGGCCGCAACGGAGACGCGCTTACGGATGTGACATACGCCTATCGCATGCACGCCACAGATACCGGTTACACAAACGCCTTTGCCCTGCGTGGCGGCGTGTTTGAAGCGCTTGGCGCGCTGGATGCCGTGGACGTAACGGTGCTGGGTACCGAGGCCAACCTGCTGGCCGTGTTTCAGCGTAAGCTGAACCCTGTGAAAGCCCTGCTGCTGGGCAAAATCAAGGTGGATGGCAACAAAGCCGCGCTGCTCAAACTGGCCGCCTTCCTCTAACAGCGAACTTTCCCACATGCCGCCGGAGCCCCAAAGAGGCTCCGGCGGTTTTGCATACCCATGCATAACCCGAAACACAGCGAAAACCATTGCCGCACAAGCGTTCGCCAACCTTATCCACATATCCACGCTTTTCTGTGGAAAGATTGTATCCCGATAAAAAAATGTGGATTTTCATCTTGCCTTAACACTTTCTTCACCATATTCACGAAAATGTAAATGGATTTCCACCATTCTTCCTAAAATTATCCACATTTTCGCTTGTATATCAGTTTCTCATATGTTACAATGTGTATGCAACGATTCGTTCGGTATTCATATACCCCATATTCATCCGTCGACTGAAAGAGGCGTAAACGCATGAACACGTCGATTCCATACCTGTTTATTGCACTCATCGGGATCGCACTGGTCGTATGCCTTGTTTTGGATGACCGAAAACGTATGCGCCTGCAACGACTGCGCGTCAAGAAGCTCTATGCGTCCTCCATGTTTGAGGCCATGAAACCGCTGTTGCTGCGCGCGCAAAAGCTGTCGGTGGAAAGCCTGACCATCGACAAGACAGGATTTGTCATCCGCTACCTGAACCCCGTAGGCTACGAGATGCATTTCCGCATGGCCGATTATGACTACCCCACCCTCACGCTGGAAAAGCAGGAGGCGCTGCTGCTGCTGCTGGAAGAGTTTGTGCCCAAACTGACCACACACAACTGCTATTCATTCCGCTCCCGACGCACCAAACTGCTCGACGGGCAGGTGGAATACCAGTACCGCTACATCATCCAGACCGACTTTAAGAACCTGCTGACGCGCGCGCCCTATTACGACGGTTCGCTGCAAAGCCAGGTATGGTAAAGTGAAGCCTAGCGCACGCCCCCGGCCATGCCGGGGGCGTGCTTTTTTGGCATACATGCCTTGCTGTTTGAAACCCACCGCGTAGACCCATTTTTTCAGTCTTCTAGCTATTTCACGCGCAGCCCGACAAAACAGGCTCCATTACCTGCCTCGCCTGAACCGCCTCCGTCGGATGGCACGTTCATCCGGCGGATGCGTCCAATGGCTGATACGGCGCGCCAATCCAATGCCTGCGCTCGCGTGTGTTTGCAACCAAAACGAACATTGAAAACCAGTATTTGTTTACTGCTGTTGCTTGTGGAACCAGCGTCTGCGACGGATAATACGCAACGGGTCGGTATGATATGTATGAACCTTATGTCCCCTGCACCGCTGTGTTTGCCAAACGGCGCGTGCAGCCGTCCCACTGACGGTCATGAAGGCGCGACGGGCCCTGCATCACGGTCAAGGTAAGATATTGCTTTGGGCGCAGGCGACGGCAAAACCTCGCACACTGCCACCGTTCACATAGGCGGGCAGTTGGCTGAACCCATCTCAATGCATGCCCCACAGGGAGAAGAAAAGACAGGAGTGAATATTCATGGCTAACAGTACTAATCGCGGCGTGGCGGCCAGCGCCAAAACGAGCCAACAAGATGGCGGTTTCAGAAAGGTTGTGAAGGGTTTGCTGATCGTACTCGGAGGTTTGATCCTCTTGGTTGGTGTTATTTTAGCCGTATTTGCATACGATAACCTGCACTATGACGAAGGTCCCCTGCGCGCCGCACGGCAGGCGGGGTTTGTTGAGAAGGACGCCACCGTGCCCAGCGGCACGCGTATTCACTATGCGGAAGGGCCCAATAACGGCCCTGCGCTGTTACTGATCCACGGGCAGGCCATGGCTTGGCAGGATTACGCAAAGGTATTGCCTGCCCTTTCGACGCGTTACCATGTGTTCGCGGTGGATTGTCACGGGCACGGCCAATCCTCGCACGACCCGTCGCGCTATACCTGTCAGGCCATGGGCGCGGATTTTGCCACGTTCATCGATACGGTCATCGGCGAGCCGACGGTATTGTCCGGCCATTCCTCAGGCGGCATCGTGGCCACGTGGATTGCCGCCAACCATCACGCCATGGTTCGGGGACTGATCATCGAGGATTCGCCCTTCTTCAGCGTTTTGCCAGAGGAAATGCAAAATACGTTTGTATGGAAAAACGGATTTGACATCGTGCACCGCTACCTGAATCAAACCGAGGAACCTAGCTTGCTGGCCTACAACTACCGCAACAGCTACCTTCTAAGCATGTTTGGGGGGTTGAACCAGATAATCGCGGACGCCGCCGTCAACTTTGTGCGCGATCACCTGGGCGAGCCCGTCAAAGTGTGGTTTGTGCCGCACCGCATCCTGCACGGCGATCTGTATATGAACCAGTACGACCCGCTTTTTGGCGAAACGTTCTATACCGGCTCGTGGTTTGACGATACCGATCAGGCCGATATCCTACGCCGCGTACAATGCCCCGCCATCTACATCAAGGTGATAACGCGCTTTGGCAAGGATGGCGTGCTGTGGGCCGCCAATGACGACGCGGACGCGGCGCGCGTGGAAAGCCTGCTGCCTAACGGGCGCACCATTCTGATCAGCAATACCGGCCATGATGTCAAGTATGATGACCCTGCGGCGTTCAGCAAAATCTGCCTTGATTTTCTGTCGGAAATCCGCTAAAGTCAAACCAACGGTCGGAGTGCAGGCACACGCAAAGCTTGCGTCGCACGATAAGCGCGGGTATGCATCCTGAGGCCGCCAAGGGAGGGCAAGCCATGATCGATACCAACCTGCGCACCCTGCGCAAGGCTGCGAAACTGACGCTGGAAGAGGTCGCCGGACGGGTGGGTGTATCCCGTCAGGCAGTCGCCAAATGGGAAAACGGCGAAACCATCCCCGACATCATCAACTGCAACGCACTCGCTGCGCTGTATGATGTATCGCTGGACGCGCTCATCAACGGCCGGAGTGCGGAGGGCGTGCCCCTGCCACCCAAGGGTAAGCACGTGTTTGGCACAGTAACAGTGGGCGAGCGCGGTCAAATCGTGATCCCCAAACAGGCTCGCGAAATGTTTGGCATCCGTCCGGGCAGCCGGTTGATCATGTTTGGCGATATACAGCAGGGCGGTCTGGCGCTCATCGACACGAACCGTTTTACGCATCACCTGGATGTGCTGATGGCACAGGCAAACGCGGAAGGGTTCGCGCAGGGGGATGTGCCTGCGGAAGCGTAACGAATATCTGTGAGGGCGGTTTGCCCAAGGCTCATTCGGCATCAGTCAAGAACAAGGCAAATGGTTTCATGCACGGCCATCGTGATTATGGGCGGAAGCGAGCGCGCAGCGCACATCGCTTCCGCTTTTTGGCTGGCATCAAGCTTTGAAATGTCTAGAGCACACTTGCCGCATGTTCAAAAAAGCGGATGCGGTGTGGGTTAGGCGGCGAGTGCACAACCTGCTTTCCAACAGTGTGGCGGCAATTTACGGCAACAGCTGCCCCGCCTTGATGCTGCTCTCCAGCCTGCCCTCCACATAGCGGCGCAGCGCCGTAAACAGCGTGGCGTCGCCCTCAACCAGCGGCGCGCCAAACCCGCTGCGCAGCGCATCGCGCATCCACGCCGTCTGCGCTGCACTTATGGGGTAGTGGCTTGCCTGAGCGCATTTGGCACAGCACAGGCCGCCTGCCTCGCCGTCCAGCCACGTGGGCGTATCGGATGCAAGCGGCTCGCGGCAACGGGCGCAGTGGTTCAGGCGCGGGCGGTAGCCCAGCTCCGCCGCATAAAGCAGCAGAAACGTGTTGACAATGGCCAGCGCGGCTTCGTCCCCACAATAGGTAATGTGGTACAGCCCTTTGAGCAGCAACGCATACAGGCCGTGTGCGGGCTGCTCGGGCTGCGCCGCCGCCTGCATGAGCCCCAGCATATAAGTGCCGCACGTGAGCCGGTATGGGTCCAAACGCAGGGGATAGAACGTATCCGTTACCGTGCAGCCGGTAAGTGTGAACCGCTCTCCACCCCGAAAAACCACAAACTCCCCGTGCACAAACAGCTCGCTGGCTGTCATCAGCGGGCTCTTGGGCCTGCGGCAGCCGCGCGCAAGCACATCCACGCGCCCATGGTCCGGCGTGAGCAGCGTGAGCATCCGGTCATGCTCCCGGTAGTTGGCGTGGCGGATCACCACGGCTTGCAGCGTTTCCGATGGCATGGGGCCTCCTTTGGCACACGTTGGGTGCGTACTTCTGCTTCATTATAGCACGCCAAGCGCAATGCGCAAGGCTGCGCAGTAAGGGGGTAGAGAAATGCCGCTTGCCTGTGCGTTTGCCGCGAAGGCGTTTCCGACGCCTGTGGTTGACATAATTGACGGAGAAACCGCACGTTGCATGCTCCACGACCGGTGGCGTTCTTCCGTATCGAGCTCCCCCATATGCTGTAGCCAAGATGAAAAATCTCTCCCGCCTATCCGCGTGCCATGAAAACACAAGCATCGCCGGAACCCGAACTAAATACGCCGCAAAGTGTTTCCCAATCGATGGTTTCGCGTGTTGGGACATGCGGCATGACTGGATAACCGGTCATGATTCCGTCATCAAATACGCCGGAATCACGAACGTTCGCCATTTTTTCTGTTGGCAACATTCACTTGCTGTGGTATACTCAGGAAAACCAACCGCCCGCGAAGGAGGACACACGCTTTGGACAGAGTACGCCGTAACGAGCGCATGGCTGCGCTCACCAAAATACTGACCGCGTCGCCCAATCGCATCTTCACCCTGTCGCACTTCTGCGACATGTTCGGTGCCGCCAAATCCACCATGAGCGAAGATATTGACATCTTAAAGGATGTGCTTTCGACCTTTGAGCTGGGCAAGCTGGACACCGTGACCGGCGCGGCGGGCGGCGTGCGCTTCCGCCCCGCCATGAGCAAGGCTGAGGCGCGGCGCATCATCAACGACCTGTGCGGCGAGCTCACCCAGCCCACGCGGCTGCTGCCCGGCGGCATCCTGTACCTGAGCGACATCTTGAGCACGCCTGCCATCGTGCGCAACATGGGCGTGATCATCGCGGGGCAGTATTACGAGAGCGCGCCGGATTTCGTGCTCACGATGGAAACCAAGGGCATCCCCGTGGCGCTGATGACCGCCGACGCGCTGGGCGTGCCGCTGGTGATCGCCCGCCACATGAGCAATATGTACGAGGGCTCGGCGGTGAACATCAACTACGAGACGGCCTCCGCCGGGCACATCGATACCATGAGCCTGAGCCGCCGCGCCGTGCAGGCGGGCCAGAAGGCACTGATCGTGGACGATTTTTTGCGCGGCGGCGGCACCGCCAAGGGCATGACCGACCTGATGCGTGAGTTCAATGTGGAGGTCGTGGGCATGGCCTTTGTGATGGCCACCGCCACGCCCGGCAAAAAGCGCGTGGAGGGCGAAAAGGCCCTGATGGTTATGGATGTGACCCCGGGTGACCCGCCCGTGCTGACCATCAAACCCTCGGACTGGCTGGCGGACTGAGCCCGCCACACCTATCCCGGCGCTGGCGTGCCGCCCGTTGCGCGCAGGCGTGCGCATGATTGATTTGCATGAGGTGATCGAATGAAACGCACCGTAGCTGTACTGTTACCCGTCGCGCAAAACGCCGTTTCCACAGTGCCCCTGCTGGGCAAGCCCTGCCGCGCTTATGTGGAGCAGGCGCTGGCCGGGGCCGGCATATCGCTGGCCGCCGCCGCGCCCGCCAGCGCAGAAGACCTACACGCACTGCTCACCCAAGATGTGCACACCGTTCTGCTCGCAAACGCGCAAGCGCCCTGCCTTTCCGCCGCGACCTACGCGGCGTTGGTCACCGCCGCCAAGGCGCGCCCCGCGGCCGTGCTGATGCCCGATATGCAGACCCCGCTGGCCATGGCTTTCCCCGCCGAGACGCTTCGCGCGCTGCCCGCCGCGGCTCCACTTGCCCTCCCCGCGCTGGTTACATGGCTGGACGGGCAGAACACGGCCATTAAAGTGGTCAGCGGGCAGGAGCACGGCGCTTACACCGCCGTGACCGACGCGGCCAGCTTTGCGGAGGCTTTCCGCTTTCTGCGGGGTGAGATCGTGCGCCGCCATCTGGAAAATGGCGTGGTCGTGCTGGAGCCGGAGCGCACCGTGATCGAGGCGGACGTGCGCATCGGCGCGGGTACGGTTGTCTACGGCGGCAATACCCTACAGGGGGAAACCGTGATTGGCGAGGGCTGCACCCTGTACCCGAACAACCGCCTCGACAGCGCCATCGTGGGCGACGGCGTGACCATTGAAAACAGCGTGCTGACGCACTGCCGCGTGGGCGCGTACACGACGGTGGGCCCGTTCGCCTACCTACGCCCGGCCGCAACCGTGGGTGAGCACTGCCGCATCGGCGATTTTGTGGAGATCAAGAACAGCACCATTGGCGACGGCACCAAGGTAAGCCACCTGACCTATGTGGGCGACAGCGACCTGGGTAAGGATATCAACCTGGGCTGCGGCGTGGTGTTTGTCAACTACGACGGCAAAACCAAGAACCGCTCCCGCGTGGACGACCATGCCTTCGTCGGCTGCAACTGCAACCTGATCGCGCCTGTGCACATCGGTGAAAACGCCTACCTTGCCGCAGGCAGCACCGTGGTGGAGGATGTGCCCGCAGATGCGCTATTCGTAGCCCGCTCACGCGGCGTGGTCAAGGAAGATTGGGTCAAGCGCCGCAAGGAGCAGGGAAAGCTGTAGCGCGCGTCGAAGCAACGTTATCCGGCCAGCGGGGCCGAGCTGCAAGCGGGGGTGGGCTGCCATCCTCGCCTTGCGTCGTGTAAAGGGAGGCACTATGTTTCTGATCGTGGGCCTTGGCAATCCCGGGGACAAGTACGACCATACCCGCCACAATGTGGGCTTTGACGTGCTCACCATCCTCTCGGAAAAACTGCGCATCCCCATCACGCGCCTTAAAAGCCGCGCGCTGGTGGGCGAGGGGCAGTTCATGGGCGAAAAGGTGGCGCTATGCAAGCCGCAAACCTATATGAACCTGAGTGGCGAAGCCGTGCAGGCGCTGATGCACTGGTATAAGGTGCCGCCCGAAAACCTGCTGGTGATCTATGACGACATCGACCTGGACGCGGGCTGGCTGCGCATCCGCAAGGACGGCAGCGCAGGCACGCACAACGGCATGCGCAGCATCGTCGCCTGCATCGGCACCGACGCGTTCCCGCGCATCCGCGTGGGCATCGGGTGCAGGCCGCCGCAGTTTGAACTGGCGGACTGGGTGCTGTCGCACTACAACACGCCCGCGGAGCGACAGACGGCT
>Ga0351858_1020_pt1 | contig 31071 bp, 19 predicted proteins | sample BONcelFGM3001D10_FD_206797 | JGI IMG/M metagenome (GOLD analysis project Ga0351858, IMG submission 206797) | Enriched cells from coal bed in the Powder River Basin, Montana, United States - BONCAT cells FGM rep2 HSBNCT.FGM.300.1.D10 ... | reverse complement strand
TCGTACCCGGAGGTAACACCCTGGTCGGTGTTTATGGGTATAGTTATGACCGTAATCTTTTCAGCTGCGGCCGCCTATCTGGGGCTTAAAGTCGGGCAGGTTTTTGAAGCAGCAATACCTATTGCAATTATAGCCGTTGGTCTGTCGGGTGCATTAAAGAGAAAAAACGCCCTTGGAGAGAATGTGATAATTCAGTCAATAGGAGCAAGTTCCGGAGCTATCGTTGCAGGCGCAATTTTTACTCTGCCAGCTCTTTATATTTTACAGGCAAAGTATCCTGAGCTCACCGTTGACTTCGCCAAGGTATTCATGAGCTCTCTTCTTGGAGGAGTTCTTGGTATCCTGTTTCTCATTCCATTTAGAAAATACTTCGTTTCAGACATGCACGGTAAATACCCTTTCCCCGAAGCCACAGCTACAACTCAGGTGCTGGTTAGCGGAGAGAGCGGAGGAAGCGGAGCCAAAGTGCTGCTTGTAAGCGGATTGATAGGCGGCATATACGATTTTATCGTTTCAACATTCGGATACTGGTCAGAGGTATTTACCTCAAGGGTATTACCCTACGGAGAGTTTATTGCCGACAAAGCCAAAGTGGTATTTAAGCTCAACGTAGGAGCTGCCGTTCTGGGCCTTGGCTACATTATAGGATTGAAATATTCTTTTATCATAAGCTGCGGATCAATGCTGGTCTGGTTCGTGATTGTTCCCCTTATGAATCTGCTTTTTGGCGGGGAGGTCATTGACCTTATGGGGACAGGAATAGCAACGACTATTTCGGAGATGTCTCCTGAGCAAATTTTCCGTGAATATGGCAGACATATTGGTATCGGTGGTATTGCTACAGCCGGAGTCATTGGCATAATTCGTTCTGCAGGAATTATAAAATCGGCATTCGGGCTTGCTGCAAAAGAGCTTAAAGGAGGGACAGATAGTTCAGTAAGTACTGTCAGAACACAAAAAGATCTCCCTATGAAGATTGTTGCTATAGGAATAATTGTAACACTTATAATAACCTTCTTATTCTTCTACTTTGGAGTAGTAGACAATCTTCTTCACGCTGTAATTGCAATTCTGGTAGTAGGAATTATAGCTTTTCTGTTTACAACTGTGGCAGCAAATGCTATTGCTATCGCCGGGACCAATCCGGTTAGCGGAATGACTCTTATGACTCTTATCCTGGCATCAGTTGTAATGGTGGCTGCCGGTCTTAAGGGGACAGCAGGTATGACCGCGGCACTAATAATCGGAGGTGTTGTATGTACAGCACTTGCTGTTGCAGGGGCATTTATAACTGACCTGAAGGTTGGATACTGGCTGGGATCTACCCCTATTAAACAACAATCATGGAAATTCCTGGGGACATTGGTTGCTGCTGCAACCGTGGGTGGTGTGATGATAATTCTAAACAAAACATACGGTTTTGTCGGAGAGAACGCCCTTGTAGCTCCACAGGCCAACGCAATGGCTGCCGTTATTGAACCATTGATGTCGGGAGGAGGGGCTCCTTGGTTACTATATGGTATTGGAGCGATTATCTCAATCGCACTGGCATTTTTTGGCGTACCTGCCCTTGCCTTCTCTCTGGGAATGTTTATACCACTGGAACTTAACCTTCCACTGGTTGTAGGTGGTGCAATTGCATGGTATGTATCTACCAGAAGCAAAGAGGAGAAGCTCAATACTGCAAGAAAAGAGAGAGGAACACTTATCGCTTCAGGTTTTATTGCCGGTGGCGCCCTTATGGGAGTTGTGAGTGCACTAATCCGCTTTGCCGGGTTTAACCTCTCGGTTAAAGAGTGGATGGAGTCAGCTCCAGCCGAATATCTTGCTCTACTGATGTATGTTGTTATTATTGTTTACATTGCCTGGGACAGTCTCAGAGCCAAAGAGGAGAACTAAAATATTATAAAACAATGATTCTGTTATGATGGAAGGAAATTTTCTTTTAGCTTTTTCACTTACTCTGTTTGCCGGTCTTTCAACAGCAATCGGAAGTGCGGTTGTTCTTTTTTCTAAGAAATTTTCACCAAGGTTTTTGGCCGCCTCCCTTGGTTTTTCGGCCGGGGTAATGATATATATATCACTTGTCGAGTTGTACGGAGAGGCCAGGGAATCACTCTCTTTGCTATACGGTAATTCGAAAGGAGACCTGTACACACTTCTTGCTTTTTTTGGAGGTATTGCAGTAATCGCAATAATTGATAATCTGGTACCATCGGGAGAGAACCCCCACGAAATTGGGGAGCTATCAATTAATGAGAATAATATCAAAAAGGAGAAAAAAGAGGTAAATAAAGAGGGTTTGATGAGGCTTGGAATGATGTCCGCTTTTGCAATAGCCATACACAACTTTCCCGAAGGTATAGCAACCTTTGTGACAGCAATGAACGACCCCAGTTTAGGTATAAGTATTGCTGTTGCCGTTGCCATTCACAATATTCCTGAGGGAATAGCTGTTGCTATTCCCATTTATTACGCAACACGAAGCAAAGGAAGAGCGTTTTTCTACTCCCTTCTGTCAGGACTGGCAGAACCGGTTGGAGCAATCGTGGGATATTTCCTGCTCTCATTCCTGTTCACTGACTCATTTGTGGGTGTAATTTTGGCGGGTGTTGCAGGTATCATGGTATACATATCTCTTGATGAACTACTGCCTACGGCCGAGAAATATGGAGAGCACCACCCTGCAATTCTGGGGGTTATTGCGGGTATGGCAGTAATGGGGATTAGTCTTTTACTAATTTAAGAGAGAAAGTTTAACAAATCTAAATTTAAACAGAGATGAAAGAGAAGATTCTGGAGAGGTTTTTAAGATATATTGCAATAGATACTGCATCTGACCCTGAGTCAAATACTCAGCCAAGTACAAATAAGCAACTTGACCTGTCTCGACTGCTGGTCAAAGAATTACAGGAGATTGGGGTAACAGATGTTGTCCTGGATGAATATGGTTATGTAATGGCAACCATTCCATCAAACCTCCCGGCTGGTAGTAAAGTACCCATTATTGGATTCATTGCACATGTCGATAGCGCGCCGGATGCACCCGGAAAGGTTACCAATCCTCAAATTATTGAAAATTATGATGGTAAAGACATTGTAATTAACAAAGAAAAGGGAATGGTAATGAAGATTGAGGAGTTCCCGGAACTTCCCGAGTACAAAGGGCAAACACTAATAACAACAGATGGAACAACCCTTTTGGGTGCAGACGATAAAGCAGGAATTGCAGAAATCATGACTGCAGCAGACTACATCATGAGTAACCCCGCACTCCTTCATGGTGAAATCAAGATTGGATTTACACCGGATGAAGAGATAGGGCGCGGGGTTGACAAATTTGATGTAAAGAGATTTGGTGCACAATATGCCTATACTCTTGACGGTGGTCAGATCGGCGAACTTGAATACGAAAACTTTAATGCTGCTTCAGCTAAAATTTATGTTCAAGGCAGAAATATTCATCCCGGATATGCAAAGGACAAAATGGTTAACGCCATTATACTTGCAACAGAGTTCAACTCACTTCTGCCTGTCGAGCAAAGGCCGGAATTTACCCGTGATTACGAAGGGTTCTTCCATATAATAAGATTTGACGGAACTGTCGAAGAGGCAACAATCCAATATATAATCCGTGATCATGACTTTGAAAAATTTGATCAGAAAAAGTCTTTAATAGAGGAGAGCATCACCTATATGAATAAAAAATATGGAGATGGACGCTTCCGCCTGGAGCTCAAAGACCAGTATTTCAATATGCGTAAACAGGTTGAGCCCCACTACCATATTGTAGAAAAAGCAGTTAAGGCAATGGAGATGGCAGGAATTACAGCCCTCATAAAACCTATAAGGGGAGGAACAGACGGCGCACGACTCTCTTTCATGGGTCTTCCCTGCCCCAACATCTTTGCCGGAGGCCACAATTTCCACGGAAGATACGAATACATACCTCTTGAAAGCATGGTCAAAGCATCCGAGGTAATTATAAACATAGTTAAGCTTTACTCTCAGGAGAAATAAATTTCTCAAATATGTACAATTTTGACACAATAATTGACAGGAGAGGGACCTCCTGCTTTAAATACGACGCAAGAAATGAGGTTTTCGGAAGGGAAGACATTCTTCCAATGTGGGTTGCAGATATGGATTTTCAGTCTCCTCCATGTGTAAGAGAGGCCGCCATGAAACTCTCTCAGCATGGCGTATTCGGGTATACTTTTCGATCAGCTGAGTCTGTTGACCTCTTTATTGATTGGGTAGACAAGAGATACAACTGGAAAATAACCCGAGAGCAGATAACCTCATCCCCCGGAATAGTAGCGGCTCTACCAATAGCGATTCGAGCACTCACAGCACCGTCAGATAAAATTCTAATTCAGACACCTGTTTACCCTCCATTTCATACAATCGTAAAAGAGAATGGGCGAACTTTGGTTTGTAGTAATCTTATTCAGGACGAGGGAGGATGGAGTGTTAACTGGGAAGATTTCGAAGAGAAGCTTAAGCAGGGGGTGAAAATGTTTATACTATGCAACTCTCATAATCCCATTGGAAAGGTTTGGAAAAAAGAGGAGCTTTTAAAGATGGGTGAGCTTTGCTGTAAATACAACACTATTATTTTTTCAGACGAAATCCACTCCGATCTTGCCCTTTTTGACAATCGGCACACTATAATGGCATCTGTTTCAGAGGAGATCGCACAGAACACAATAACAGCGATGGCTCCTAGCAAAACCTTCAATATTGCCGGAATGCTAAACTCTCTGATTATTGCCGAATCTGGAGATCTATTTCAAAAATTCCACAAAGAGCTAACCTCTCTGCACCTTGACCTGGGCAACATCTTCGCTCACATCACAATGGAAGCTGCCTACAGAGATGGAGGCCCATGGCTAGAAGAGCTTAAAAGGTACCTTGAGAAAAATGTTGAGTTTGCCATGGATTTTGTAGAACGGGAAATACCCGGCCTCACATTCATAAAACCCGAAGGCTCTTTTCTGCTCTGGCTCAACTTCAGCCAAACCGGTATGTCTCACAAAGAGACTAAAGAGCTTCTGGTAAACAAGGCCAAAGTAGGGTTAAATGACGGACTAACCTTTGGAGAACAAGGCGAATTCCATTTTCGGATGAACATTGGAACACCCCTCTCAGTTGTAAAAGAGGGACTCCAAAGAATTTCCAATGCACTTTAGATCTCTTTTCAGTAGCACATCCATAGTGACAGATTGTAAGAAGCCTACTTCCGTTTAGTGAAAATTCTTCTTAGAAAACTCTCTCTTGTTTGAGATCCCTCTCTTCTTGCAGAAGTGGCCTCAGGTTTGTTGGCCTTTCTAGCCTTTTGTCTTGAAATTCTGTGTGATTCCATTGACCTTTCATGGATTTCACGATGATTTTCAACTGTTTGACGATGATTTTCAACAGCCTTGTTGTGGGCCTCAATTGCATGATTATGCGCCTGATTATGAATCTGGCTGTGCGACTCCATTGCTTGTTTATGTGCCTGTTCATGGGCTGTCGTCTCCTGAGCAATCAGGGTTGACGGAACAAATAATGCAGATGAAGCGACAATGATGAAAGAGTGTAGTAAGGTTTTCATAACATGATAATTTACTTACTGTTAAAGCCGCAATAATTATACCAAAAAAGCCAACATCTACACGAGTGTTGGCTAATTTTTATTCGTTTGCAATAAAACAAATCACCTAAAACCGGCGAACAGATCTATTTGTACATATAGTATTTCCGGGAGAGTGCTTTAAATGACTCTACATCTTTGTACCAGTACGCTTTAATGTCTTCGAACTTATGGCGCTCGGCAAATTTCAGACGAATCTGATCACTGCCTGAAACCTGATCAAACATGCGGTACCTTTTTTCATTTGCATTTTTAAAGACAGCCTGTTCAGGATGGAGTTCGGCCAGAGCCTGCATTACATAAAACTGAATGTCAGTCAGTGCTGTTTTTTCATATTTCATAATATGCACCTGAACACCCTGAAGGTTTTTGCCAACTCCTACTGCATAGAAAGGCTTAATGTGCAATGGTCTGAAGTGAACTCCAGGAAGCTTATAACTATTAAGTCTCTCTGCAAGAGCCTCTGCACCAATCCATTCAGCAGCAAATAACTGAAAAGGAATTGTATAACCAACTCCTATTGATATATAACCAAGTTCACCCAAAATACCCGAAATAGGATAAGCAATTGCACTTATTGGTTGTGGAATGTGAGGTGATGAAGGAACCCACTGGAGTCCTGTTTTGTCAAAGGTCATGCTTCTTTTCCAACCCTCCATTTTAACAACATGAAGTTTAACCTTTTTGCTCAGCATCTTCTCTTCATTTAGCATTACCGCAAGTTCACCACAGGTTAGCCCATAGATATAAGGAATCTTAAACTGGCTGACAAATGACAAAAATCCATCTTCTGCTAAATTACCCTCCACTTTATTTCCTCCAAGAGGATTTGGCCTGTCAAGAACAACAAACTCAATTCCATACTCGGCAGCAGCTTCCATTGCAAGCCCCATTGTACTTATGTATGTGAAAGAGCGGCAGCCGATATCCTGTATGTCATAAACCAATACATCAATTCCTTCAAGCATATCTTTTGTAGGCTTTCTTGTTGAACCGTAAAGGGAAAATACCGGGATGCCTGTCTTGGGATCTTTCATGTTCTCAATTTTGTCACCTGCGTGAACATCACCCCTTACTCCATGCTCGGGTCCAAATAGGGCAACGAGCTTTACATTTGGAGCTTCATGCAGAATGTCTATGGTAGATTTAAGTTCACTGTTAAATCCGGTTGGATTTGTAATCAGCCCAACCCTTTTACCTTCAAGTATTTTAAACTTCTGCTCCTGAAGAACATCTATTCCTGTGTCAACATCCTGTGCTGTCATTAAAAACGTAGCGAGCATCAGTGCTGCAGTGATTATCAGTTTTGTAATTCTCATTTTCAAACTTTTTTATTTTCTTGTAAACTCTGTTATTAGCAAGTCTTAACCGTCTATCAGCATTATCGGGAAAGACCCTAAAGTAACCATTAACGGGTTTAACCCTTTGATACCGATTTGCGGCCAAATGAAGGGTCAACCTTTACAAACGCAGTTACCAGGAATGTGAGCACATATGAGAGCATAATCCAGTAGAAGAAGTTTCTGTAACCCAAAAGCTCCTGCAACCAACCGGCCATCATACCCGGAAGCATCATGCCAAGGGCCATAAAGGCAGTACAGATTGCATAATGCGCCGTTTTGTGTTTTCCATCGGCGAAGTATATCATAAATAACATATAAGCTGTAAAACCAAATCCGTATCCAAACTGCTCAATGAATACGCAAAGATTTATAATAAACAGACTTTCAGGCTGAACAACTGCCAGATATACAAATGAGAAGCTAGGAAGAGAGATACTTAAAGCCATCGGCCACAACCACTTTTTAAGACCTCCCACAGAAGCAATAATACCTCCGATAATGCCTCCCAATGTAAGACCCAGAATACCTATAGTGCCATAAACCATACCAACCTGACCCGTTGTAAGGCCCATCCCTCCCAACTCTTTAGGATCAAGAAGGAATGGTGTTACCATCTTAACCAACTGAGCCTCGGCAAAACGGAACAGCAGCAAGAAAGCGATTGCAATAAGCACCTGTTTCTTCCTGAAAAATGAGGCAAATGTTTCGAAGAACTCTTTAAAAATTGTACCTGGAGTTACATCTTTTGTTGCAGAGTCACTTTCGGGTTTTGGAAGAATAAATTTTTGATAAAGCGCTACAGCTATAAAAAATCCGGCGAGTATGAAGAATGTAATAGACCAGGCGAAAGTGATGTTTCCAGAAAGACCTCTGAAGTTTGCAGTCGCGCTCTCTTCAAGCTTAGGATCAACCTGTATCAAAACATAGGCTGGTTTTGTCCAGTTTTCTGATGTAAATTCAATCCTTTCGCCATGTGCAAGGAATATACTCTTGTCTCCTCCCCTGAAAGATGTATTAAGAACCATCTTCTCTCCGGGAGCAGGAGATTTTGTCAGGCGAACAGCAACAAGTTTAGAACTTCCGGTAAGCTGGTGAACATCTGTTGTAGATTTTTCCTCTCCAAAATTACCTTTAATCCACTGACCAAGAGGACCTGAAACTCCCCTACTCCACCACGATGCCTCTTTTCCGGCAGACATGGATGTGTTACTCTCTTTTGGAATAAATCCGTTAAGGGTATTTTGCTCAATTGCATACCTTTTGAGCATTGAGGCAGAGTCTGCAGAAATATTACCCGTTCCAATATTAATTAAAGAAGGTGTAATGTCAAATGTAAACTCATCAGTTGGAGCCAGGGCATACGGATTGGCAAACGTGCTATCTGCAGGTATCTCAATTGATGCAGAGTATTCGGGACCGGCGTTTACCTGTATATCAAGAGGTTTAAGCCCCGTTGCTGACTCAAGTGAGCCGGCAATTATTATCAGTAACCCTTGTCCTGCAATTGTGGCAACCCGGTAAAAGGTACTTCTGATACCCACATACATTGCCTGTTTGTTTGTATCAAGAGCCAGCATATAAAAACCGTCAGCGGCAATATCGTGTGTGGCTGAACTGAATGCCATAAGCCAGAATACCGCAAGCGTAATCTGAAAGAAATTAGTTGTCGGTATTGTAAATGCAACTCCGGCCAGGCCTGCCCCCACAAGAATCTGCATTGTAACAACCCACCACCTTTTTGTCTTGAGAAGGTCCACAAAAGGACTCCAGAAAGGTTTAATTACCCATGGCAGGTACAACCAGCTTGTATAGAGAGCTATATCCGTATTGGAAATGCCAAGACGCTTGTACATTATGACCGAGATGGTCATTACTGCCACATAGGGCAATCCCTGCGCAAAATAGAGCGAGGGAATCCATGCCCATGGAGAGGTCTTTTTATTACTCATTTGTGTAATTATTAAATTGTATAATCTTAATAGAGCTTCTCAACTGATGCGTTTACAAAGTAATGAAGAAGAATACTGTTATAGTTATAACCCTTTTCTCCCATTACGGCCGCTCCAATCTGGCACAAACCAACTCCATGACCCCATCCAGCCCCAAGAAGCGTAAATTTGACCGGATTACCATCTGTTCCCTTTTCCTTTTCAACAACAAAAGCCGAGCTGTAAAGGTGAGAATTAGAAAGTGTCCTTCTTATTTCCAGCTCTTTACCAATAACTCTTGTACGTTTGGTTCCCACAATTTTTAACTTTATGAGTCTACCGGAAGTGCCTCTTTCAACAGGAATAAGGTCGGTTATCAACCCATAATCTGTCCCGGAGCGTCTTGCAACCAGCTCAGAAATCTCTTCGGTTGTGTATTCTACTTTCCACCTGTAAAAGTGAACAGTCTCCTGATCATAATTATTAAGAACCTGAGAAAGTACAACTTTATCTGATGTATTGCAGAATGACTCCGGCGAAGTGAGTATCCACTCCCTTGCATTGTTCTCGATGGTAAGATCCGGCATAGGTGACCCTTCAGGGAGATCTCTCTTGCCAATCAGATATGGATATTTTATATCCTCCCAGCAGTTCTGAAATTCCTCAAAAACACCTCCGCAACTTTTTGAGTAACGGGCATCACAAATTTTATCGTCGTACATAAGCAGTTCGCCGCGAGTCTCCGCAATAGCCTGTTTTACAATCTCTGTGGAGGCCCTGGTTATACCCTGATATCTTTGACAGTGATCATCGGCACAAATGTCAAAATTTGTATGATCCTCACGATCATACCACTTGACCAACTCTCCCTCACTTTCTGTCATTGTACTGTATTGTATCTGAGACTCTTCAATCTCTTTATTTTTCTGAATCTGAGCCAGAAGCCATGAACGTGAAATAACCGCGTGTGCCTTGAGCAGCTCAAGAGAGGCTGTGGCACTCATCTCTGAAGAGATAACCGAAGTCAGATACTCTTCAACACTCAGATAGTTTATGGCTGTAATTTTATTATTTTCGACAATAAAACGCAAAGACCCTTTAAATACCTGATTCTCTTTTCTTTCCCAGTGAAAATTGATTCCAATGGTTACATCCTTAAGCTCAAACGAAGCAGACTCCATATCAGTAGGGTCAAACTGAAGCGAATCATACATTTCTCCGTTAAATAATATTGTATTTCCCGAAAGCTTAACACTACCTGCTCCCTCGTACTTCTTTCCATTAAACATAAAAGGGGTATTCAAGACAAAAGATACTTCCGGCTCGAACATTATTCCTACGCTAACTTTTGGCTCTTTCATTTTAAAGTACAGTTTTAATTTTATTAACAATAGCGTTTGTATCAGACTCCGAAATCAAAATTTCTTCCATTATCTCCTTTATCTCCCTCTCCGAAATCTTATGAAAATCCTTCTCAAGCGGAGTTATCAATACTCCTCCCAAATCAACCGATGCAGGGCTAAGTAAAATATTTGCATCTCCCTCGGCAAAGTAGTGAGATGGTCGATGTTTGTCTCTAAGGTAAATCAGAGTGATAAATCTCCCCTGCTCACCCTCTGAAACTTCATGCCAGCAGAGAATGTTTACCATAGGTTCTGCCTCATTTTCCTTTACCGGAAGAACAGATAATACCTTTTCAAATACTTCATTCGCTTCTGAAGGAGAACTTGAATCGATCAAAATCAGACCGTGGAAAACCCCTTTTACCAAAGATACACCGGTGTTATCAGTCTGGAAAATGGTTTGGAGCTCCATATTTTTAAGCTCACTCTCAATTGTTAAGAAACCCTTGTTTCCCGCCTGAAAGTGGAAATGATCAGGCGCAGATGCTCCGCATTTTGGGCCATTATAGAAAAGGGTGTAACCGGGCAACTCTTTTGCCAGATTCAACATAGCATCAAACCTGCCGGAAATAAGCTGCAAAGTATGATCCAGCAGCGGTATGGTCAAATGTTTCGGAAAAATCGGGAAAGGATTTATTAGTACAGTATATGGATTTTCTGAATTTCCATTATTAATGTATTCAAGCCCCTTCTGTACGGAAGGCCTATTCTCTTTGCACAAGAAACACTTCCTTTCGCTTATAGACTTCGCATCTACCTTGGCAGCGGATGAGACAATTCTCGCCGGATTAAACTGAACCTTAAAGGGAAAACCCTCTACAGTTATCTCTTTCACAAGAACCTTTGCAAGTGCTTCATAATTAGACCCGGCCTGCTCCCAGGAGTTAAGTTGCTCATCGAAGAGAGCGGCCAGGTTTTGAGTATTTAAGATCATCTTCTTTCTGATATTACTTTGACCTTTTGTTCAGGGCAATTCTTGCCATGAGCTCCCATGTACGGATTCTGTCTTTATAGGTGTTGTGTCCGTTCATCTTAACTATGTCAAGAGAGGCATCCGAGTTGTCCTCCCAGCGACGGCAATGATAAAGAACATCGTATATTCTGCCAATCTGGTATTCACGTGAAATATTCAACCCCAGAGCATAATCTTCTCCATAGCTTGTATTTGGCACTTTAACATCACGTAAAACCGGAGTGTAGAACGCGCGTGGCGCACCTAATCCGTTAATTCTGAGAGCATTATTACGACCATTATCCGGAGTCCACTCTTTATGATCAATAATTCCAGGAGCAATCATTTCCATATTAAAGTTAGTCATCATATATGTTCCCACAACCATGGCACAGTTTTGCTCATAGAAAGCGTCAACAATTTTTTGAACTGTATTTTCGTCTGAGTATACATCGTCACTATCCAGCTGGATAGCAAATTTTCCACATTTTGGGTGGTGTACACCAAGGTTCCAGCAACCGCCAATTCCAAGGTCTTTTCTGTCCGGAGTTACATGAATTAGCCTCTCATCAGAAGCAAATTTTTCAATCGCCTCAAAAGTTCCGTCAGTTGAATGGTTGTCAACAATAATTAAATTGAATTTGAAACTGGTTTTCTGCATCAGTACTGACTTAACAGCATCTTCAATTGTTCTGATGCGGTTATAAACCGGGATTATCACAGATGCCTCAAATTCAAAATTACCCTGATTGAACTCAATTTTTTTGAATTCAGGCTTAAGATATCCTCCAATCGCCTTAAGGTGAGCAGTGCAAGCCTCCTCCATCTCAATCTGAACAGCGCGATTTTTAGGATCGACGTAATCAAATATCTTTTCACCGGATTTACGAGTATCATTTTCAACTTCTGTATAGAGGTACTCATTTATATGAACAAAATCCCCTTTTTGCGCAACCTTTAGTCTTAGGTCATAAAGTGCTGCAAAAAGATATTTTACATCCATATTTGAAGCAGCCTCTTTAAGCGCAGAAGAATTGTACATTAGAACCGAACCGAAGTTAAAGTCATCTCTTAGGCTTCCCTTTTGATATGTGATTACCGGGCTAGGTTTTTTAACACCATCAATGATCTGGAAATGATCTGCATACACCATCATAGCACCTGTATCGCCTGCAATCCTAACCATTCTTTCGAGTGCAAACATCCCCATAACGAGGGTACTCTCTTTAGTATAGATTAGGGAATATTCAGAGTCTGCCCTTTCGGCAATTTTTTTAATGGCAGGGGTACACTTTAAAGATTCAATATGAACAACTTCACATCCCTCAACCGGTTCAGCAGCCGCATCTGTAGAAAGCAGAAATATTTTGCTTACCAACTGCGACTCTTTTAACCCCTTAACTGTCTGATTTACTTGAGCTTTATCCTGATAAGGAATAAAGCAGTTTACACATTTTGTCATAATCTTAACCTTAAACTTTTTTAGGTTGCTAAGATATTCAATCGAGAGCAAACGAGCAAAAAAAGAGAAATATTACCATAAAAAGCTTAATTTCGCGCCTTGCCAGGCAAAGACAAAATGTACCGATACGATTACCTTATAGCAGGAAGCGGTTTAGCCGGTCTTTATGCCGCATACAGAGCATCAAAATATGGTAAAGTTGCTGTAATTACAAAGCAAAAGGTTACAGACAGCAACACATTTTATGCACAGGGAGGTATTGCAGCAGTTACCGACGAAGAGGACACTCCACAATTTCACGCAGACGACACGATTGTTGCCGGGAGAGGCCTTTGTGACCCGGAGGCTGTTGATATTCTTGTAAACGAAGGTCCATTAAGGATAAAGGAGCTAATTGCCTGCGGCATGCACTTTGACATGGACAAAGGGCATCTGGAACTTGGGCTCGAAGGTGGGCACAGCAAGAGGAGGGTTATCCATGCCGGTGGAGATATTACCGGAAGAAAGATAACAGAGTTCATGATAGCCAATATATTATCTAATCCAAACATCACTCTGTTTGAAAACCACAGAATTCTTGAAATATTAAAATCAGACAACAGATGTATCGGGCTTAAGGTTTGGAATCATGACAATGATTCACAAGAGATATTCACGGGCGGTAATACAATTCTGGCATTAGGAGGAGCCTCTGCAATTTATGAAAGAACAACCAACCCTTCTACCGCTACAGGTGACGGGATAGCCCTTGCATGGGAAGCCGGGTGTAAGATTGCAGACATGGAGTTCGTTCAATTTCACCCTACTACTCTGTATTCAAAAGACAATAAATCATATTTAATAAGTGAAGCAGTCAGAGGAGAAGGGGCTCATCTGCTCAATGCCCGCGGGGATAGATTTATGCTTCCAGTACACCCCCTTGCAGAGCTTGCACCAAGAGACATTGTTGCCAGAACAATTTTTTCAGAGATTCAAAACCAGAAAACCAGCAACAAGACCAATGACGGTTTTGTCTGGTTATCACTGAAACACCTGAATGCTGAAAGAGTTAAAAATCGCTTCCCTCATATCTTTCAAAAATGCACAGAACTTGGGTTCGATCTTACAGACAAAATTCCTATAGCACCAGCAGCACACTATATGGTAGGCGGAGTAAAGTGTGACATAAACGGACTAACCCAAATCAACGACCTTTATGTTTGCGGAGAGTTGGCATCAACAAGTATTATGGGGGCTAACCGGCTTGCATCAAATTCATTATCTGAATGCCTGGTATTCGGTTACAGAGCAGTAGAACACGCAGCTTCACGGGCAAAATCAAACCCTCACCATAATATCTCAAATCAAACATTCTCAATTAAAGAGTTTTACAGAGATGACTCCCTTTCCGGGTTTTACAACTATGTTAAAGAGAGTATCGCGTCAATAATGACAGAATACACAGGAATTGTGAGAACAAAAGAGAGGTTAACAAAGGGGCTTGAAAAGATAACAAATCTCAAAAATGAGATCTCCGCTCTGGAACTTACAAATGAGTACTACACGCACACAGCACACTTTCTTACATCAACGGCTACTCTTATTGTAACAGCAGCGCTTGCAAGGGAAGAGAGTCGCGGAGGCCACTACCGCAGTGACTTTCCGGAGGAGAACCCCCTCTTTAAAAAACACTCACTTCAACAAAAAAATGAAGAACTAAAATATACATTATAATTAACTTGCATTATAATTAATCCGGCAATGGAAAGCTCAGCATTAATCAAAAAGATAATAGAACTTGCGATCGAAGAGGACGTGGCAACAGGTGACATTACAACCGAATCAATAATATCTGCAAATTCGCGGGCCGTAGCCATAATGACAGCAAAAGCACCTGGTGTAATCTCGGGGATAGATGTTATTAAACAGGTCTTTGAGCACTTTGATAAGGATATCTTCTGGACACCTTATGTTAAAGAGGGAGAAAAAGTTGCTAAAGGAGATACTATTATAAGGGTTGAAGGAAGTTACCGTGCTCTTCTTACTGCCGAACGTACAGCGCTTAATATTTTGCAAAGAATGTCAGGAATTGCAACCAAAACATCCCAATTTATAAAGGAACTTGAAGGAACCTCAACTAAGATTTTAGACACCCGCAAAACGGCACCCGGAATGAGAGTTCTTGACAAAATGGCTGTCAAATCCGGGGGAGGAGAAAACCATAGAATAGGATTATTCGACATGGTTCTTATTAAGGATAACCACATTAAGGTAGCCGGAGGTATTACAAAAGCAGTTGCACAGATAAGGTCAAAAATCCCTGCAGGTATGCTCATCGAAACCGAGACAACAAACCTTGACGAGGTTCGAGAGGCGCTGGAAGCAGGATCAGATATTATTATGCTCGACAACATGGAGAACAAAACCATGGCAGATGCTGTTATTATGGTGAAAGGCAAAGCAAAAACAGAGGCATCGGGTAATATGTCGCTTGAAAGACTAAGGGGAGTAGCCCTTACAGGAGTAGATTATATAAGCGTAGGAGCTCTTACCCACTCTGTTACCGCCTTGGATATAAGTATGAATATTGTTGAGGAAAAACTATAAGATGGATAAGGGGAGCATAATCAAAGAGATTAGCAGGTTAAAAAAGGAGAAGAATGCAGTTATACTGGCTCACTATTATGTTGAGCCTGAAGTTCAGGATATTGCAGACTATATAGGAGACTCTCTGGGACTTTCACAGATGGCTGGGCAGACAGATGCCGATATAATTATTTTTTGCGGAGTGTCATTTATGGCAGAAACAGCCTCAATTATTTCACCCGACAAAAGGGTATTTGTCCCCGACATTTCTGCAGGATGCTCTCTTGCAGACAGTATAAAGGCAGACGATATTATAAATTGGAGGGAGAGAAATCCCGGAGGAATTGTTGTCTCTTATGTAAATTCTACCGCAGAGGTAAAGGCAAATACAGATATTTGCTGTACCTCGGCAAATGCGATGCAGGTAATTCTTAGTATCCCGGAGAATAAGAAAATATTCTTTGTTCCCGACAAGAACCTCGCCTCTTATGTAAAGATTATGAGCGGAAGAGATATTGACATCTGGGAGGGAGACTGCTGCGTTCATGAATATTTCGACACAAAAGTGCTGCAGGAGGTGATTAAACTACATCCTGATGCTGAGATTCTTGTTCACCCCGAATCCAGCTCATCGCACGACCCTGCAATTTATGAACTTGAAAACGCTTATATTCTCTCCACTACCGGAATGGTTAAGAGAGCAAAAATCTCTGATGCCAAGAAATTCATTGTTGCAACTGAGCCCGGAGTTATCTACCAAATGCAACGTTTGGCTCCCGACAAAGAGTTTATAGCAGTAGAGCCGTACAACAAATGTTACCAGATGAGAAAGGTGACCCTCGAAAAGGTACTTGCCTCTCTCAGAGAGGAAAGATACGAAATTAAGGTGCCTGAGGAGATACAGGTAAAGGCTCTACCCTCAATTGAAAGAATGCTCCGGATTCTGGGAGCATAATTTATAAATAAAACCTAATGCCCGGCAGAAGTAGTTTTAGTTTCACTTTTCCTCAATTTGCCACCCAGAACAATACCGGCAGAAATTATTATAATGTTTTTAATGATATATTGACCTTCAAGTGAAAGAGCATATGGGAACCGTACAAAGATCTCATCAGGAAATAGAAATACCGGCATAAATGTACCCGCCATTTGTAAAAAGAGAAGAATAAGCGTCTCCCTCATAAATTTGCCGGTAATAAGGCCGATACCTATAAGCACCTCCCACAGCGCAAGTCCATTTATAATAAACCCATCAGGAATCAGACCAAAGGTCATTATGCTTATCGTCTCGATTGCAAGCTCCTGTGCCGGACTTACACCCGGGAAAAATTTCAGAATACCAAACCAGAAAAATACTATTCCAAGAGAGACTCTCAATAGAAAATAACCGTTTTTCTTCATCCAATCAATAACAGCGCTTTCAATTTTAAATAACTCATTTCTGCTGAATAGTCTCATATTATATAAGGTTTTAGTTAATTATTAAACGCTTGAATCGGGCAAAAGGTTGAAAAATGATAGTAAAATATTTATATTTTAGTTAAATTGCAGAAACACCTTAAAAAAATGTGGAGATGAAGAATGTGCTGACAATTTCAGTTTTAGCCATTATTTCGGCTTTAATCTTCTCGTGCGGAGTGCAGAGAGGGGCAACAGCTCCGGGGAGCGGAGGTCTTGCCATAAAAGACACCCTATCTGTTCAGGACTCTTTAGAGTATGAGCTTATAGTATTTGATTCTGCTTATGAGTACTGGCTGGAGACAAGAAGTTTCAGCAAATCACAGTACAGCAATCAATATCTCAAAAACATGAATCGCCTGTATGCCGATGAGTGGAACAGAAGATATGCAAAAGGGGACCGCAGATTTGATTCATATCTCAGCTACGACCCCTTTGCAGATTACGATTTTGAATTCAGTTACAGACTCTTCATGTATTTTAAATATTTCGAAGAGGTAAATCGTCTGAAAATTCTGCCCGGCAGGTAAATCTCTGCCCAACAAATAAATTTCAATTACGCAACAAACAACGCGTACAAAACTCCCAAAACACCTATCGAAGCCAGTATAAACACAGGCTTAGTAGGCATAATTCCGTTATTTTCGGCAGTCTTGCCAAATATTCCAAATACCAGAGGGTGCACAAGGAACGGCATTGCAAATACAAAGGCAATCATCTCTGCAGCCTGAGGGCCAAACATACCACCCTGAATAGCTGCAAAAAGACCAAAGTGAGAAATAGCCGATGAGTTGGCCATTACCGCATCGTTCAGTCCGACATTACCTAAGGTTAAAAGGAAAAGACCTCCAAATACCGCTGTTAACTGCCAACCCAGCGAGAAGAGCATAAGCCCTTTTATCTCTTTAGCATCCTGATTATTAGCTTTTTTTAGAATTCTAAGACTCCATGCGGTAAAGAAAATACCCGCCGCTACAACCATAAGAGTGTATGGAATGAGCAATTTGCCCGCCGAAGCACTTGCCGCAAGTATTGAAAATACAAATACGTGGCCTACAAAAGGAACATTAATCATAATTGGGGCTCTCACCTGGGCATCTTCGCCAAGGTCACCCGCCGTACATGCACCTGTAAGTCCTGAGTGCGAGAGAGAACCGGCCATTCCGGGAGCTAGGTTTCTTATGTGATTTGATTTACCCAGGAAGATCAGGATAGCCAGTCCTCCAAACATCCAGAGTAGCTGCCCGAAGAAGCCATATGCAAGCACAGAGGTCATTCCTGTAAGTTGGAAAGCATCCGCAATTCTGGATCCCCCAACCATGAAATTGGCAGCAAGAACCACCGGAATACCTGCAAACAGGAGAGATCTGATTGTTGGACCAAACTTCCAGTTTGAAAAAATCATACCGGCAATTACTGAAAAGATCATTGCGAAGAATATCTCCGGAAGTGCAATAAATGGCCTTATAGCTTTTGATATATAAAATGCAAGAAGCAAAATCCCCAGAATTGCCGCAGTTTCTAGTATACCCTTGCGGATATAAACTGGTTTATTGGTAATTTTTGCTCTGTAGTCTATTAAGATTATTGACCCTACAAGGCCTAAGTAACCCAGCAGAGGATAAAAAGCGTCCAAAGGCTCGTTGTTGTTGTGCCCTATTATGACCCTCTTCATAGATTCAATTCCTATGAGAATGAAAAAAGCTCTTACTAAAAACATGAACTGGGTGAATTTGGTTCCCAGAAACATCTCCTCCTGCGAAGGGATTACAATGTCTGTTTTGTCAAGCTCCTGTTTGCTGATAATTTTTCTTATCTCCTGCCCTCCCATAAAGAAGGATGCGATAAGAGCGGTAATTGTGACTTTGCTGGTAAAGTCAACAATCGGAAACTCCCTGAGTCCCGGAGTAGCCATGCCTGTACGGGTAAGAATGTACCCCATAAGAAGGCCGAAGATAACAATGATAAGTATCGGTGAATAACGGGTCCCGGCTACAAATGTTCTTGATACAAGAACCATAGATATAACCATAAGAAACGTAAGCCAAAACTGATTCAGAATGTGAGTGTTGGCCGTGAAGTCGGTGATCTGTTCCATCGATTGGTTTTAAGTTAGTAATTTAATTTCGGTTGCAAAAATATAGAAAAAAATGAGGAATAAAATCCCCGTTCTTTCTCAATTGTACAGATTGAATGGCCTTTACGCGGCATTGCTCTGTAAACATAGATGTTGTAAAATTGCCAAGTGAGTAGTGAATAAGTGATTTTCTTGGCTTTCCGGTTGAGTCTTTAAAGTGATAGAAGATTCTCTTTTCGTCCATGTTTTCAAAAAGTGCTGCAACATCTTTCTGCTTGTGTTCTTCAAGAAATCTGTACCCGTTACCGAGAACAATCTCTGAAGGCTGAACTACATGAGGATGTGTGCCGCCAATAAAATCAGCACCGGCTGCAGCAAGATCTCTGCCCACTCTCATGATTTCAGTGTCGGGGTACATTTCGAATTCAAATCCCCAATGGATATATATAATTTTGAAATCAAGCCCCTCACGCTCCATTTGTTTAAGTGCTCTAATGGGTTCTGAGAGGTCAATCTTCTCCTTTTGCAAAGGGGCCAATCCCGGAATGTAGTTGATTCTAACATTACCTTTTTTTAACGCAGAGGGTTCATTTAAGCCCCATGAGGTAGCATAAAACCCAATTCTGACACCGTTTTTTTCTATCACTATGAAATTTCCCTCATGCCCATTTGAATCATTCCCGCCAGGGATTGTTGCTCCGGTGTACCTTATCCCCTCTCCTCTAAGGAAATCCATAGTCCTCCTCAGTCCATCTACCCCCATATCCAAAGCATGGTTGTTTGCAAGTGACAGCGCCGTAAAAATATTGCTACCGTCATCTTTTTTAAAAGATCTAAGAAGTTTTGGAGAGGAGTTATATTTTGCATAGTCAGGCCAGAAGGCGCGAACCTTTTGAAGAGTGTCAATCGGGGTCTCAAGATTACCAAATACCATATCAAATTTTGAAAGGTACTGCCTAAGCTCTTCGTCAGGAAAGTCATCTCTTATTTTACGCATCCACATTATATCACCGACAAAAGCCATTGAAAGAACTATTTCATCATTGTCTGATACCTCTTTATTGTTTAATAGAAGCTCTCTATCAAGATTTTCGTATTCAATAGCATCAACAGTTACATCATCAGACTCATCCTCTCCGGTTTTAAAGGCTCCGTCAGATACCTTGATGAATTCAAGATATTCATGCTGAACTTTAAAAAATCGGACAATGCTGTCTGGTGCTGATATCTTTTTCTGAAAATATTTTCTGATGTACTTAACACCTGAAGGCAATGCTTCTTTAAAGCTCAAGCCCTCTGCACGAAAATCTTCATATGAGTTGTTTTTACCGCCCGATGAGAACCATAATATGGCAAAAACAGTAATAAATGTGATAAAAAAAGTTATAAGGGAGATCCGGAAAACCCTTAGGATTTTCTTAGCTCTGCTGTAGAGGCGCCTTTGTGTATCGGTGTTGCTCATATAAAAATCAACAGAGTAAAAATAGTTAATTAGACTCAAATAAAAAAGCCCGTAAAAATACGGGCTTTTTTGTGGAGAATATCGGAGTCGAACCGATGACCCCTTGCTTGCAAAGCAAGTGCTCTAGCCAACTGAGCTAATTCCCCGTTTAAGCGAGCGCAAAGGTAAGCAAAGAAAAGGAAAATGCAAATTTGAGAATTAGCCGCAGAAAGTTTACTTTCTAAAGGCGATTTCGAAAAATTTGCGAAGAAGCTCAGCTTCTTCTTTTCTTTGCCCGCTATTTGCCGAGCGGGAGGGGAAACACGGAGACGCGAAGCGACGACGTAATTCCCGAAGGAATTCAAGACGCATTGCGACAACGTAATTTCCAAAAATGTAAAAGAACTCTTCTCGTAGTCCCGAGCGGAGTTGAACCGCTGACCCCTACATTATCAGTGTAGTGCTCTAACCAACTGAGCTACGGGACTGTTAAAATTCAATGATAGCATTAAGAGTAACTGTAAAGGGAAACTCCTTTGGTCAGTTAAGCTCCAAAAAGGAGGTGTTCCAGCCACACCTTCCGGTACGGCTACCTTGTTACGACTTAGCCCCAGTTACCAGTTTTGCCTTAGGTCGCTCCTTGCGGTCACGAACTTCAGGCACCCCCAGCTTCCATGGCTTGACGGGCGGTGTGTACAAGGCCCGGGAACGTATTCACCGCGCCATGGCTGATGCGCGATTACTAGCGAATCCAACTTCACGGAGTCGAGTTGCAGACTCCGATCCGAACTGAGATAGGTTTTTGAGATTCGCACTCCATCGCTGGATAGCGCCCCTCTGTACCTACCATTGTAACACGTGTGTCGCCCCGGACGTAAGGGCCGTGCTGATTTGACGTCATCCCCCCCTTCCTCACACCTTACGGTGGCAGTCTCGCTAGAGTCCCCAACATTACTTGATGGTAACTAACGACAAGGGTTGCGCTCGTTATGGCACTTAAGCCGACACCTCACGGCACGAGCTGACGACAACCATGCAGCACCTCGATACAGACTATTGCTAGCTATGATATCTCTACCATATTCCTGCACCGTTCGAGCCCGGGTAAGGTTCCTCGCGTATCATCGAATTAAACCACATGTTCCTCCGCTTGTGCGGGCCCCCGTCAATTCCTTTGAGTTTCAACCTTGCGGTCGTACTCCCCAGGTGGATAACTTATCGCTTTCGCTTGGCCACCGACTGTGTATCGCCGACAGCTAGTTATCATCGTTTACAGTGTGGACTACCAGGGTATCTAATCCTGTTTGATCCCCACACTTTCGTGCATCAGCGTCAATAATGGCTTTGTGAGTTGCCTTCGCAATCGATATTCTGTGTGATCTCTATGCATTTCACCGCTACACCACACATTCCACTCACAGCAACCATATTCCAGCTATACAGTATCAATGGCAGTATCCCGGTTGAGCCCGAATATTTCACCACTGACTTATATAACAGCCTACGCACCCTTTAAACCCAATAAATCCGGATAACGCTCGCATCCTCCGTATTACCGCGGCTGCTGGCACGGAGTTAGCCGATGCTTATTCGTATGGTACTCTCATCAGTCTTCACGAAGACCTTATTGCTCCCATACAAAAGAAGTTTACAATCCATAGGACATTCTTCCTTCACGCGGCATGGCTGGATCAGATTTCCATCCATTGTCCAATATTCCTCACTGCTGCCTCCCGTAGGAGTCTGGACCGTGTCTCAGTTCCAGTGTGGGGGACCTTCCTCTCAGAACCCCTAGACATCATAGCTATGGTAAGCCGTTACCTTACCATCTAGCTAATGTCACGCGAGCCAATCCGTATCCACCAAAGCTTTAAATCTTAAAAGATGCCTCCTAAGATTACTATGGGGTATTAGACCAAGTTTCCCTGGATTATCCCCCTGATACGGGCATGTTGCTCACGCGTTACGCACCCTTGCGCCGGTCGCCACCAAGTATTGCTACCCGTGCTGCCCCTCGACTTGCATGTGTTAAGCCTGCCGCTAGCGTTCATCCTGAGCCAGGATCAAACTCTTCATTGTAAAAATGTTAATGTTTTTTGCTTGATCTGACCTGACAAACTTTTATTAAGTATTGACGAAGTTTTTATTTTAAAAACCTCTACCTTGTTACTCTTATTATCTATGCTATCAAAGAACTTTCATTTCAGCGTTTCATTTTCGAAACGGGCTGCAAAGATATGTGACTTTTTTTAATCAAACAAAAGATTTAAAAAATAATTTGAGTGAAATTCTCCCCACATATATTAAATCCCTGATTATATGATACATAAATTTTTATAGCCCTTTCTTCCGGCTTAAAGGATTTTAAGCTAATTTTGTACTATGAACATCTATTTACAACTCTTCTTATCCTTTGCAAAAATCGGGGCCTTTACCATTGGTGGCGGATATGCAATGATTCCGCTGATTCAGCGTGAGGTTGTAGAGAGAAAAAAATGGCTTGACAATGAGGAGTTTTTGGATGTTCTTGCAATTTCTCAATCTGCTCCGGGAATACTAATTATAAACGTTTCCATTTTCATAGGAGAGAAGCTGCGCGGGGTAAAGGGCAGCATTGTCTCAGCTCTGGGTAGTGCATTGCCCTCGTTTATAATGATTCTGGTAATTGCCTATTTTTTTGAAAATTACAAAGACAATGAAATTGTTTCCAGAATTTTTCAGGGGATACGCCCTGCTGTTGTAGCTCTTATTGCGGTACCGCTCATAACCCTTTCAAAATCGGCAAACCTCAATATTTACACCTCCTTTATCCCGGTTATCACAGTTCTGCTCATCGTTTTACTGGGTATCTCTCCAATATGGATTATCCTCTCAGGAGCACTCCTCGGCCTTTTTCACTTTTACTTTACCCGACGATGATATACCTGAACCTCTTCATAACCTTTTTCAAAATTGGCCTCTTCACTTTTGGAGGTGGTTATGCAATGATATCTCTCATCCAGACAGAGATTGTAGTAAATAAGCAGTGGATAGATGCCGCTACTTTTACCGATATTGTCGCAATATCACAGATGACACCGGGACCTATTGGCATAAACAGTGCAACCTATGTGGGTTACACAGTAACAGGAAATGTTTGGGGTTCTGCACTGGCAACCTTTGCTGTTTGTCTCCCCTCTTTCATTATAATTCTTTTGATTGCCCTTTTATACAAACAGTTCAAGCAAAACAGATGGTTTGGAGCTGCTCTCAAAGGGATAAAACCGGTAGTTGTGGGGTTAATCGCTTCGGCTGCAATTCTGCTGGTAACTCCGGACAATTTTGTTGACTGGAAGAGCTGGGCACTTTTTGGAGGAGCCTTTGTTGCAACCTGGTGGGGCAAAAAGAGTCCCATAACCGTAATTATTGTGGCCGGGCTTCTGGGATTACTGCTGTATTAAAAAGTAATCAGTGCATTAGTATTGCAATAATGATTGTAATGGCTTGTAGATAGTTGCGTTAATGAATGCAATGAATGGTAGACAGTTGTTTTAATGTATGCAATGAATGGCAGACAGTTGTTTTAATGTATGCAATGAATGGCAGACAGTTGTTTTAATGTATGCAATGAATGGCAGACAGTTGTTTTAATGAATGCAATGGCTTGTTAAACAGTTGTTTAAATGTTAAATTCTTAGTTTAATCTCTTGTAAAACAATGAAAAACAGATTCACTTTCCTCCGCGCAGTTCTTTTATCTGCCTCACTTATGCTCCTCTCTGTAAATATCTTATCTGCACAGGGCAAATACCACCCACTCTACCATCAGCGGGCATCGCTTTTTGAAGAGCTTCCAATAAAAAATTCAGATATTGTATTCCTCGGCAACAGCATAACCCATTTTGGCGAATGGCATGAATTGTTTGATAACCCGAACATTAAAAACAGAGGCATTAGCGGCGACATCGCACAGGGGGTTTACGACCGCCTCGAACCAATTCTTAGGGGCAAACCTGCCAAAATATTTCTGCTAATTGGCATTAATGATGTTTCACATGATGTTTCTGCCGACTCAATTGTAAGAGCAATTACGAAAATTGCAGATAAAATAGCCCTGGACTCGCCTTGCACAAAACTCTACATTCAGAGCCTCCTCCCCGTTAATCCCGATTTTGGCCTCTTTCTAAAGGCAACCACACGAGGCGAAGAGGTTTTGAAAATCAACGCAGGTTTGCAAGAGCTCTGTACAAAACGGGGTTTGACATACATAGATGCATACTCTGCACTCAAAGAGGAGACAAGTGAATTTTTAAAGCCCGAATACACCAACGACGGCCTGCATCTGCTGGGCAAAGGGTATGTGAAGTGGGTGGAGGTGCTGAAGGGGTACCTTGATTAGGCACGATAGTTGTTACGGTATTATTATCCTATCTAACAACACCTTATCTTATGAAATTCCCAAAATTAATTTTCACAGCTGCCCTATTAGGGTTGTCATTAATTTTTATCTCTTATCCTGTAAATGCAATTGGACAGAGCCCGAAGGATTCATCTGTTAAAATTGATAGTTTGTGGAAGAAAATCTATGTAGCACAAAAGGAGAAACGGCCTTCGAGTGCCATCTCATATGCAAAAGAGCTTTACGACCTGGCAGAAGCTAAAGATTCGTACCAACACATGGTATTAGCAACGGAGGTTATAATAAAGAACAGCTCGTTGATAGATGTAAGACAAAAGAATGCAATCATAAGAGAGTACTCATTAAAAGCGTCAGATTTTAATGACACTGTCGCACTAACGCTTTTTAAATGTAACATGTTAAAACACTTAGTACGACATTTTTATTTCGAAAGAGACCAGACTGAAGGATGGATTAATGAATTAAAATCACAATGGGTAGAAGAGATTTTATCCGACATTAAAAAGCTAAAAGGGGCATCTTTGTCAGAGTGGAGCCGATTAATAGACAGCACCAAATTTATGTCAGAGTATCGAGATGCATCTGTTTATGAATATGCTCTCTTAAGTATTATTAATTCAATGAATGAGAGTGACTATGTGAGGTTTTCTAATGTAATCCAAAAATATATTGCAGACCCTGATAGATATAATTTTTTCAATTCAAGATTAGAGTTATTATTCAAAGAGCTGCTTGAAGTTCAGATTACCCGCCCTGATAACTATCTCGTGAGTAAGATGATGTATTATTCTTACAGAAACACACATTCATTTGAAGATATTTCAGACAACACAAAAATAGATGACTATCAGCAAATCGTTAATCAATTTAAGGCTTACCGGAATGTAACTTTATTTGTAAACGAGCTTGTACTTTTAAAAGAGAGAAAAATTAAAGAACAGTCCGGCTCATATTCTGAACTATTAGAATACTGTGAATACTGGATTAAAAAACACCCCCGGGGTGCTGGGACTAACGCCTTAATATCTTTTAAAAGCAGAATTAATCAGCCTTATATTTTTTTCGATGGTCCCAGACAATTCGCCCCTGGAAAGGAATTTAACCTGGACTTTAAACATAAAAATGTCAACGCGGGAGAATTGCTGATTTTTAAAGTAAATAATCCCCTCTCTCTGCTGAAATCTGCAGAGAGTCTAAGGTTATGCAAAAACATTGATTCTCTCCTTAAAATAGATGCCTCACTTTACGAAAGTCAGAAACTGCTTTTTAAAAACTCCGTTTTTTGGTACTCTGATTCAAAGGCTCATTCAACAAGAATTGATGACAAAGGTGCTTATATTTTAAAATTCGTATCCAAAGAGATAAAAAGTGACCTTTTCTTAAGGGTATTTATAAATGACACTACGGTAGTTCATCGTTTTATGAACTCTCGTAACTATTTTATTCCATTGAACATATACACAGGGGAACCGATTAAAGAGGCAAAACTCATATTTGCCCAACAAAAAACAAACCCGATAAACTACAAAGTTGATTCCGTAAATATGTTTCATAAAGGTCATTATCAATTTAATGGCTTTACCATGATAGATATGCCGGAATTGACCAACATCAAGCATATAGTTTTTAAAGTAGGTGATAATACTCCATATTCATTTCTAAACACTTATTCCAATCCCCTTGCAAAAAAAGATAACTATTTGCAGGCATTTTCTGATAAAAAACTTTACCGTCCTAGTGATACTGTTTACTATAAAGTAATCTCTTTTAATAAGAAAAATGGCATAAATGTTAACTGCTCTCAAAAGCTAATCGTTAAAATAACAGATGTTAAAGGTGCTGTAATTCAAATGCAAAATCTTGAAACAAATGAATTCGGTTCTGCATCAGGAAGCTTTTTTATTGGGAAAACAGTACAAAACGGAACCTATAACATAAACATAACAGTAAGTGAGACAGCTAATCAAGATCCGTATCCTGTCCAATATACATTCAAAGTAGAGGATTACAAAAGTGACTCCTTCTATATCACAACAGATAAAATAGCTGAAGACCTCAGATTTGGAGACAGCATCACTGTTACAGGTAGCATCAACTCATTTTCAGGCTTTCCTGTCTCTGGTGCAAGAATCCTATATACTGTGGCGACAGAGATGTTCCACACAAAAATGCACCGGAGATATAATTTTGCATCCTTTAAGTCTTATGAAACTCTAAGTGACTCTCTTGGGAAATTCTCTATTTCATTTAAGTTAAACAGAGATAGCTCCATATATCATGCAAATGAAAACATGGCCCAATTTCATATTCAAATCAGATCAATTTTGTCAAACTCTGAGTCAGCCATCAGTAATGTTTCATTTATAGCCGGAGACTTGCCTGTAAGAACTTACATATATTCCAATAAGGTTATATGTGCACAACGCGATGTTCTGTTCAATATCAGAGCATACAGCGGGTTCAGCACAAAAGTTAAATTAAACGCTGATTATCACATAGTCTCCTCAAAGATGGGTAAACAAAATTTTTCAATTAAAGGCAAGGCTGTAACATTTGAAGATATTAAGCCGGATTTAACCGGGCTCGAAAGCGGTAATTACAAATTTATCTCATCTGTTCATTTAAAAAATGGGCAAATTGTACGAGATTCAACCGAATTCACACTATTCTACTTAGATGATACACAAGTTCCAAAAAATGGTAATCCGTTTTTCCTATATCCTCTTCAAAGAGAACAAGAGAGTGAAAATATTGAATTTCTAATGGGTACATCCGAAGAAAAGATATTTGCAGAGCTTGAATTAATAACAGAGGATTCAGTTGTTTACAGAGAACCACTAATTGTAAAAAAGGGGATGAAAAAGTATTCCCTTAGTATTCCGGCTATCAATTCAGACCTCCTTCTTCTATCAATTACCTCTGTTTTAAAAGGGAAGGCCTTTACTGTTAATGAAACATTCCAAATTGAAAATAATAAAACTAGAGAACTAAAACTTTACATTACAAATCTCAAAAAAAGAGTCTCAACAGGCAATAATGAAACACTGACAATAAGTTTGAAAGATAAAAATGGTAACCCTGTAACCGATGCAGAGGTTATGGTATCGATATTTGATAAAAGAGCTGATAAATGGATAGAAAACAACTTTTTCCTTCGGACACAAAAAATTCCTCTCTTTTCTCTCTATCCAACTCCTACATCTGGTTTTCGTCGTGGGGATAATTATACAGAGTCTGGAATAATCACTTCAGAAGAAGAAGATATACCTTTTATGATGCCACCATATTCTTCCGTTTCGGTAAAAGGTAGCGGTAGATCTGATGTTGCCAACTCTAAAATGAACGATTTAATATACAGGTATAATTTCAAAGAGACCTTACTGTTTAAACCACATCTTTATCCGGACCTGAATGGTGAAGTTAAAGTGAATTATAACACCGGTGATCTTACATCAACATTCAGAATTATGTTATTGGCTCACGATAAAAACCTGAATAATAATTATTTCCATGACACTTTTGTGGTTAACAGAGATCTGATGATCACTACAAATCTTCCAAAATTTGTGCGCGAAGGTGACTCTCTCTCTGCTATAAGCATGGTAGTGAATTTAACTGAGAAACCTATTAGTGCGTTTTACGAAACGAGTGTTACCTATAAGAGTGTTACCAAATCGGAGAGGAATGAAATATTTCTCGAACCGGGAGAACAGAGGTATGTGAGTTCCAATATAAATATTCCAATAAACAGTAAAAAAACAAATGATGATTCTGTGACAGTAAGGATTTCAGTTAGTTCAGATCTGTATTCAGATGGAGAAGAGCATAAAATAAAAATTATTCCCTCCTGGAGAGATGTAAATCAGGCAACTGTTATTCATTTAGGAACATCAGGTAAATATATTTTCCCTCTTGTTGATGAAAATTCAGCCATAAATGGATTGCCCGATACTGTTACGGCAACACTCTCCTCTCCGCTTGAGCTTTTATACGAAGATCTAAGAAATATGCAGAATCCTGAATCAGAAGATCTATTTTCGTATTTAAACGCTCTTTATGCCAGAAGCTATTTCAAAGATTCAACCATAAATGAATTTACTGATATTGCATTTACACGATTTGAGAAACAATTCGCAGTGAATCGTTTTATAAGTTGGTATCCCGGAATGGCAGGGAGTTACTACCTCTCATATCTGTTTCTTGAAAAGATGATGGAAATGTTAAATCCGGGGAGTATAGTTATTAGTGACAAGCAGATGGACATTATAAGAAAAGTAGTAGAAGCAACTGACAACCATTTTCTTTACCAGTACCAACTTCATCAAAAGAGAAAAAAGGAGTTCAAAAGTGACTTTATCCCACTATTTAATGCAATCTATTTAAGAGTTCGTCCTCTTTACTCCAACTTCCCAATTTCTGAACTCTTAAAAAACACAATGAACTACTACCTCGACTCATACATAACCAGAGAAATTAACGGTTCTGTAATGGAAAATGCATATATAGCTGCGGCCTTAATGGCCAATAAGAGAGATGGTGCATATATGCGCTATATAGCATCAATCAAAGAGCACGCAGTAAAAAATCAGAGGGGTGAATACTATTTCCCGGGTACTTTGCTTACTTTAAGAGGCTTGATGTCAAACGAAATTTCCGACCATGCCTTTTTGTTAAATCTTTTTGTTAAAGTGGGTGATATTGAATATGCTACCGGAATCTCAAAATGGATTTTGTTTCAGAAAGAGAATCAGCATTGGGGCAAAGGAATGTTTATTACTGATGCAGTTGATGCTATATCCAATTTGCAAAAAAATACGGGAGTGAATGATGTTGGTATGGAGAATTCTAAAAGCATTCTGAATATTGATCATCGCAGGAATGTTGTGAAAATTAACAAGAGAAATAACCATACTGAATATCTCTACATACTCCAGACCCTACCGGTTAAAGATTCAGAGGTTAAAGATTACTCTAACGGGATCTCTATCGAAAGGAGGTTTTTAAAAATTGTCGTCGAAAACGGCGTAGAGAAAGAGATTGAGATGAAAGCCGGTGAAATATTTAACACTGGAGATATCATTGAAGTAGAATCAAAAATTCAAAATTCTGATAACAGGTCTTATGTAGTTTACGAGTGTAATATCCCAGCTTCATTTGTTGCCTTAAGAGAGTTTTCGGGCTATAGCGGGATATGTTACAGAGTTGTAAATAACTCATCAATCTCTTATTCATATGATTTTCTTCCTGAAGGAGTTCATACAATTAAGGAGCGATTTCTTGTAAACAATAAAGGCACCTTCTCTTCGGGCACTGCTGTTGTAAAATCCCTATTGAACCCGGCTTATTTTGGATATGGAGAAAATAAAAGGGTAATTGTGCAGTAGATTTATTTTTCCATTTTTCTATACAAAAGGGGTTGCATTTGAATTGATTTTAGTAAAGTTTCAAATTTTACCAATTTTCCCTCCTCGCTCACAGGGAGGTGGTAATCTATTGTCTAGCAATTAGTGAAGCAATTAGTGCTTAGTAGAAGTTCATTTATTCTCTCAAAAGTCAAGCCTGGCAAGCAAAAGCGTAATATTGGCAGAATTGGCACCTCAACTTATTGACTGTTAAAGTTTTTTATTATATCTTTAGACCTCTTTTAAACAATTACAATGAGATTTCAGATTTCCTTTAACCGTTGCGGGAAAAGCAATATTTGACGATTGCAAAAAAACTAATTACATAAATAATAGTAAAGAGTTTATGAGAATTGAAACTAGAAAGACCTTATTAAAAAAGAAGGCGAGAATTACTTCCCGCCTTAAATGTTTTCACAACGGAATAATCCTTATTGTGATAAGCTTTCAATTACTACAAAAATACATTTTTTTTTAGAATCACCAAAAAAATAGAATAGTTTAACCTAAAAAGATAACAATAAGACTATGAAAAAGATATTAGGATTGGATTTAGGGACTAACAGTATCGGTTGGGCGTTGGTAGATAAAGATGCTCAAAAAATATTAGGGATGGGCAGTCGGATAATTCCGATGGGAACTGAAAAACAAGATTTCGAAAAAGGAGTGGGCATAACAAAAAATGCCACCAGAAGAGATAAACGTACTGCTCGTAAAGGTAATAAACGGTATAAAATGCGCCGTAACAAATTAATGTTCATCTTACACACTTTAGAGATGTTGCCTGACCAATTTCAGTTCAAAGAGTTACCTGAAAAGACCAAACATGGACAAACACTACGACTTCTTGATGCTAGTATAAACGGTTTTTTTAAAGAGAATAATCCGGGCATACCAGTTCCTCAACGTTTAGAGGAATTAGAATTAAACCCCATTAAAAAAGGGACATTACAATTAGATTCATTGATGTTCTTTAAAATGAAAGTTAATGCCATAACAAATCCTGT
>Ga0351858_1017_pt1 | contig 34400 bp, 30 predicted proteins | sample BONcelFGM3001D10_FD_206797 | JGI IMG/M metagenome (GOLD analysis project Ga0351858, IMG submission 206797) | Enriched cells from coal bed in the Powder River Basin, Montana, United States - BONCAT cells FGM rep2 HSBNCT.FGM.300.1.D10 ... | reverse complement strand
TATCTGATAATCAAAAAAGTATGCCAGATTATCTTTAAAGAGAGGCATTTTGTGGTCGCTGCCGGTAATACTCCTGCCTCTTCCCTTTGTGTATTGCTGATAGAATTTTATATAGTCCGGATTGTTGCTGCTCCACATACGAGGGAACAGCATCTTGGTTTCAGAGTCATATTTTGGTTGTATCGGACCATTTACAGATTCATACTTATCTCCGGTTTTTGCCCAGTATTTCTTGGATTGCAGTTGATATGTTGAGGCATATGTCTCCCCATAAATAAGCGGATTGCTGCCATACTGCTCTCTTCCCAAATAACGCACAAGTGAAAATGGATTATCCGGCTGATTTTCGTTTGTAGGTGTGTTTGCAGAGGAACGAATAATTACAACGGCAAATGCAGAATAACCTATTACTATCATTGTGAATGATAGCATAATAACATTGAGCAACACCTTAGATTTTTTGTATGAATACCATATTAAATAAAAAGATGCAGCCAGAAGCAGAGCAACAAATACTGCAGCACCACTGTTAAACGGCAATCCAAATACATTAACAAATAGAAGGTCAAATAATGCGGCAACTTTAGGCAGATATGGGATTATTCCATAAAGAACAGCAGCAAGAATAACAGCTGAGATAACAAGTACGATAAGGCTTCTCTTTTTTGTTACCTCGTATTTTTTGTAATAGTAAATGAAAACCAGGGCAGGAATAGTAAGAAGATTCAAAAGGTGAACACCTATCGAAAGCCCCATCAGAAAAGCAATAAGAACAATCCATCTGTTTGAATAGGGCTCATTTGCTTCCTCTTCCCATTTGAGCATCGCCCAAAAAACGGCAGCAGTGAACAGCGAAGACATTGCGTAAACCTCGGCCTCAACGGCAGAATACCAGAATGTATCTGAAAAGGTATAAACCAATGCTCCTAATGCACCTGCACCCCAAACCGAGATTGCATTTGGAAGATTAAGAACCTTACCGCCCTTCTCGAGAATTCTTCTTCCAAGGTGGGTAATTGTCCAAAAAAGAAACATTATTGTAAGTGCAGAACAAATTGCACTCATTGCATTGACCATCATTGCAGCCTTTTCGGGCCCTGCAAAAAGAGTAAAAAAGCGTGCAATCAGCTGAAATACGGGATTTCCCGGAGGGTGGCCGATTTCAAGCTTGTACGAAGAGGCAATAAATTCACCGCAATCCCAAAAACTTGTAGTTGGTTCGATTGTCGATAGGTAAACGAATGAGGCAACAAGCAGGAGCGCCGCTCCTATCAGGTTGTCAATCTGTTTGAACTTTTTTAATTCCATATGATTTATCCGGTATATTGCACAATAAAAGACAAAGATACTATTTTGGATTTTTCTACCTAAATTTGCACAAATAAAAAGATGATGGCGGAAAATGACTGGAAGAGCAGACTTGGTGTTGTATATTCCACAAATTCAGATTTCGGCTACGAAAGGGAGACCCCGGACGAGCAACCGGAAACCCTTCACCCCTCTAAGCAGAGGCTCACGGTAAAGATTGACAGAAGAAACCGTGGAGGGAAGCAGGTGACTCTTATTACAGGATTCACAGGCAATGCCGAAGATCTTGAAAAATTGGGCAAGGAGCTTCGCACAAAATGCGGAACCGGAGGAAGCGCAAAAGATGGAGAGATTGTTGTTCAGGGAGATTTCCGGGATAGGGTTGTCTCTTTGTTAAACTCAATGGGATACAACGCAAAGAGGGGTAACTGATGACGGTTAGAGACACAATAACTATTACAGACTCGCTGTCATGCAGATTTATTGTGCTTGAGAGAGAGCAGGTTTTCACAGCCAGAAAAGTTCTCCCCGTAGATTCACTTTGGAATACAACCGTAATTTCTCAAAGCCACATGGGAAAAATCAGGGAAATATCCACCGGAGAGAGTTACCTGGAATCTTCATTAATTTTGCTTTTCATAATAATTACCCTGTTTTTTTTCAGAGAGATTTTAAACACAATCCCCTCAATATTTAAATCATTGCTTAGCCATAAGGAGCATGTACGTCTGGAGGAGAAGTTGTCTGCATCTACTCAAAGAAACATTACAGCCCTTATTGCCGCCCTCTTTTTCCCTATATTTCTTACAATAACAATCGGAGATACAGTTTCGGCATACTCTGGCATTCCAGGCTGGTTACAATTTGTTTTTGGCCTTGGACTTGTAATCGCTTACTGGGTTTTTAAGAGCCTGGTACTTAAATTTCTCGGCTGGATAACAAAAAACAAGCATATTTTCAACCTTATCGGGAAAATTGGTTACAATCACCTTATTATGGCAGCACTATTCTCAACTCCCATACTGCTATCCCGATTTTTTATCCCTGAACTTGAATTTTCTCTTTTCTATAAATTACTCATTTACTGCATAGTATTAATATACGCACTATATTTGATAAGGGTTTATCAGACAATAATCATAAATCGTTTTTCACATATTTTCTATATTGTGTATCTTTGCAGCGTTGAACTGCTACCTATAGCACTATTCGCCAATTTTTTACTCTCCTACCAATAGTATGAAAATTAAAAGGATACTCATCTCACAACCCGCCCCGACTAACGGTTCTCCATATACAGAACTAATATCAAAATACAAGATTGGAATAGATTTTATTCCCTTTTTTCGTGTTGAGCCTGTACAGGTAAAGGAGTTTCGTTTGCAAAAGGTCAACATTCTTGATCACACTGCAATTGTCTTTTCATCAAGGACAGCTATAGATGCATTTTTTAAAATAACTGAAGAGCTTAGAATAACCATTCCGGAAACCATGAAATACTTTTGTGTTTCAGAGGCTATTGCTCTCTATCTTCAAAAGTATATCGTTTATCGCAAGAGAAAGATCTTTTTCGGTAACGGTAGCAACTGCTCAATAATTGACATTATTGGGACCAAGCACAAAGCAGAGAGCTTTCTTTTGACAGTTACCGACAACATCAAAACTGACCTTAATAAGATATTCACCAAGTCTAAACTGAAGCATTCGAGCGCCATTCTCGTTAACACCGTACCTAGTGATCTTAAAGGCATTAATTTAAATTCATACGATATGGTTGTGTTCTATAGCCCTTCGGATGTAAAATCCCTTTTGGAGAACTTTCCGGAATTCAAACAAGACTCTCTTCTGTTTGCAACATACGGACAAACAACTCTTAAAGCTCTCAAGGCCGCAAAACTATTACCAACTGTAGTTGCTCCATCTCCGGAAGCACCATCAATTGCAAGAGCTCTTTATATATACCTGGACCAAAAATAGCAGGACACTGCTTTAACCTAGTGAACAGTCAGACAAATTTTAAATTTGGCAAAAGCATTAAGCTTTGCTCCGAAACAAAGATTTCTGAACTGTTTCGAGAGGGCGCAATTGTATATAATCACCCTTTTAAAACATATTACCGTTCCAACAACCTAAATGTTTCCAGGGTATTAATATCTGTTCCTAAGAGGGCATTTAAGAGAGCCGTTGACAGAAATTTCATAAAGAGAAGAATAAGAGAGGCTCTCCGGTTAAACCACTTTGCCCATTATTACGAGAAATGCATTGATCTTTCAATTGTATACATTGGAAAGGAATTACCCGAAACTGCAATAATAAATCAAAAAATCAAGGATGTTCTGGATAAGATTAAAAGAGGCCATAAAGATGCTCCTGTCACTGCCGTTTCTAATACTGATTAAGTGTTACCAGTTGTGCATCTCTCCGCTTAAACCACCTACATGCAGATATACTCCTACCTGCTCTGCTTACTCAATTGAGGCCATTAAAAAACATGGCCCGTTTAAGGGCCTGTGGTTAGCTATAAAACGAATATTAAGTTGTAATCCATGGGGCGGCAGCGGTTATGACCCCGTTCCCTGAACATCATCGGCAAACCCGAATCTCTCCATAATCTTATCCATATTTTTCTCTCCTTTGGCCAGAGCCATAATCTCCGGTTTTGAAGCCTGTGTCAACTCCAGAAGCACAAGGCCATCTACACAGTAATTAAAGTCAGGATCGACATTAAATGAGATAATTTTGCAGTTTATTTTCAAATACTTCTTAATTAAAGTGGGAAGTCTGTACTCATTGTTGCTTAACCTCAAAAGAAACTTGTCGAACTTTTCCAGACTCTCCATTTTGTTGTACAAAAGGTGGTCAACTGAGGTTTTCATATAGTCCGGGAAAAACGGATTGCTGGGAATAACATGCTTTGCAAGATCCCCGGCCGAATGGTTTTGCTTAATATAGTGCACAATTAGGCTTCTGTAAAACTTTGGATACCAAGAACTGATACTTACAGGCCCAAGAAGATATTTGATTTCCGGGTGATTTACTACGGAAAAGAACAGTCCTTTGATAAGGAGTATAAGCGGAAGAGCCTCTTTCTGGTAATCGAGAACTACAAAAGAGCGTCCCAGCTCTATTGACTTTGACAGTATCGGGTGAAATGGCTTTTCGTAGTCAAACAATGACCTTGTATAGAACCCCTTTACCCCTTTGGATTTCATAATTTCGTTACCAAATCCAAGGCGATACGCTCCTACGAGTCTGGTTCTTTGCCTGTCCCAAAGAATAAGATGCTTGTAATAATCGTCATATGAGTCAAGATCCAATGGTCTTCCTGTCCCCTCCCCAACTGCTCTGAACGCCTCCTCTCTTCTGCGGCCAAGTTCATGCATCATCAAAGGAATGGACTTGGAGTCGGTTAGGTAACAACTGTAATGACCATTTGTGAAGATGTGTTTGTCAGGAGAGAGAGCATTTATCTCCTTTTGCATCGCCCTTCTGTTTTTTGGAAGCGCAATGGGTTCAAGATCTTTCCTCTCCTCAACCTTTTTAATATTGTTATTAATATTCGCCTCAAGTGCGTAAACCCTGGAGCGTACCAACAGGCTTAGATTTTTAATATCCTTTTGCTCTGCGATTTCAGACTGTAGAATTGGCCTGCCTATACACAGTTTAAAACATCTGTTTTTTTTGTTAAGAAGCTCTAAAGGAAGTCTGGCCGTTCTAAGCATAGGGTGTATTTTGCCTATCCAGTGAAAGAACCTTGAATTTGAACCGTGGAAATATACAGGAACAACGGGAACGTTAGCGTTTTTTATAAGCTTGATAACTGACGGATTCCACTCTTTATCCCTGATAACGGATGTTCCGTAGGTTGTTGAAACCTCCCCTGCAGGAAACAAAGCTATTCCTCCCCCTTGGTGCAGATATTCAATTGCGCTTCTTAACCCCGAGTAACTTCCCGATAGCTCCGGTCTGTCACTGAATGGGTTAACAGAGAAGAAAAAATCATTGATGTTTGGTATATGGGATAAAAGAAAATTTGAAATTGTTTTAACATCCGGGCGTATTGAACTGAAAATATGCAGCAATAAAATTCCGTCGATTCCTCCGTAGGGGTGGTTGGCGACAACAATAAACGGACCCTCTTGCGGGATGTAATCCATCTCCTTCTCGTTCAGATCAAAAGAGACGTTAAAATCCTTTAGCACCGCTGCTGTAAACTCTCTTCCCTTATATTGGGATACACGGGCATAGGTATTATTAACTCGGTTCAGGCCAATAAGGCACATAATTATCGAAGCGCCAATATCACCTAAGAAACCACGAAGCTTAAAAGCCCGCTTAACATCTGCTCTAGAAACAAGTTTAGTTGCCATATCCAAACACAAATATAAGATAATTGTTACTTTTACAAAAAAAGAGTTACCAACCGACAGAATATGACAGAAAACCCTCATAAGGTTTCACTAAAAGAGAGAGTTAAAATGTTACCCTCACTCCCCGGAGTGTACAGATTTATCAATAAAGAGGGCTCAATAATTTACATCGGGAAGGCTAAAAGTCTCAGAAACAGAGTCTCTCAGTACTTTCAACCTGAAGATACTCTTTCTGCAAAAACAAGGGTAATGGTATCCCGGATTGCATCTATCGAGCACATGGTAGTTGATAGTGAGGCCGACGCTTTATTGCTTGAGAATAATCTCATTAAAGAGTTCCAGCCCAAATACAACATAATGCTCAAAGACGGAAAGACCTACCCCTGGATTTGTGTCAAAAATGAGCCTTTCCCAAGAGTTTACATCACAAGAAGAGTGGTAAAAGACAAATCTCTCTACTTTGGACCATACAGCTCAGCTTCAATGGCATACAACCTGATTGAGCTTATAACATCGTTGTTTTATCTTCGGGATTGCAAGCTTTTACTGTCAGACGAGGCAATTGCACAACAGAAATATCGTCCCTGTCTAAAGTATCATATTGGCAAATGCAAGGCTCCCTGCGTTGGAAGGTTCAACCATGCCGAATATAATAACCAGATAGAGAAGATTGTAAAATTACTTAAGGGAGATATCGGACAGTTAGTTTCGGAATTCCGTGAGCAGATGAAAGAGCATGCAGCAGCTCTAAGGTTTGAAGAGGCACAACTTTTTAAAGAGAAAATTGAGCTGATTACAGGGAACAACAACAAATCTCTTGTAGTGAGTCAGACAATTACAAATGTTGATGTCTTCTCCCTGATCTATGACACAGGCATCTCTTTCGGAAACTACATAAGAGTTGTAAACGGCAGCATAATCCAGTCATTGAATCTGGAACTTAAGCTCCCTATTGAGGAGAGTAAAGAGAGCGTTTTAAGCCTCTTTATAGCAGAGATACATTCAAAATTCGGAGACGCTTCCAAAGAGATTATTGTCCCTTTTATTCCGGATAGTGAAGCACTTGCCGCCAAATGCCATATACCTGTTAAGGGAGATAAATTCAAACTTCTCAAACTAAGCGAAACAAATGCAAACCAACTTAAAACAGAGAAGATCAAGCAAGAGGAGAATTTAAGACCCGACGAACATAAAGCCAGAGTAATGAACACCCTAATGAGAGATCTGAGTATGAAGGAGGAGCCAAGGCATATAGAGTGTTTTGACAACTCCAATATTCAAGGCAAGTTTGCCGTTTCGGCCTGTGTTGTATTCAGGGACGGAGTACCAAGCAAGAAGGAGTACCGGCACTTTAACATCAAAAAGGTAGTGGGGGCAAATGATTTTGCAACAATGAAAGAGGTTGTTAACAGAAGATACTCAAGGACACTTGCCGAGGGTGGCGAACTACCTCAGCTAATAGTAATTGACGGAGGTAAAGGTCAGCTCTCTTTTGCCTGGGAAGCACTCCGGGAGCTTGGCCTTGAGAATAAAATCAAGATAATCGGCATTGCAAAAAGACTTGAAGAGCTTTTGGTGCCGGGCGATCCACACCCGCTGTTCCTTGATAAAAACTCAATTTCTCTTAAAGTTATTATGCATTTGAGAGATGAGGCGCACAGATTTGGCATCTCCCACCACAGAGATAAAAGAAGCAAAGGCCAGTTAGAGACAGAGTTAAGCTCAGTCCCGGGAATAGGCTCTAAAAGCGAAGAGAAACTGCTTAGAAAATTCAGAAGTTTGGGTGCAATAAAGCGAGCATCATTCGAAGAGCTGAAAGAGGTGGCTGGAACAGCAGCAGCCAAGGCAATTACTCTCTATTTTTCGAAAGCCTGACCCAGGTAATCCATCCGTTTATCGAATTTGCCAGATAGAAGATCCACATTATCACCATCAGGGCAGAATGTGACTCTCCTTTTACAAGAGCAATGCTCCACATTACAATACTTATGATGTTAACTGCAACCCACAATGTCCACTGTTCCATAAATCGTCTGACCATCAAAAACATTGCAATCACAGAAAGTACCGATGTTGCAGAGTCCTTTACAGGCTGAGGATCATTAAACAAATATAGTATCCATGCCACTATAGCTGTAAGCAAAATACTGGTCAAGGCAAGATAAACCCTCTCACGGGCAACCATTCTTCTTGCAACCACAGTAACCGATTCGGCCTCCTCTCTTCTTCTGACCCAACTGTACCACCCGATAAATTGCATTGGAAAGTAGTAGAGGGCATTCAGAGCAGCGTCTCCGTAAAGCCCTGCTTTATAAGAGATGAAGGCGTATAGCGAAACATTTACAACACCAAAAATGTAATTTAAAATATTCCCTCTGGCTACCAAAACAACACAAATCACTCCGGTAACTCCGGCCAAAGACCCAACAACATCAACGCTCTGCTCGAGTATGGAGTGGATAAGATTGGCAGCAATAATTCCCAGAATCAGTATCCAGTCAAAAAGTGTAAGTGTGTTAATCTGTCTGAATTTTAGCATTAGAGTGGAGTTTTAAACAGAAATTCAAAAAAGGATCTTTTCTCTCCTGTGTAACCTGCTCTGACACCAACTTCCAGAGGATATGATATGCCAATGAGGTTTACATCAAAAATAATATCGCTGCCGGCCGAGTAGAGGGTTTCGGCATCTCGTTCTGACCCGTTTCTTGTAAATGATATAAATGGTATCATCTGAACTCTCTTTATGTACAAAAGCGATGTCAGCGAAAGATCTCCCGTAAAGAGAGGCATTGCATATTCTGCCATTACGCCGGCAGCCCATCTGCTATACCTCGAAGAGTAGCCTCTCGGGAAACCAATAAGGCTCGACATTAAATAGTTTTTTTTCTCATAGAACTGCTTTTGAGCCGCCACCGACAACTTAACTCCGTGATTTGCTCCTATTCCCGGTAGGTATCCATACAGAGATGAGTAAATAATTGACCCGAAATTCTCTCCTGCAAAAGGTACTGAAGCAATCTGGAAAGATGCCCCTGCTCCAAACCTTGGAAAGAGATCCCTGTGAGACATTCCCATTACACTGTAAAAATTCACACCAAAATTGAGATACTGGTAGTTTGAAAATTTATCATTGTCATAAGAGAAAAAGGAGTCATTGGTGTACCTCCAGAGCATTTTTGGAACAACTCCTCTGAACCACCCTCCGCTATTAAACGTCAGCGGTACATAAACCAACAGATGTGAGTTCAAATATGGCCTTCCCTTTATAGTATCTTTCTGTATTACAGGCCTTTTACCCGGCTCCCTGATTAGGGTGCTGTTGAAACGGTCTCTATCGTTTATGTCTGCTTTAATTTCAATAACAGGGTAGAGGCCCCGGTAGGTAAATTTGAAATGGCCTGAATGAAAGCCAGCTCTCCATGAGTAACCTGCCATTCCAAATGCTGTACTTAGCGAATTCTGGGAGTATAGAATAAATCCCGGAGTGGCAATATCATAAACGCTCTCATAAGTCAGGCTTTTTATATTGTCAATATTGTAATAAACCGGGGCCCACGAGTGAATGTTTATCATGCCCGACAATTTACTATATCTCTTTGCCTTATAATTGTCTGTTTTGAAAGGCACTACAGTGTCAGCATTGAACCCTTCTCTTAAGGAGAGGTACTCTGCAATTTCGTGCTTATAGGGTTTTGAAAAATCAGCGGGAGCCCACAACATTGAATCCTGATCTGCCTTGACAGCACTATAACCCTTATGTGAAAAATCAGAGTAGAGAAGCTCTTTTTGGTTCTTTGAAAAAGAGAAGGAGGCTACTCCAAAACGTGAATTGGTGAGGCGTCTTAAAAACTTTGATTCAGGAGAGTAGCAATAAATATTATTAACCCCGTTAAGGTCACTGACAAAGAAGAGCTCTCCTCCACTAAATCTGAGATTTTTCAAAGATCTGCTCTGCTCTTTGACCTCTATGCTCCACACTCCTGTTTCTCTGTCATAAACATAAATTCCTGCACCCTTTTCTGTAAGTAGGATGGCATAAATAAGGGCTCCTGACGATACCACCTCCTTAAGCTGAGCTCCAAACGGTGCTGAAACAGACTCCTTGGGACCAAAGGTCTGGCTATCCAATATTGTAACAGCAGATGAACCCTCCACAGGATATGTTACCGTAAAGAGCTCGTTATTGCTGAAGTGAAGAGCAAAATGTGCCCCTTTTCTGGTATGACGGCTCGTAGAGCCCGTTTTCAAATCATATGAGAAGATATCAGAAAAACTCTCCATCTCCCATCTTGGAGACCCAATAAATTCTGTCCAATAAAGCTTGTCCTGATTAATTACAATCGGGGAACTTACTCGTCCCATATACCTCAATATGTGCTCTTCTCCTTCCGGATCAATTTTTACAAGCCGCCTTATTCTGCCAAGATCACTTTTTAGAGCAATGGTTGTGTCCCCATCACTTTCTATCAGGTTTAGGTATGAGGTAAACTCCCTCTGTTTTAGGTTGACAACGTTATACGGTGTTAATGCACCTCTTAACGAATCATCTCTACTCCACCTGGATGTCATTACACTCTTCAGATATTCAAAGTTCTCTTTCTTTGTCATCCCGGTGAAGTCTCTGTATGCTCCTCTGTCTGCCCACGGGTTATAAAATCTGTCAACAACCCTCTTTGTTATATCGTCAATGTAGTAGTAGTTACCTGAATTGAACCGAATAAACGAGCTCATCATATAACCAAAACTGTAAACATCTGGTACATAATCTTTGTACGAACCCATTGTCCATCTTTGCCAGCTTCTGAAATCATTGTCTAAAAAGGCCGCCCTGAAGTACATAAGATGGTCGGGATCTCTCCCTCTTCCGGCAGATGAAAGGGCTGTCTCGGCTACAACTGCATCGCCCTCCAGTTTCCATGTGTTCATGTAAAGACCCACCCCTATTGCTGCCGCTTGCTCTCCTATAAGCCAACCAAGAGGTTTAAAGATACCCCTTTCAAATTTATTAACCTGTGCAAGGTGTCTTAACTCATGTATAATAAGGTGCTTTGCCCATTCTGTGTGATATTCGCTGTCCCACGGCGGTCTTGTGATTAATTCGATTCTTTTGGGAGCCCACCCTACCATTCCGTTACTCATCAGATTATAGGGGTGAAGAACGATATCAGATTTTGATGGTTTTGAACGAAGAGGAGCAAAAACAGCTTCTCTCAGATGTTCGGAATAGAAGGCGTATCTTCTTGCAAGAGAATCAATTTCCTTAGGGAATATAATTTTATGGTCAGCAGTCTCAATGTACATCCACTTTGCCCTTGCAGGATCACTACCGGTGCTGAAAAACTGGGCATTAAGAGGAATTGTTACAAAAATATTAAGCAACAAAAGAGCGGTAAAAAAAGTATTCAGCGTTGGCCTACTGTTCATTATAAATACTATAAGATGCTTTTGAATATTTCCGGTAATTACGAAGGTAGCAAAAAGGTTTCAAATTTTTTAAGGGGTTAATTATATGCTTTATATTTGCAACACAATTCATCATAAAAATTAATGGATATCATTTATCAGGTACTGAAAGTTCTGGGATCCCTTGGTCTTTTCCTATATGGAATGACGCTTTTAAGTGAGGGGCTTCAGAAGGTCGCCGGAGATAAAATGCGAAGCATTCTCGCGGCAATGACCTCAAACTCATTCAAACGGGTACTCACCGGGCTATTTATCACCGCCATCATTCAGTCATCAAGCGCAACAACCGTAATGGTTGTGAGTTTTGTGAATGCCGGCCTTCTCTCTCTTGCTCAGTCTGTGGGTGTTATCATGGGCGCCAACATAGGAACAACAGTCACAGCCTGGATAATATCCCTGTTGGGATTCAAGGCTGACATTGCTGTACTATCTATTCCTCTTATTGGGGTTGGTTTCACATTTATGATGTTTAAATCAAAGAGAAGAAAGTCAATCGGAGAGCTGATTATTGGCTTTGCTCTTCTCTTTCTGGGGCTCAGCTTTCTCAAAGAGTCGGTACCGGACCTCAAATCAACGCCTGAGGTTCTGGAATTTCTCAAAGAGTGGACAAGTTTTGGATTCTTCTCAACACTGATATTCGTTGCCATAGGAACGGTGCTTACAATTGTACTACAGTCATCCAGCGCCACCATGGCACTAACGCTTGTGATGTGTTCATACGGATGGATTCCTTTTGAAATGGCAGCAGCTATGGTACTTGGTGAAAATATAGGTACCACAATAACGGCAAATATTGCAGCAGCAATTGCCAACGTCTCGGCCAGGAGGGCTGCACTTGCCCACACTGTCTTTAATCTTTTCGGAGTAACCTGGGTCCTAATATTTTTCAAGCCTATACTAAAACTCGTAGCAATTATAACAGTAAGTGTTGGTGGAGGAGATCCATTTATTGAGGCAGCCTCGACACTCTACGGAGTCTCATTTCTTCACACATTATTTAACACCACAAATACCCTGATTCTGGTATGGTTCACTCCTCAGATTGTAAAATTTGTAAGCTACGTGGTAAAAGCACCAAAGACAGAGGAGGTGTTCAGACTGCAGTATATTCAGGGAGGTATGCTAAGTACTGCCGAGTTATCGCTTACACAGGCTAAGCAAGAGATTGTAAGTTTTGCCCGATTGGCAAAGAAGCAGTTTGATTATGCCAGACAAGCGGTTAATGACAATGATAAGGAAAATTTCGAAGAGCTCTTTTCCAAGCTTGAGAACTACGAACAGATAACAGACAGGGTTGAACTGGAGATAGCCAACTACCTTAACGGAATTTCGGAGGGTCAGCTTAGTGAAGAGTCAGCAAGAAGGCTGCAGGCCATGTACACAATCATAAGTGAGATAGAGAGTATAGGGGACTCAGGCTACAATATTGCAAGAATACTTCAAAGGAAAAGAGTCCATAATAAGAAATTCGATAAGGATATGGTTAAAAAGCTGAATCACCTCTTTGATCTTCTTGACAAGGCCTTTGACCATATGATTACAAACCTTGAACTCGGATACACAAAAATTACAAATATTGCAGATTCAGAAGATGCCGAAAACTCTATTAATGAGTATAGAAACCATTTGAAGGAGGAGCACCTGATGAATCTGGAAAATAATATTTACAACTACCAGACAGGCACTTTCTACATGGATATCGTTGCCGAATGCGAAAAGGTAGGTGACTATATTATTAACGTTTCAGAAGCAATTATTGAAATTCAGTAAGTTATTGCTGTAATCCGGTAAGTGATTTCAAACCAGACAAATTATTGCTAACTTTCGGCATTAATTGCTACTATCAGGCAAGCAATTGCTAAATCAGGTAAGTGACTGTTAAACACACAGATTGTTACTAAGATCCGGTAAGTGATTTCTGTAACCAGGTAATTAATTGCTGAAATTAAAAATTAATCCGGCACAGAAACCCTGAAAAAATTTAAGATTATGAAGAGACTTATTTTAGTATTACTGCTGGTTACGGGCATAAGCATAAGCCTAATCGCCTCCAATGACTCAATACTTCTCGTATCCTCAAAATGGAGCATCACAGATATCGCTCCGGGAATAGTCCACAAACAGATTCACTTTTCAAACGGTGAACTTTTTGGATCAAATCAGTTTATAAACATCATTGAGGTCAATCCATCAGCAGGAAGGTTGGTAGAGATTATCCCCAGTCCGGTACTTATTGAGACTTCAAAACTTGCCTCACAAAACGAAGCAATAGCTGCTATTAACGGCTCGTTTTTTAAATTCAACTACGAGCACAACACCGTTGATTACAACTCAGTAGATTACATACGAAAAGAGAGAAGAGACCTTGCTCCCAACACATACGAAAGAAACAGAAGGGCCATGCACCAAAGAGGAGCACTGGCAATTCACAACAATAAGTTTTACATTCTCAAGGCCGATCAGCTTAAGGAGTGGGAAAGATTCATTTTAGCCGATGAGGTTATTACTACAGGCCCGTTACTCAGGGTAGCAGGCATAGATGAAGCTCTTGAAAATTCATCATTTTACACAACCCGCCACCCGCGTACAGCAATGGCAAAGAGGGAGGATGGAACAATTATATTTTTTACTGTTGACGGTCGTGCAAAAGAGTCATTGGGAATGTCTTTAAAAGAGCTTCAAAACACACTTAGATGGCTTGGAGCCTCAGATATCATCAACCTTGACGGAGGCGGATCAACAACAATGTTCATAAACGGTGTCGGTTCTAATGGCATTGTAAATCACCCGACAGACAACAGAACTTTTGATAGCCTTGGAGAGAGAAAAGTGGCGAATATCGTCATCATCAAATAGCCTATGGGCTCACGGTCTCTTTTTATCTACACACACCCCTCGACATTTGTAAAGGGAGACATCACAATCCTTAAAAAGAGATATGATGTAACGGAGTATTGCTTTAAAAACAACCCGAAGAAGAGAATGCCCTTTTCTCTTACTGGTCAGTTTTTCTATCTGCTTTTTAATATTTACAAATTCGACCTTGTATATATCTGGTTTGCAGATTACCACTCTCTGCTTCCTGTTCTATTTTCACGCCTGACCGGGAAAAAATGCTATCTGGTAATTGGCGGATACGACGTTTGCAGGGAGAAAAAATATGGCTATGGAAGCTTTAGCAACAGATTAAGAGCGTCATTCGCATATCTGTCAATTCGTTACGCAACCAAAAATTTATGCGTTTCAAAAAACATAGAGCGAATTGTTGCTGCAATTGTACCAAAATCAAACCACATAACTGTTTACAACGGAGTTACCATAAAGTCTGAGTTTGACGGAACACAACAGAAAGAGAGAATTGTTCTCTGCGTAGCTCTTGTCTCAACCCTTCAGGCATTCTACATTAAAGGCATTGACAGGTACAACACACTGGCACAAGAGATGGGTGACAATCACTTTACTCTTGTGGGCTGCAACCCTGCCATTTTTGAAAAAGCAGGAGTCAAAAAGGCCAAAAACCTCAGGATAATCCCCCTCCTGGAACACTCAAAACTGGCACTGCTCATGAGCAGAGCAAAAGTCTACTGCCAGCTCTCCCGCCGTGAGAGCTTCTCCCTCGCTCTTGCCGAAGCCATGTATCACAACTGCATTCCCGTAATTACAAACACCGGAGGTATGCCCGAAGTGACCGGAGGTCTGGGCTACAGCATAAATCCCGAAAGCTCTGACTTCACACTATGTCTGGCAGAAGCAGTCAGAAAAGCACTCGAAGAGCCCCTCAACACTGCCCTTCGCAAACGCATAGAGCAAAACTTCTCCGCATCACACAGAGAGCAGGCAATTTTTAACTAAAAAAATCTCCCATATAACTCAACTCAAAGGCAACATTTGTTTTTCCGATAATTTTCCGCGGCTACTTTTCGGAAACGACGAGGACTGTTTGACGACCGCAGGGAGGAGTTCCGCAGTCGCCGAAAAGTACCAGGAAAATTTGAAGACACCCCAAAACAATCGGTTGCCGGAGTTTAGTGATTTGGGAAAATAAAACATATTTCCTTTTTAGACTATCTAAAATTTATGCCTAAATACCGAATCCCTCAACTTTTGTTCGTGATCCAAGAAAATGGCGTAAAGAAAAACTGCGTTGCGATTGGTGAGCTTTTGCAGAGATAAAAAAGAGGATGTGCGAAATATCGTACATCCTCTTTTTATGTTGACCTACCAGGATTCGAACCTAGACTGACTGAACCAAAATCAGTAGTGCTACCATTACACCATAGGTCAGTGCTCTATAATTTGGGAGTGCAAATATATTGCTTTTTTTAAAACATCCAAAATTTTAAAATAACTTATACTTAAGAATGCCCTCTCCTATCAAATAATACAATGAAATCCAGGTGGCAAAACGCAAAGCCCTGCCCAGCAACATATATAAAGCGCTTTTTATGAAGTTAACCCGGTAAAACCCCAGGGCAATTGCAAGCACATCGCCAATTATGGGCAACCACGTTATCAAAGCTATAAGACTCTGATACCTCTCTATTCTGCTCTTCTGCCTTAGTAAAGTCTCCTCCTTTACCCTGAACCACTTCTCAATTATCTCCCACTTTCCCAAATGCCCCACATAATAAGAGGTAAGCCCCCCCAACCAGTTACCGGCAGTTGCAACCACAAATGCTTCATATGGATTAATGCCCGCCAGAAGAACTCCTGTCAACAAAATCTCGGAACTGAATGGTATGACGGTTGCCGCCAGAAAAGAGCCCAAAAAGAGCCCTATAAGACCGTAACTCTGCAGAAACTCTACCATCAGCCTCTTTTTGACTTAAAGAATTGTTTTACTATCTCACCGCACTCATTTTCCATTACACCGGATACAACTTCACATTTAGGATGCAGGAGTGACGGAGTAAACAGAGAGTAGCCTCTTTTTGGGTCGGCAGCACCGTAAACCACACCCTTCATCTGCGCCCATCCCAGAGCAGCAGCACACATTGGGCAAGGCTCAATTGTTACATAAATAGTTGCCCTTTCGAGATATTTACCTCCAAAAGCATTTGTTGCCATCGTAATGGCCTGCATCTCAGCATGTGCAGTCGGGTCGCTCAGTGTCTCGGTAAGGTTATGCGCCCGGGCAATTATCTTACCATCACAAACAACAACGGCACCAATTGGAACCTCATCCCTCACCAAAGCCTTGTTTGCCTCGGCAAGTGCCTCCTTCATAAACCTTTCATGCTGCTCCATATATAACCGTTTTCACTTCAATTATGTACTCAATCTATTCTTGAACCACATCTATCATGTCTTAAACGAGATCGAACTTGTGTTAAATCAGAAATTATCTGTCAAACATCATACACATGCAAATATATTCATATTTTTACATTTGCTTTATTAAGCCGTTACGACATTTTGTCAGTTTATTTCAGTGGCACCCATTTTGTGTTATCCAACCAGGAAACATTATATAAATTTATTTACAACATAATAATCTAAAATCGTTTAATTATGAACATCAAACCATTAGCAGACAGAGTTTTGGTAGAGCCTAAAGAGGCTGAGGCAAAAACAGCAAGCGGGTTATACATTCCGGACACAGCTAAGGAGAAACCTCAACAGGGAAAGATTGTTGCTGTTGGCAGCGGTAAAAAAGACGAACCTATGGAACTTAAAGTAGGTGATATTGTTCTGTACGGTAAATACTCCGGCACAGAGATTAATGTTGATTCAAAAGATTATCTGATGATGCGTCAGTCAGATGTTCTTGCCGTAATCGGCTAATAACATAACAATTAAGTATCTGCTTAACAAATTAAACAAATCATTAAAAAACAGAAATATGTCAAAAGAGATAAAATTTAACATCGAAGCCCGCAATCTTATGAAAGAGGGTGTTGATGCCCTTGCAAATGCGGTTAAAGTGACACTTGGTCCTAAAGGAAGAAATGTTGTCATCGACAAAAAATACGGTTCACCACAGATTACAAAAGATGGTGTTACTGTTGCAAAAGAGATTGAACTTGAAGATCGTTTTGCAAACATGGGTGCGCAGATGGTTAAAGAGGTTGCTTCAAGAACAGCCGATCAGGCAGGTGACGGAACAACCACAGCCACTGTTCTTGCACAGTCAATCATAAATGTAGGTCTTAAGAATGTGACTGCAGGTGCAAATCCGATGGATCTTAAGAGAGGAATTGACAAAGCTGTTGAGGCAGTAGTTAAATCCCTTAAAAGACAAAGCCAATCAATAGGTGACGATATCACTAAAATTGAGCAGGTTGCAACTATTTCTGCCAACAACGATTTTGAAATTGGCAAACTAATTGCCGAGGCAATGACAAGGGTTAAGAAAGAGGGAGTAATTACCGTTGAGGAGGCTAAGGGCACCGAAACAGAGGTTAAGGTTGTTGAAGGAATGCAGTTTGACCGCGGTTATATTTCTCCTTATTTCATGACAAATCCAGAGAAGATGGAGGCCGTACTTGAGAAGCCATATATCTTAATCACTGACAAGAAGATCTCTACAATGAAAGATCTAATGCCAATCCTCGAGCCGGTTGCTCAAGGAGGAATGTCGCTTGTTATTATCGCAGAAGATATTGATGGAGAGGCACTCGCCACATTAGTTGTTAACCGTCTTCGCGGAACACTCAAAATTGCTGCAGTAAAGGCTCCTGGTTTTGGAGACCGCAGAAAAGAGATGCTTGAAGATATCGCTATATTAACAGGAGGTACTGTAATTTCTGAAGAGAAAGGACTACGTCTTGACGGAGCAACTTTAGAGATGCTGGGAAAAGCTGATAAGATTACCATTGACAAAGAAAACACAACCATTGTTAACGGAGCCGGCGAAAAGACAGCGATTGACAACAGAGTTGCCCAGATTCGCAAACAGATGGAGACAACCACAAGCGATTACGACAGGGAGAAACTTCAGGAGCGTCTTGCAAAATTAGCAGGCGGAGTAGCAGTTCTATACATTGGAGCAGCAACTGAAGTTGAGATGAAGGAGAAGAAAGACAGAGTTGACGATGCACTTAGTGCAACCCGCGCTGCAGTTGAAGAGGGAATTGTACCGGGAGGTGGAGTTGCTTACATCCGTGCAATTGAAGACCTTAAAGACCTTAAGGGAGAAAACGATGATCAGACAACCGGTATTGCAATTATAGCCCGCGCTATAGAGGAGCCGCTTCGCCTGATTGTTGAGAACTCAGGAATTGAGGGCAGCATTGTTATCCAGAAGATTAAAGAGGGCAAAGATGATTTCGGTTACAACGCTCGTACAGATAAATACGAACATTTGTACAAATCAGGAGTAATTGACCCTACCAAAGTTACCAGAGTTGCACTTGAGAATGCAGCATCGGTAGCAGGTATGTTCCTTACCACAGAGTGCGTTCTTGCCGAGAAGAAAGAGGAGAACCCAATGCCAATGGGCGGCGCCGGCGGAATGGGTGGAATGGGTGGAATGATGTAAGATCTTTCTGCATGAAAATGAGGCCGGTTTAAAAGCAATTTTAATCCGGCTTTATTTTTTTATTAAACAGCTAACTATTTGCTTACATATTTGTTTTAAAACAAAAACAAAATTATGTTAAAAATTGGTGATAAAGCTCCTGATTTCACCGGCAAAAATCAGGATGGTAAAGAGATAACACTGGAGGATTTTAAAGGTAAAAACCTAGTGCTCTACTTTTACCCTAAAGACAATACTCCGGGATGCACTGCCGAAGCATGTGACTTGAGGGATAATTACGACAGGTTTAAGGCTATGGGGTATGAAATTTTGGGGGTTAGTAAGGATAACGAGAAATCCCACAAGGGTTTTATTGAGAAGTATTATTTACCGTTTGCACTGATTTCAGATACAGATGCTATAATCCTAAAGGCTTATGATGCGTGGGGTAGAAAGAAGTTTATGGGCAGAGAGTATGACGGAATTATTCGTAAAACCTTTGTAATAGGGGCTGACGGCATCATTAAAGACATTATTGAAAAGGTTGACACCAAAAAACATTCAGCCCAGATAATCTAAAACGCTATCTGAAATGTTAACCGAAACGAGATCTCGCATTACCCTACAACCCAGGCCATTACATGGTCGTTAAAGATTTGGTAGCTGAGTTCAAACTCCTCTTCGTTTCCCTCTTTGTCTGTAAAATAGGCAGTAATTTCACCCTCTTCTCTGGGGGTGAATTTCTTTATGAATATCTGCTTTGCAAAATCGGTGTCAGATCGTGACATCCTTTTATAAACAGCCTCTTTTGCGCACCAGTATATTGCCAGATGGGTATTACGGTTCTTTTCGCTTACATCTTCCCGCTCCTCTTCTGAAAGCGCCTTCTTTTCAACCGCAGTAAAATTCCTTTTAACAGATTCAATATCAATTCCTACACTCTCTTCGGGATGAGTAATTATACAAGCGTATCTGCTTGTATGAGATATGCTTATTTCGGTGAGGCTGTTCTGAAGGAACGGCCTTCCGTTGTCATGATGCCCCAAATAAACCTTACCTTCAAACCTCTCATTAAGAAGCGCTCTTACGGCAAGAAGCTCTTTTCTCCTGGCAGCACTGCGGGTATACTGCAGCTCCTCCAGATCTTCACTAGGAACAGAACAAAGCTTTAGAAGCTCATCTTCACTTTCAGTTATTTCCCAAACCGAAATTGTTGCTCCGTTATCGGTCTCTGTGCTAAAAAACAGTCCCATTTTAAAAGTATTTTTAAATCTTTATTGACTAACCTGCTCTATTGTTGCTTCTGAATCCTCTTTATCTGACTCGTCTTCAATCTCTCCTACAATCTCCTCCAGCACATCCTCCAGAGTTACAACTCCGTCTGTTCCTCCATATTCGTCAACCACCATAGCAAGGTGAATCTTCTTTTGACGGAACTCCTCAAGCAGATCGCTTATCTTTTTACTCCCGGGAACAAAATAAGCCCTCCTGATATGTCTCTGCCACTGAAAATCACTCACACCATCCCTGAGGTACCCAACAAGGTCCTTTATGTATAAAAAGCCCTTAATATTGTCGGGAGAGCCATCGTAAACAGGAAGTCTTGAGTAACCACACTCAATTGCGGTCTCCATTACCTGGCGAGAGGACATAGATGTACTTAAAGATACCATCTCAACCCTTGGTCGCATTATATCATAAACAGAGGTGTTCGAAAGTGCAGCAATCCCTTTAAGCATCTTCTTCTCCTCCTGACCCTGAATGTTTGCCTCATCAATAATCTCTGACATCTCCTCAAACTCCTGGGCATCACGATCCTCTTTCTCCTCTTCTCCTACCTCAGAAAATCTGGCAATAAAAGCACTTAAAGGTGAGGTAATTGCACACATAAACCATATTAAGGGGTAGCATTTTTTAAGATAACTTTTCTCCCGGCCCGAAATCAAATGTATTGCAGAGCTTTCGGTAGCCAACATAAGAGTAAAGGCAAGAGGAACGGCATAAATCAGCGCAAGTAGTGATGATGAGAGAATAATAACAGCAATCTTGAATAGCAAAAGAAATAGCATAAGTGCTTCAGGGAGGTGCTTGCCCCCTGTCATGTCTGAAGATGGTTCGTTTTGAGCGCGAAAAGCATAATCAATACCCGAAATAAGGGCAAAGACCAGCAGAATGAGAATAAGAGCTATTCCCCTGGAGAAGTAATCATCTAAAACGCTACTGGGAGGTTCCAATTTTCTTTCTTAATAGTTATTGTCGCAAATATAACTAAAATAATTTAGCATGGAATTTTTCCAACATAAATGCGGGATAATAAGACTCTTTGGCTTTTCTAAGACCTTCGTCACCAATGTCATCTTCTCTGTTTATAAATTTATAGCCGGGAGCTATTCTTGATGCGAATTCTTTGTTTATCATAGGATAAGCTCCACGATACTCCGAGAAGGCTTTCTCAATATGAACAATAATTGTATCAGAGTTAATTACCTCTCCGACTGTATAGGCCACAATCTTATCATCAACCCTCAATATTCCTCCCTTTACGCCCAACTCCTGGAAGTGGGAAAGGCATTTTTCAACAGCACAGCTCTCCCACATAAGGGTTTCGTGCTGCCGGCAATCTGTAATTTTACACCATTCCAGGTTGAAGCTGGTAACCTCGTCAATTTTGTCCGGAGTAAAATCCTCGTATGACCAATTGTAATTATTCAGAAAATAATTGATATGATTCCTTTTAGGTTGCAGCTTTTTGCCGGAAAGAGTAATCATCTTTTCGCTTTCGTACACATAATCAAAACTATTCTCTGCAGGAGTGAATTCAAATTTTCCCGGAAACAACCCCTCTAATTCTGCCCGCGTTTCATTTGTCAAACTTATTAAACTCAGCTTTTGACCCCATTTTTGCGAGTCCTCCATCAAAAGTTCAATAATCTCCCTCTTATCTCCTCTCCCCGCAGGGTACAAGTAATGATAATCATTCTCTTCTCCCGTTCTGAGAAGCAGAAAATCTTTATACCTGCCAATTTTTGATTTGTATATTCCATCCCAGATAAACAAGTTTGTAAAGCAATACTCAGCACCCCTGAAGTCCGAAAACTTCAGGAGGGAATCTGCCCAGGCCTTGTCATCTGTTTCGATTACCTTAAATTCAAGCATATAGTTATTGTGAAAGCCAATTGTTTAAAATGTCAACAGCCTCTTTTTTCATCTCTTCGGGTAATGTGGAAATCCTGGCTCTGTGACTTCCCTTTGGTTCAATAAAGAGAACAACATTCTCCTTTTTTGGTTCATTTACCATTACAGCGCTCCACGGGTCAAACTCACCATAAATAAACATAATCTTCTTATCTGTAGTAGCAACAAACCTCTTTAATTTGCGATATAGCCCCTTGTCAAACTTAGTTTTTGCTCCATCCGGGATAAATATTCGGTCAAGATAACCTTTTGACTTTTTGAGCCTTAACAGCCCTTTAAAGGGCTTAATATCATATCCGTAATAGCCAAGCTCTCTGCCGGCCTGAACAAAAAACGGAGTAACCGGAGTTTCGGACACAAAATAGTCCGGGGAGCTGATTTTCATCCAGTACTTAAAAATAACATCTGCAGATGAGCCACGGGCAGGCACCTCAGCGACTGGGCTCCCCCACTGCCAGAAAGCAAAAGGAAACTCCAAAACTGAAAAATCATAAACCTCCTCAAGAGGAATATTGAATTTATACTTTTTAACCTCACACAAAGAGTCGAATTTTGGCTGAAGTTCGGCTCTCCTTTTAAGCGCCTCTCTCTGGAACTCATAAAGCAACGCTCTCTCCTGAGGAGTACCGGCTTTTTTACTCAAAAAAGGCTCATGACGACCATCTTCAACTCCGCGGCATAAAGGAGCCACATAAGGTACGGTTATATCAACATCATCTGGGAAGAAAGCCCTATAGAGCAATGCCGTTTGGCCTCCTTTGCTAATTCCGGTTGCAATCCACTTTCCCTTGTAAAGATCACCAAATGCCTTTCTAACATTATGAAGGTCATATGCAGAGTTTTTTGCCGTTAAGTATTTCCAGTTTTTATCATCAGGCGTAGAGGCAAGAAAAAAACGGTGTTCAACAAATACTATATTTGCGTCAAGCAATCTGGAAATCTCCTCCCTGTAAGCAGGATTTACAACATAACCGGCACCATAGCCCTCTGTTACAATAACCGTGGGCCTGTCCTGCGCAATATTCATTACAAAAACTCTCTGTCTGAATCTACCTGCAGCCGGATTATCATGATCCAGAGGCTGATCAATAAAGAGGGTGTATTTCTGATTAAAGTGGCGGCTCTCAAGGCTTTTTACATCACTAATTCCCTTTATAGACTCCACTTTCGAAATCAGAGTATCACTCTGGCTTAACGAAGCTGAAGCGAAGGAAATTACAGGGGTAAATAGTAAAATTGATGAGAAAGCAAGCAGGGATATAAATCCGTTGATTTTTAATCTTAATTTTCTTGCCATATTTTTACTGCTCTGTTTATTAATGTGAGTGTTAACTTAGTATCAACTAATTGGGCAAAAGTAAAGAAAAAACCTTACTTTTGCCCAAAATTAGAGCATTAATGAGCAATTTTGTAAAGGAACTCACCTGGAGAGGAATGGTCCACAATATTATGCCAGGGACCGAAGAACAGCTTCAAAAAGAGATGACCTCGGCATATGTGGGGATAGATCCAACCGCAGACTCTCTGCATATCGGGCACCTGGTGAGCATAATGATGTTAAAGCATTTTCAGGCAGCCGGTCACCGTCCGATAGCATTGGTAGGGGGAGCAACCGGTATGATAGGAGACCCTTCAATGAAATCGTCAGAGAGAAATCTTCTTGATGAAAAAACCCTCAGACACAATCAGGAGTCTATTAAAAACCAACTCTCGCTATTTCTGGATTTTGATTCAAAAGCGCCTAACGCTGCAATACTGGTTAACAACTACGACTGGATGAAGGACTATACCTTTCTCCACTTCATAAGAGATATTGGTAAGCATATTACCGTAAACTACATGATGAGCAAAGACTCCGTTAAGAAGAGGATTACCGGAGACGAAAAGGAGGGAATGTCATTCACCGAGTTCACATACCAGCTGGTTCAGGGATACGACTATCTGCACCTTTACAACAACTACGGATGCAGACTTCAGATGGGAGGCAGCGACCAATGGGGTAACATAACTACAGGAACCGAACTGATTCGCCGTAAAGAGTATGGGGAGGCCTATGCCCTAACCTGCCCTCTTATTACCAAGGCAGACGGAGGTAAATTCGGCAAAACAGAACAAGGCAATATCTGGCTGGACGCAAGATATACAACACCATACGCATTTTATCAGTTTTGGCTGAATGTGAGTGATGATGATGCTGAGAGATACATAAAAATCTTCACAATGCTTCCAAAAGAGGTTATTGATTCAGAAGTTAGCAAACACAAAGAGGCCCCCCACATGAGAGAGCTGCAAAAGCTTCTTGCAAAAGAGGTCACTATTATGGTTCACGGAGAACGAGAATACGAAAATGCCGTTAAGGCTTCGGCCATACTTTTTGGACAATCAACCTACGAGACACTTAAGGAGCTGGACGAAAGAACATTTCTCTCTGTTTTTGAAGGCGTTCCGCAGTTTAAAATTTCAAAAGAGGATTTGCCTGTCAATATAATTGAGTTGTTGGCCGCCAAAAGTACTGTCTTCCCATCAAAAGGAGAGTGTCGTAAAATGGTACAGGCATCAGGCGTTAGCATCAATAAGACCAAGGTTGACAATGCCGAGGAGATCATCACAGAGAGCAACCTGTTAAACGACAAATACATTCTTGTTCAAAAGGGCAAGAAAAATTACTTTATTCTAAAAATCAGCTGATATGGAGGGTGAAAGCACAAGGCAACAAAAGGTTGCAAGACAACTGCAGCGAGATCTTGCAGAGATTATACGCGCAAAGGGAACTGCCGTTTTCGGAGGAGCAATGATCTCAGTTACCGCCGTAAGGATAAGCCCCGACCTTTCGGTAGCTAAGGTTTACGTTAGTATATTCCCATCTTCAAAAGTTAAAGAGGCTTTTGCGATTGTCGAAGCATCTGCAAAAAGCATAAGAGGAGAGTTGGGCAAAAGAGTTTCAAAACAACTTCGCATTGTACCTGATCTCAATTTTTTGATTGACGATTCTCTTGACTACGTCGAACACATAGACGAGCTACTTAAAAAATAAAACCTGGATTGAAGCTATCTCTCTTCATAGCCAAACGATACCTGTTTGCAAAGAAATCGCACAACGTAATCAATATCATTTCGTTGATAAGTGCGATAGGGATAGCACTTGGTACAGCTGCTCTAATTATAATCCTTTCGGTTTACAATGGATTTGAAGGGCTGATAACAAACCTTTACGGAACATACGAGGCCGACCTTCTTATCACCCCCTCAACAGGAAAGAGCTTTATACCTCACGGACAATCCTTTGACATAATAAAAGGTGACTCACGTGTTAAGGCATTTTGCGAAGCAATTGAAGAGAATGTGTTTGTTAAATATGGAGAACAGGAATCCGTCGCCACAATTAAGGGTATTGACAGTACATTTACAACAGTAACCAGACTTAATGAGTTTATAAAAGAGGGGAGTTTTTCTGTTTGGCATGGCGAAATTCCTCAGGCAGTACTGGGTCGCACCATGGCTTTTAACCTTGGAGTAAGGGTCCATTTTGTTGATCCCATCTATCTCTACTTTCCTTCACGCTTTACACCCGTTTCATTACTGAACCCCGCATCCTCACTAAATACCCAAAGAGTCTTTCCTGCCGGAATTTTCTCCCTTGAACAAGGTTTCGACAAAAAATATATATTCATTCCCATTGAAATAGCCCGCGATCTTCTTGAGTACGACAATGAAGTCACCTCTGCTGAAGTTTATGTTGCAAACGGCGCAGATATTCAGCAAGTTAAAAATGATTTTAGAAAAGTGCTTGGTACTGATTTTATAATTAAAGACCGTTTTGAACAGAATGAAACTCTTTACAAGATGATGAAATCAGAGAAGTTAACGATCTACATTATACTCTTTTTTATTCTCATAATAATCTCCTGCAACCTCTTTGGATCGCTCTCAATGTTAATAATTGAAAAGAGAGAAGATGCCGGCACACTTCGTTCACTTGGGGCAAAAGATTCACTTGTAAAGAGAATATTTCTCCTGGAGGGGTGGATGATATCTCTGCTTGGCATTGTTGCCGGAACTCTTCTGGCGCTTTTCTTCTGTTTTCTGCAGCAAACGTTTGGTATAATACCTATGCCGGGAAACTTTATCGTAAAGAGTTATCCGGTTATCGTTAAACTGTCTGATGTGCTTCTAACTATCTGTGGAATAGCACTAATAGGCCTCTTAGCAGCAAGACTCCCATTTGTTATCGTAAAAAAGTTTGAAAATTTTTAAATTTTCGTGCAACATTTTCTGCAACTCGTGCATCTATAATATGTAGGTTTAGGTTTTAATACACAAGAAAAGGGGTCGGTTTCTGTAGCAGGGGGTCGGCCTTTTTATTTTTTCACATTTCTCTTGCTATATTTGTCTAAAGAGAAAAATTCTAACTATGTATAAAAGATTATTAATTGTAGGATTTCTTATTATTCTTGCCCTTTCACTTTCTGCTAAACCAAGAATTGTAATATTGGCAACCGGGGGAACAATTGCCGGATCTGCCTCAGGAGCAGCACAGGCATCTTATCAGCCGGGTGTTTTAAGCATACAGCAAATCATAGCATCAGTGCCCGATATTGAACAACTGGCAGAACTTAAAGGAATACAAGTTTGCAATATTTCTAGTCAGAATATGGAGGAGAGAATCTGGCTGGAACTATTTAAAACAATTGACAATCTTTTTACACACGATCTGTGCGACGGCGTGGTAATAACTCACGGCACCGATACCATGGAGGAGACAGCCTATTTTCTCAATCTAACCGTCAGACACACTAAACCAATTGTTATTACAGGAGCTATGCGACCTGCCACCTCCCTTAGTGCAGATGGTCCTTTTAATCTATACAATGCTGTTGCCCTTGCATCATCACCGGAAGCACAAAACAGAGGGGTAATGGTTGTTATGAACGACTATATTTTATCGGCCGATGATGTAACAAAAACAAATACTGTTAATCCAAACGCATTCTCCTGTCCAAATTACGGGCCTTTGGGAATAATGCGGGACGGTTTACCTATCTTCTTTAGGGAGAGCCCATTCAGACACACAGCCTCGTCTGAGTTTAACATAACAAACATTGTGTCGCTTCCAAAAACAGAGATAATATACTCATATGCCTTTGCATCTGATGTTGCAATCAACGCAATTGTTGATTCCGGAGCAGACGGAATAGTTGTGGCTGGGGTTGGTCATGGAAATTACAACAGAGCAATCTCAAAGGGGCTTGAAAAGGCCTTTGCAAGGGGAATAATGGTTGTAAGAAGTTCACGTATAGCCGCCGGTGGTGTTGACCAGGCTGCTGAAGAGTATGATACACGATGGCCTGTGAGTTATAACAAAAACCCTCAGAAAGCACGCATACTTTTAATGCTTGCATTGACCAAATCTAAAGATTCAAAAGAGATTCAGAGAATTTTCAAAGAGTATTAACTACTTTGCAAAAAGGCCGAAAACAGACGAACCGCTGCCGCTCATTGATGCATATACTGCCCCTTTTCTATAAAAATTCTCCTTGCATTCATCGAGTTGAGGATATTTTGCAAAAAGAGTCTTTTCAAAGTCGTTTTTAATTCTATCCCTCCACTCATCAAGAGGAAGCTTTAAAAGTTCCCGAAGAGGAATCTGTGGTTTTTCGGGTACGACTCCCCTATACGCTTCGGCAGTAGAGATGAAAACATTTGGCGTCTCAATCTTTACCGATATCCCCTCCAGGGCCGGAACCCCCACCTGCTCAAGAAGTTCACCTCTTCCGCTAACAAGCATCGGTGTAAGGCTCTCTTCAGGTGCCTGGTTTGCATAGATGAAATATGGGCAATCACTTCCAATACGGGAGGCGTAATCTGCCAGGGTAAGGTTATCCATTCCGAGACAAAACAGCCTGTTTAAAATTATAAGAGCGGCAGCACCATCCGAAGAGCCTCCTCCCAGGCCGGCGCCTGTTGGAATATTTTTATGCAGATGTATTTCGACCGGAGGAAGATTAAAGTCACACTCAAGAAGTCTGTATGCCCTGACACACAGGTTTTGCTCTATCCGGCAATCCGGCACCATGCCATACAATGACAAGGAGAGCTTATCGCTCTCCACTATCTCCAAAATATCAGATAATTGTGACAAACCTAAAAAGAGGCTCTCCAGATTATGATAGCCATCCGGCCGTTTTTCAATAATCTGAAGACCTACATTTATTTTAGATTTTGGGAATAAAATCATCTATCCGCATTTAGAGTTTCCGCAAGCCATACATGTAAGACAACCCTCCTGATAAACAAGGTTATCGGAATTACACTTTTCACATTTCCTTCCGGAGTCATCCTTTGTTCCATCCGGAATATACCTTTTAAGAGTTCTCTCAACACCGTTTTTCCATGTGTTGATTGCTTCGCTGTCCAGCTGCAGACCGCTAACAAGGTTAACAACGTCAACAATAGGCATCCCGTTTCTAAGCACACCAGATATTAGTTTGGCGTAGTTCCAGTACTCCTTGTTGAACATATGAGAGACGCCGCCAACAATATTCCTGTAGCCGTATTTATCTATATAGTGAAAATCATATCGGGTATTGGCGTTATCGTCCTTCTCTTTTACTATATAACCCATTGTAACCGACTTAGGGATACTTCTGGTATCCTCGTCAATAAGACCGGTAAATATCTCATATGGAGAACCCTTCATAAGCCCCACCAGCGCTATCCACTGCTCAGCTCCGTTTTTAAAACGAATAACCTCTGCATCAAGTGATTTTGGACGCTCTTTTCTCTTTGCGGATGCCTCTTTTGATTCATTCTCTTTTGCTGATACAAGAACTCCCGATCTTGACCCGTCCCTGTAAACAGTTACCCCTTTACAACCAAACTCCCAAGCAGTTTTATAAACATCAGCAACCAGCTCTTCGGTAGCAGAGGCCGGAAGATTTACGGTAACGCTGATAGAGTGGTCAACCCACTTTTGCATCCTACCCTGCATTTTAACCTTGGCAGTCCAGTCAATATCATTTGATGTGGCCTTATAGTATGGCGATTTTGACACTAGCTCTTCAATTTCTGAAGCCTGCATAGCCTTCACCTTCTCCAGATCATAACCATTTTTCTCACACCAAATCATAAAGTTGTGGTGGAAAACATAGTACTCCTCCCAGGCATCACCTACTTCGTCCCTGAATGTTATGGTAACATTTTTATCGTTAGGGTTAACCTTTCTTCTCCTTTTATAAAACGGCATAAATACCGGTTCAATTCCGGATGTAGTCTGTGTCATGAGAGATGTTGTTCCGGTAGGGGCTATTGTAAGCATAGAGATATTCCTTCTTCCCTGACGAACCATTTGATCGTAGAGGGCTTCGTCCTCTTTTTTAATACGTGCAATCATCGGATTGTTCGACTCCCTGTTTGAATCAAATATCGGGAATGCCCCCCTCTCCTCTGCCATTTGAGCAGATGAACGATATGCCTCAATAGCAAGCATTTTTTGAATCTCGACTGCAAAATCGGTAGACTTATCGTCACCGTATCTCATACCGAGTGCTGCAAGCATATCTCCCTCGGCTGTAATACCCAGGCCGGTTCTTCGTCCACCAAGTGTCTTCTCTTTTATCTTCTTCCAAAGGGTGATTTCAGCAAGTTTAACCTCCTCATCTTCTGGGTCTTTTGCGATTTTTTCAATTATTCCCTCAATCTTCTCCATTTCAAGATCAATAAGGTCATCATTAAGCCTCATGGCCTTCCTCACGTGATCTTTAAACTTTTCAAGATTGAAAGTTGCTTTGGCGGTAAAGGGATTATCTACATATGAGTAGAGGTTAATGGCGATAAGACGACACGAGTCATATGGACATAAAGGTATCTCTCCGCAAGGGTTTGTACTAACTGTACGGTAACCGAGGTCTGCATAGCAGTCCGGGATTGACTCGCGTATAACAGTATCCCAGAACAGAACTCCTGGTTCGGCAGATTTCCATGCATTGTGAACTATCTTTTTCCACAAAGCTGCCGCATCAACCTCCATAACGTGGGTAGGTTCATCAGAATCTATCGGATACTGCTGTTTGTATGGTTTGTTGTGAATAGCACACCTCATGAATTCATCATCAATCTTTACAGATACGTTTGCACCTGTCACTTTACCCTGCTCCAATTTGGCATCGATAAATTTCTCTGAATCAGGGTGTTTTATTGAGATGGTGAGCATAAGAGCTCCTCTTCTTCCATCCTGAGCAACCTCTCTTGTAGAGTTTGAGTAGCGCTCCATAAAAGGGACAACCCCTGTTGAGGTAAGAGCACTGTTTTTAACCGGAGAGCCCGCCGGCCTGATGTGCGAAAGGTCGTGTCCTACTCCTCCGCGGCGCTTCATAAGCTGAACCTGCTCTTCGTCAATTCTCATAATTCCACCATATGAGTCTGCAGGAATCTTGTGACCTATAACAAAACAGTTTGACAGAGAAGCAATTTGATAATCATTCCCTATACCTGTCATAGGCCCGCCCTGAGGAATGATGTACTTAAATTCGCTTAGAAGATCAAAAATCTCCTGTTCGCTCATTGGGTTAGGATAATTTGCTTCTACTCTTGCAAACTCTTTTGCAAGTCTGCGATGCATATCTTCGGGAGAGGCCTCATAGAGGTTTCCGAATGAATCCTTCATCGCATATTTGTTAATCCATACAGACGAAGCGAGTTCATCTCCATTAAAATAACGAAGACTAGCTGACATCGCCTCTTCATAGGTGTAAATTTTCATAGCGGTAAATATGTTAAGTGGAAAGAAAAAGCCGAGAGATAGCTCCTTCGGCTTTGACAAATTTATACTAAATAGCCCTATTAACCCTGTTTTATATTATGAATTTATCAACAAGGTAATGAACAGTGACAGAATGTCACCTTTTGATTACATTACTTATTTCCAGCAGGTTCCCATGTTTGGTTTCTTCCGATGATTCCTGTTTTGTCCAATGAGCCCCTAACTTTGAGCATTCCTGTCTTTTTATCTATCTGAATTGTGCAGTGGTAAATTTTCCCATTTGCAGGGTCCAGTATGGTTCCTCCGGTAAGTTTTTCACCATCGGCCTTAAAGTTCTTTAATATCTTCATACCCTCAATAGGCTTATCCTTATCGTCTCCTGTACAATTAACACATTTTCTCTTTGTATCACCTGTCAGAAGTTTTTCGATTACCCCCTCGTAGGTTCCTGAGGTTGTTTTATAAATAGAAACCAGCGATTTTTTATTCCCGTCTTCGTCTATTGAATACCACTTTGCTGCAATTTTTGCCGGTTGGGCAAAAATCAGAGTCGGAACAAGTATCATGGACACCAGTAAAAGTTTTGCCAGATTTTTCATTTTAATTAAGTATTAATTGGTTAACAACAATTCATGCTACAGTTGGTACAATGACCAAATTCACCCCTTAATCTTGACTCCACAAGATCGTGCAGCCTATCTCTGAGGTGTTGATTTTCAATTTTTTCGAGCACATCATACACAAAGGCAAGCTGTTGAAGCAGTTTTGCCTCGGTTCCGGATATGCCTCTTGAGCGCATATAGAAAAGCCCCATCTCATCAAGTCTGCCGCTGGTTGCTCCGTGAGAGCATTTAACGTCGTCGGCGTAAATTTCCAGTTGTGGCTGGGCATAAGCTTTTGCTGCGGGAGATATCAGCAGGTTGTGATTTGCCTGATATGCCTGAGTCTTCTGAGCATCTTTAGCAACAACAATCCTTCCTGAAAAATAGGCCTTTGCGCTATCATCCAGAATTCCCTTGAACAGTTGGCTGCTGTAGCACTCCGGCTCAAGGTGATTCATCATAATATTTGTCTTAATGATTTGCGAACCATCCATCAGATAGGCTCCATTAAGTTCACACGAAGCACCTTTACCATTTAAGTTTACAACAACCTCGTTTTCAAGAAGTGCTCCGTGAAGTGTTATAAAGTTAATTCTTAAAAAAGCCCCCTCTTCAACCGAAATGTTTATTTGAAACTTATGAGCAGATTCATTATGCTCATTCTGCATTATAACAATATGAGACCTTGAACCTTGTTCTGCTTTAATATTTATCACCTCATCTGTCTTGAATTTATCCAGAGAGAGGGTATGTGTACAGAGAAGAGTGCTTGAAGTGCTCTCCCTGCCGAATGTTATATTACTTATAAAGTTAATATCCGATGTATCCGATGAATCCCTGAAGCTGATAACCTGAATAGTATCGTCAACTATACAGGCAGGGGCAACATTGAATTCAATACCTGCAGCTCCCTGGGATTTAAGAGTAAATCTGTCATTGACAAGATCTTCCCTGAGTGCACCGTTATTCACAAATGCCTGAAGAGTGCCCGGCAGGGGAACCCGGCATCGGAATACCTCCGGAATATCAGGTGTATATGTATATTTTGTCTCTGTCATTACTATTAAGCGTTAATCAACCAGTCATATCCTCTCTTTTCTACCTCAAGAGCAAGCTCCTTTCCTTCGGATTTGATAATTTTTCCATCATAAAGCACATGTACTACATCGGGAATAATATAGTCAAGAAGTCTTTGATAGTGAGTAATTACAACAAAGGCGTTATCTGGCCTTTTGAGTTTATTTACACCTGCTGCAACAATTCTGAGGGCATCAATATCCAATCCACTGTCGGTCTCATCAAGAATTGCCAGTTTAGGCTCAAGCATTGCCATCTGAAATATTTCATTCCTCTTTTTCTCACCACCCGAAAATCCAACATTTACTCCGCGGCTCGAAAATGAGCTGTCCATCTCAACAACGGCCATCTTCTCTCTCATCATCTTTAGAAACTCAGCAGCAGTAACAGGAGGAAGATTTCTGAATTTCCTCTGTTCATTAATTGCAGTCTTCATAAAGTTAACATTGCTTACGCCCGGAATTTCTACAGGATACTGGAATCCTAAAAACAGACCCTCTCTTGCCCTCTCCTCCGGAGAATATTCCAGAAGATTTATACCATTGAACAATACCTCCCCCTCTGTTACATCAAATGTATCTCTCCCTGCAAGTACAGATGCAAGGGTGCTCTTTCCCGAACCATTCGGACCCATAATTGCGTGCACCTCACCAGCCTTAACAGAGATGTCAATTCCCTTAAGAATCTCTTTACCGTTTATAGAAGCGTGTAAGCCTTTTATCTCTAACATATTGTTTTGTTTTTCAAATTAATTGTTTTGCCGCCACTGTTTTCTCCACATTCTGAATCCGAAGAAGGCGAGAATTGTATATCCGGCACTTACCATCGGCAGAAAGACCATTCCTGCCAGTAAATATAGTGTAATGTTTGTTACGTTTACTGTTAACCAGGCTGCCCAGCAGTCAAGCTTTTTCTGTGCAGAGAGATACTGGGCAGTCAAAATTGCCACAGTGACAAATGCATCCAGAAATGGTCTCTTTGCCTCCCTGAAAATTGAAGGAAAAAGATCGTCAAGTCCTGTAAGGGCAAAGCCCCAAACTGCTGCAAGCACAAAAAGCTGAACAACAAAGTAAACCCTCTGTTTATTGGTTAAAAGAGTTATTTTAAGTTGTTTCTTACTATTCTCCTCTCCGCTTTTCGGGTGTGTCCACCTGTAATGACCATAAAAGTTGATCACAAAAGATACAGGCTGTACTAGCATACTTGAGTAGAGTCCCTTCTGATAGAAAAGAATAAAGAGAAGTATATTGTACAGATAACCTACCCAGAAATTGGCAACCTTGGCCCTTGTGGCAAGATAGACACAAGTCAGCCCCGAAACCACAGAAATGGTTTCGATAATAGAGACATTCTGACCTCCAATTGAAAATAGTATATTATCTATGCTGAAAAGTTCTGTCATATGTCTTCTGATTGATTATCCTACGCTACCCTCAAGAGTTATCTGTAAAAGCTTTTGTGCCTCAACAGCAAACTCCATAGGAAGCTGGTTGAGAACCTCTTTTGCATATCCGTTTACGATAAGACCCACGGCATCTTCGGTGCCGATTCCTCTCTGCTGGCAGTAGAAGAGTTGATCTTCACTTATTTTTGAGGTTGTAGCCTCATGTTCCAGTATTGCGGTCTGATTCTCGTTCTCGATATATGGGAATGTGTGCGCTCCGCATTTGTCGCCCAGAAGCAGAGAGTCACACTGAGTATAGTTTCTTGAATTATCGGCATTGGGCAGAATTTTGACCAATCCTCTGTAACTGTTCTGGCTTACCCCTGCAGAGATACCCTTGCTCACTATTCTGCTTTTTGTGTTTTTACCAATATGTATCATCTTGGTTCCGGTATCGGCCTGCTGATGATGGTTGGTTACGGCTACAGAATAGAATTCAGATATTGAGTTGTCTCCCCTGAGTATTGTGCTCGGGTACTTCCATGTGATTGCAGAACCGGTCTCAACCTGTGCCCAGAATAGTTTGCTGTTTTCACCTTTGCAGATACCCCGCTTGGTTACAAAATTAAAAATACCCCCTTTACCAGAAGCATCACCCGGATACCAGTTCTGAACGGTTGAATATTTAACCTCGGCATCTTTGAGAACAATAATCTCTACCACAGCTGCGTGCAGTTGATTTTCATCTCTTTGCGGAGCAGTACAACCCTCAAGATAACTCACA
>Ga0351858_1015_pt1 | contig 36789 bp, 31 predicted proteins | sample BONcelFGM3001D10_FD_206797 | JGI IMG/M metagenome (GOLD analysis project Ga0351858, IMG submission 206797) | Enriched cells from coal bed in the Powder River Basin, Montana, United States - BONCAT cells FGM rep2 HSBNCT.FGM.300.1.D10 ... | reverse complement strand
ATCAAACCGCATTCCATTTCCCAGGAGCAGGTAGCATGGTGGAAAAAGTGCTGGTTTAATGGTTTGGGAGAGTTTTTTCTTCCTCAACTCAATCTCAACAGATATTGATCAGTTTATGGAGGTTGTTGTGGATTCTGAAGAACCACTGTCTCCGCTTCATTGCTCATTCAAACCTGATGTGATCGTCCCTATAGGAGGTGGTAAGGATTCGATTGTTAGTCTCGAAACACTCAGGAAGCTTCCTGGTGTCACTCCTCTTATTCTCAACCCGCGGGGAGCCAGTGTACACAGTATATTCATGGCAGGGTTCGCCCATTCGGGAATGATCGGGATCAACCGTACGATTGATCCTCTCCTTTTGCAGTTAAATGATCAGGGATTTCTCAATGGTCACACACCCTTTTCAGCATTGCTCGCATTTGTTACCATCTTATCAGCAGCACTCTCCGGGAAGAGAAATATTGCTCTTTCGAATGAATCAAGTGCAAACGAAACAACCATCCCTGGCTCGCCTGTTAACCACCAGTACTCCAAAACATTTGAATTTGAGCAGGATTTCCGGGATTACGTCCATAAATGGATCAGTACAGAAATCAATTACTTCAGCCTTCTCAGGCCGTTAAATGAACTTCAGATTGCCAGAATCTTTTATCGCTTTCCGAAATATTTTTCCGTTTTTAAAAGTTGTAATGTTGGCAGTAAAACCGATTCATGGTGCGGGAAATGTCCCAAATGCCTTTTTACTTACATTATCCTGGCGCCATTTCTGAACCCCGACCAACTGACCGAAATCTTTCACAGGGACCTGCTTAACGATATTGACCTGGCCCCAACCCTTGACCAACTCACCGGATTTGCCCCCGAAAAACCCTTTGAATGTGTGGGCACCATCTCTGAAGTCAACGCTGCCCTGCAAGAGACCATCAAAAAGTTTGGAGACAAACCCCTTCCTGTTCTACTCAGATACTATGCTTCATCCCCCACCTCAGAATCCTCATCTTTCCACGAACTTCTGGAAAGTTGGAATCCACAAAACTTTCTGTTGCCCCAATTTGAAGAACTGCTGAAAGGAGCTCTCCATGGTTGATCTGCTTCGCAGGAGATTGGAAGGGAAGAAAATTCTTCTTTTAGGCTTCGGACGGGAAGGAGTATCGTCGTATCAACTGATCAGGAAGCTCTTTCCGCATCAAAAAATCGGGATTGCCGACCGCAATCCCGATGTATCAAAAAGTTCACTTCTGGCGGATGATCCCAATATTGAATTTCAGTGTGGAGAAAATTACCTAAACAAATTGGAACGGTTCGAGTTGATCCTGAAATCGCCCGGTATTTCGCTCGCAAAACTGAAGCCCCCAGTCGAAACATCGAGAATCACATCTCAGACAGATATTTTCCTTGAAGCCTTTGCAACACAAACTATCGGTATTACGGGGACCAAAGGGAAGAGTACCACCAGCAGTCTGGTTGCACACATCCTCTCCACAGACGGGAAAGAGACTGTCCTGCTCGGCAATATCGGAACCCCCGCCTGGCACTTCCTGGATTTGATCACACCACGAACTTTCATCGTCAACGAACTCTCTTCGCATCAACTTGAATATATCCACCGAGGACCACATATCGCTTTGTTGCTTAATATTTTCGAAGAGCACCTGGATGCTTACAACTCATACTTCGATTACCAGTTGGCTAAAATGAAAGTAGCCACCACCCAGGCCCAGGGCGATTTCCTGCTATACAACGCCGACGATCCTATCATCCTTAGTCACATTTCAACCGCCGAAACCTTGGCGGAGGCGGTCATTCCCTCCTCCCTTATTCCCCTTTCCCTGAAGTCACACTTAGAAACGGGTGCTTTTAAAAGAGGAAACGAACTCATTATCAGGGTGCCTGGGCGGAAAGAACTTGTTTTGCGCGAAATCCACAACCGGTACCTGAAAGGGGAACACAATTTCAGGAATATCATGGCAGCTGTCACTACCTGTTGGCTGTTGGGCGTCAATGAGGAGGCGATCCTGGACGGACTTGCCTCCTTCAAAGGGCTGGCTCACCGAATGGAGTACATGGGGTGCCACCATGCAATCCATTGGGTGAACGATTCCATCGCCACAATTCCCGAAGCTGCTATCGCTGCTGTTCAATCTCTGCCCGGCGTGGATACCCTGATCCTGGGAGGGTTCGACCGTGGGGTCAGCTATGAGGCGTTTGCCCAATTCCTGGTCCTATCACACGTGCGTACGTTGATTTTAATTGGACCAGCGGGCCGAAGGATTGGAACAGAAATTGAAAAGGCCGACAAAACAATAAAATCGAGGAAAAACCTGTTTTACATTAACCGTTTTGACCATCTCCTGCCACTTGCGCTTGAGAATACGAGGGCTGGAAAAACATGCCTGCTTTCGCCGGCTGCATCCAGCTACGACGAATTCCGGAGCTTTGAGGAACGCGGATTCAGGTTCGCTGAACTGATAATGGGGAAGTGAGACGTAAAACACGAAACACGAAATACGAAACACGAAATACGAAACACGAAATACGAAACACGAAATACGAAACACGAAACACGAAACTATGACCTCCCAATCCCGCTACCTCTTGCTAACCCTGGTCTTCTCTTCCTTCTTTGCTAAGGCTCAATCCTCCTACGAGGAGCAGGTTCGTGCATACATAGATGCTTACAAGGGGATCTCGATTCAGGAAATGCGATCATATGGTATTCCTGCCAGCATCAAGCTTGCTCAGGCAATCCTTGAATCAAGAGCAGGCCAGAGTATTCTGGCCAAAGAGGCCAATAACCATTTTGGGATCAAATGTCATAAGGAGTGGACAGGTAAAACCTACAGGATGGACGATGATACACCGGATGAATGCTTCCGGAAATACGATAATGCAGTAGAATCGTTTCGCGATCATTCCGAGTTCCTGTCTACCCGGGACCGCTATAAGTTTCTCTTTTCAATTGATGTCCAAAACTACCAGGCATGGGCTTACGGCCTTAAATCGGCCGGCTATGCAACCAACCCGAAATATCCCGATCTACTGATCAATCTGATAGAACGTTACTCCCTGCAAGCCTATGATCTTCGCGAAGGAGATATCCCCGCCATCGTAACAACAGTGGCCGATGGAAACCTGATGGAGGCATACGCATCATTATTTACATACTTTGGTCCGGGTCCAAACAACCGGAAAGTCTATATCAATAACCACGTTCAATGTACCATGGCCCTCGATAATGATGATCTTCTTAAGATTGCACGTGATTTTAAGCTTAGTGCTTCAGACCTGATGGATTTTAATGATCTCCAACGTGCCGGTGGCTTGAAACAAGGGCAAGCGGTTTATCTTGAGAAGAAGCAACGGAAAGCTATCCAAAAAGTGCACGTTGTTGGAAATAATCAAACCCTGTGGGAAATTTCCCAGGTTTATGGAATCCGCCTGGAAAATCTTTATCGTAAAAACCTTCTTCCCGAAGGTTATGAACCTCCTGCAGGGAAAGTACTTAGACTGAAATAGTCTAAGGCATATGCCCCAAACTAAATCCTTTTACACTCCGGTTGCTGCCAATCACCAGGTACAGACTATTATCATTGTTCAGAAAACCGAGGTCAAATGGAGTTGTTCCTTTAACACCTGATTCAATCTCAACATATCCTTGCCGGTCAAAAAGAAATACCTCATTCGTTGTTTGCGAGGTGAATCCGAGGTATGTGTTGCCATGGATTTTCTTTATCAGACATGGAGGAGAAACATTGTGTCTGAAGGAATAAAAATAAATCAGTTTGAAAAAGTGGTCGTAATAAAAAAGCGTGTTATTGTCGAAAAAAATAAACTCAGGTGCGCCGTCACCCAGAATATCTTCGTAAAGAAAATAATGATTTGCAGAGAAGGTATTAAAACTAACGCTGCTTACACGGCCACTCTCTTCAAAATAGGACACATTCCCTTGCACATCGGTTGTCAACCACGGCGATTTTGAGTTAGTAAGGTTCACGTAAAACGCAGAGTTTGGGGAGTTGTAGAACCCTTTTTCAGGATCCACTTTTTTTACACCAAATTCATCTGTGATCAGGATCTTTCCGCTTTTCATTGTTGCAAACAACCTCACGGCAGAACGAGGATTCTCGCGGGAGGCAGTGCGAATAAGTGACCCGCCTCTACCTCGTAAAACCTGTATGGGAGTAACAACCAGTTCTTCCACCTCAGGAGAAGTCCAGCCCTCACTCAACCCTCCGTCAAAATTAAAACTGTAGATGCGTTTGTTCCTGAATGCGATTACGATATTGAATTCGCCGGGCGTAATGACAGATAACCCATTTGAGGCCTGGACGGGAAACTTCATGGGGAAACGAGGGGCAGATTTGCCATCACTTCTGATAAGATAGAGGTGGTTTTCTGTGTTGAAAAGGTAAAACAAGGAGTCTGAGGAGGGGAGAATTACTTCATGAAAACTTCCGAGGACCTTTCCGTAAAGTTTTTGTTTCCAGGCGATTTGTCCTCCGGGATCAATTTTATACAGGGTGTTCATTGTGTCTGTAACCAACACTGAGAAAGAGTCCTTGGCGCCGGAATGGACTATTTGCGGTCGTCCCGAGACGAGGGTGTCAAGATTTGTCTTCCAGGCGAGAGGGCCCTCTTCGGTATTCTTTGGATTGAACCTTACCTGAAAACTGGTGTAAAACATCCCATCTTCAGCAGATAGCTGAAGGGTAAATGATTGAAATTTCTTCAGCGAGCCGAGGATTGGACTGAAGAGTGGCAGGTACTCTGTGTTAAGTACTACTGGAAGTTCATCAAGAAGATGGTTGGAGTTGCAGTAGAAGGAGAAGTTGGCCTGATCGGAAATGTTTTCCGAGATATCCTGATATACTTTGGTCTCAATAAGGAACTCTCTTTTCAGGTTGCTTTTGAGCATCTCTTTCAACGTCTCACGGCTATGAGAGAAACATACAAAATCCCCAATAATGGTAAAAAATGCAAGCTCTTCTTGTTCAAAAAGAGGACTTAGCCAGATGTTGAGAATCTCGGAGAGGTTAGTTTGGTAAATCGGCACTCCCTCGTAACTAGTAGAATCGATTTTTTTTCCGGTGGTTTGCGAAAGAGAGAGGAGGCTCTTCCGTGCTGAATCGGGATTTGCTGTTTGGAGGATTGTTACAGGATGCAGACCATTTTCTGTTGGTGACGGTTTGATCCAGCACCTTCCCACTTGGTGGCCTATCCACGACTCGAGGAAGTGGAGGACAAGTGTATCATACCGGGAGTTCAACCCGTTGAAAAGGTCAATGTTTTCAACCGAAAAGGCAGCACGTTGTAACCTGAGCTGCCAACGCTGAAAATATTCGGGATACCCAATCATGGCATAGAGGAGGTAAATCTCTGTATTTGACGGAAGAATGCCGGTCATTGTCAGGGAGACGGGCACCTGGTCGTTGATCAAGGCCAGCGTTTGCATAGCGCTGTCTGACGCAATTGTATAGCCATTAAACAGGAGCCCGTCCTTTTTAAGATACAGGTCCATGCCACTCCAGTCAGCGTAGCGCGCAAATTTTACCAAACCATTGTTATGTTGCTCATTAACACTTTTCCAAAGGGCAAGAGAGAGATAAGGAAAATTGACATAGAGGTTGGCATCAACTTTCTTCCCGGTGGTTGAAGATACGGTATTGAAACCTTTCATCACAGAAATCGCTGTGTTCAGGGATAGCTGGTCAATGGCTCGTTTAACCAGCGCATCGGTGAAGCTGAAGATACATATCCCTTCCCACACAGCGGCAAAGAGTGTGTTTCGCTGGTTCTCAAAATGAATCCTGTAGATCTCTGTCAGATTATAGGGACTTTGGAGTATGGTTATCTTTCCGGGATAATGTTCTTCAATAAAAGAGGTAAAGGAACTTCCTTCCAGCGAAGATGGTACTGGCATCAGAAAAAGGGGATCGAACTTTGTTCGGCTATGCAGTGAGAGGGCAATAGTTAACGGTGCGTCGTTAAGGATTTCCCTGATTTCGGGACTCCAGCGTGACATGGAGTCGATCAGCAACAGCTGATCCTGGATAGGTCTGATGCCGGGGTATGTAAGAAGTTCTTTCCAGATGAGGTTGTTCCGCGTCAGCTCACCCAGAAGCCCCAGTGGATGGTTAACCTGGATGATAAGCGCTGTTCGGTCGGGGATTGCCTGTACCGGGTCTTTGTTCGGACGATCCAGAGTTACATAAAGCAGATAGCAGAGATAAGGAATCCCAACAGCCAGGATCACGATGATGGTTGCCTGAATGATGCGTTTGATGATCCTCATTGTTTTGGCTGATGAAGCGGAAACAACAAAGGTATTAAAATAAAATTTTCAGCTGAGGTTGCAGCCGGAAGCTGACACGGTGATATGGAGAGATTCCTTGTGACGAAATGGCTTTCCGGTGTGCCGGTGTCGGATAGCCTTTGTTCTCATTCCACCTATAAACCGGGAATAATTCGTGCAACTTCTCCATAAAGTCGTCCCGGTATGTTTTGGCAAGTATCGAAGCAGCAGCGATGGAGAGGAATTTTCCATCCCCCTTCACGATGCAATGATAAGGGATCTCCAGGGATGTCCGAAATCTGTTTCCATCAATCAGAAGAAGTTCGGGCTTCAGGGCAAGCTTCTTTACAGCCTCCTCCATTGCCATGAAAGAGGCATTTAGAATATTGATTTCATCAATTGTTTGCTCCCCTATATAGCTGATTGCAAACGCGATGGAATCCCGTTCTACCTCCTTTCGTAACCTTTCACGCTGGACCTTAGAGAGTTGTTTCGAGTCGTTGAGAAAGGGGTGGTGATAACCTTTTGGCAGAATCACGGCAGCAGCAAATACCGGCCCGGCCAGGCAACCTCTTCCGGCTTCATCACACCCGGCTTCAATCAGATCGTTGGTATAGTGGCTTTGGAGCATCTTAATTTCCAGGAAAGAAAGTCCAAAGGGTCATGTTGAAAAAGAGCATGATGATCAGGAGCCAAAGCAGCAATTCAAACCAGAAAAGTTTCCTGAGTCGCATATAGAAGTTGGTAACAAAGATTGATAGGCAAATGCTGAGCAGTGCTGGAAAATAGATCAGTAGCGAGTCGGCATAAAGGAGAGTCAACAAAGACCAGAATAAGACCCACAGCAGGACAATGTTCTTCTTCCTTAGCTCAACTGTCTTCTCACTGATGTGTCCAATGGAATCCCAAAGTCCCAACATGGTGAACAATCCCATCATGCCAAGAAGCGTCCAGGTATTCCAGTTTGCATCAAACAAGGTTATTTTCAACTGACCGAAATAATCGGAATAAAGTGTGAAAAGACCCGAAAGTCTGTCAGTTAGGAAGTACACTACGACAAGGTACAGAAAGGGCGTAGTTAGTCCGATAAAGGAGCTTACCCACTCACGCCATTTCATGGACCGGTAAACCAGAAAGGAGATGATCAGCAAACCATAGAATAGCAGAGAGGGAAAGTAGAAAAAGGAAGAGAGGGCTACAAAGAAGCCGGCGGTATAGACAAGTTCAATTGGTTCGGACTGGTTGTATGCTTCTAAAAGCGCGTGCAGGATAAAAAGCAGGAAAAAGGTGGTAATATTTATCGGAGTGAGAGTCAGGTAGGACGGAAGAAGGCTGATGAATAACAGGAAAAGCAGTGCCGCAAGCGAGGTGTTGTGAGGAACCAGGTCGTGGTGCAAAAAGATGTAATTAAGCCAAACGGCTTGAAAAAGAACCAGGAGAAACCCAATCCCCATAGCGAGGTATGGCATGCCGGCAAGCCAATCGAATAAAACACCATAGAGAGGTACAGGCCCCTCAGGTGCAGGCATTACAGGGGGATTGAAAGCCCCGATGCCCCAGAGCAACAATCCTATCACGCCGATGGTGATGAACTGCCCTGGAAAACTCGATTTGAAATAGCGAACCATTCGGAATTTCGATTAACTCGATTTAGGATTTATGAATGAACCCCTTAATCCCTTAAAGGGGACCTCTCACTCATAAGTCAAACCCAATATCCCTTCGATAATATTTTCCCTCAAACTGGATCTTCTCAGCGTTCATATAAGATTTCTTCAGCGCCATCTCCATGGTGTCACCAAAGGAGGTAACTGCAAGCACACGGCCTCCGTTTGTTACAATCCGTCCATCAGCTTGTTTGGTCCCGGCATGAAATACGAAACTTCCACTTACCTGGTCAATTCCGGTGATCTCTTTCCCCTTTTCATAAGAACCCGGGTAACCTTCTGCCACCAGCATTACACTGGCGGTATAACGGGGATCCAGGTCCATTGAAACCTGGTCAAGGGAGCCATCGGCTACAGCCTGACAGAGTTCAACAAAATCGCCCTGGATCCTGGGTAAAACCGATTCGGTTTCGGGATCTCCAAGCCGGCAGTTGTATTCAATTACATAAGGCACTCCCCGAACATTCATAAGTCCGAAAAAAATGAAGCCCTGGTAAGTGATTCCTTCGGCGCTGAGGCCCTCCAGGGTAGGGCGTATTACCTGCCGTTCCACATTCTCAAGAAGTTCCCCCTGCGCAAACGGGACGGGAGAGACTGATCCCATCCCTCCGGTATTTGGGCCGGTATCTCCAACACCGATCTTTTTATAGTCTTTGGCTTCCGGAAAAATACGGTAATGAATACCATCGGTAATCACAAAGGCCGAAAGTTCAATTCCGTCGAGGAATTCTTCAATCACCACTTTACTTGAAGCCGCACCGAATTTGGCATCCGAAAGCATTGATGTGAGTTCTGTAATAGCCTCATCCAGCTCAGGACAGATCACCACCCCTTTGCCGGCAGCAAGCCCGTCGGCTTTTAATACATAAGGGGGAACGAGTGTGTGAAGGAAGGAGATTCCTTTAGAAAGTGTTTCCTTGGTGAACGTTTCATACCTGGCTGTGGGGATGTTGTACTTCTTTAGGAATGCTTTTGCAAAGTCTTTGCTTCCCTCCAGCATGGCAGCTTGCTTTGTCGGGCCAATCACCGGGATGCTTCTGAGATTCGGGTTGGCGAGGAAAAAATCATGAATTCCGTAAACGAGAGGATCTTCAGGTCCAACAATTACCATGTTGATTTTGTGACGGTGGCAGGCTTCACCGATCGCATGAAAGTCTGTTACAGTGATGGGGAGGTTGGTCCCAATCGTTGCAGTCCCGGCATTTCCTGGGGCGATAAAGAGGGAAGTCAAACGGGGGCTTTGCGAAAGTTTCCAGGCGAGGGTATGCTCCCGCCCCCCCGAACCTAACAGGAGAATGTTCATGCAGTTATTTGGTTTTCAATGCTTTTTGGATCGATTCCCATAAACAGTCGGCGGTATTTTGCCAGGTAAAGAGCCCTTCACGGGCATGGCCTCTAAGGACAAGCTCCTCGCGCATGGTTTTGTACTGGTAGATCTTATACATTGCCATGGCGATGGATTCGGGATCAAATGGGTCGACCAGAAGGGCGCCATCGCCGGCAACTTCAGGCATAGAAGTGACATCGGATGTGATAACTGGAGTGCCACAGCGGAAAGCTTCGACAATGGGAATCCCAAACCCCTCAAAATAAGAGACGTAGGTGAGGGCTGTCGCTGCGCCCAGTACATACCGGAGGTGTTCGATATTGAGACGACCTGTGAAAACCACATCCCTCGAATAGATCATCCGCTGGTAGGCAGAGTCGATCTCGGGAGTCCACCATTTCCTTGCACCGACTATCAGCAGTTGTATGTCTGAGGGGTTGGTTTTTTTGAAAAGGTCAAATGCCCGGAAGAGGTTGGAAAGATTTTTCCTTGGATGAAGTGATCCGATGAAGAGAAAAAATGGTTTTCCATCAGAATAGAACTGCCTGGTCATCACCTTCTCCTCTTCGGTAAGCGGTTTGTAGATCTCATTGGCTCCGTCGTAAACGATATCGATTTTGTCTTCGTTCACATGGTATTGTTCGACAATATCCTGGCGGGAGTATTCCGAAACGGTTGCGATCCGCACAGCCTTCTGCGTATATTTTGGGAAGTAATGACGATAGTATCTACGGGTAAGTAATGGTAGATCTTCCGGATAATGTTCGAAATTAAGATCATGGATCACATTCATTGACTTTCCTTTGTACCGAAGGGAAAGAAAACCGTCGGGGGAGAGAAACAGATCTGGCTTCAAACGGTTGAGCAGTGATGGAAGGCTGTATTCGAACCATGCATAATAAAGAATTGGGTGGCGTGCCGGGGGGTACTGGACCATTGGTGTGATGTTATCAGAGAAAATGAAATCCTCTGAAAATGGCCTGTCGAATATGAAATAGAAATGGTGCTCGGGATGTTGCGTAGTGATTCGTTTTAACGATTCATAGGTAAACCACCCGATCCCTTCGAGTTTGTCTTTCAGCAGCAGACGGGTGTTAACCGCAATGTTCATCCGGAGAGAATGTTTCTTAGTTCAGATTATTTTTAACTTTGTAGCAAATATCACACTATTTTTTTGAAAAAGAAACCCTTTTCCCTTCTTCTGCGGAATTTTCCTGTATTATGAAAAGATATCTTAAATACCTTCACCCGAAGTACCAAAAACTTATTCTCGAATATAAGGTTGATTTTAAGCCACGATACGGTCATGGGTTGAAACCGCATAAGTTATTGTATGCCTTAATTGATTCCAACAGGAACGAGTATCATGAATTCCTGGGAAAGATCAAATCCTACACCGACATTTTCCTGACGTTCAAAGATGCTGCACTTGAACAGGATGAAGCATTGCCCGTTTGGAACAATGATTATCTGCCAGGTTTGGATATTATCGCCCTTTATACTATGATTCGTGAACACAAACCCCGGACCTACATCGAGATTGGTTCAGGAAATTCAACAAAAGTGGCTGCAAAAGCGATCAAGGATGGCAATCTTCCCACCCGGATCATCTCCATCGATCCTTCGCCACGAGCATCCATTGATCTCCTTGCACATCAGGTCATCAGAAAACCTCTTGAAGACATGGTGGATTTAAGCATCTTTGGCGAACTCGAGCCCAATGACATTTTGTTCGTAGATAACTCTCACCGATGCTTTCCCAACTCAGACGTAACTGCAATTTTTTTGGATGTGGTTCCAATGTTGAAGAAAGATGTGCTGTTTCATCTCCATGATATCTACCTGACATATGATTATCCGCAATTTATGTGTGACCGTTTTTACTCGGAGCAGTATCTGATAGCAGTCATGCTTCTCTCCAACCCTGAGAAATTTGATACCATATTACCCAATTTCTTTATCAGTGAAGACCCTGTGTTGTCAGGAGAACTGACGGATTTATGGGAGAACCCTGGCATGCCTTCTGTGGAGAGGCATGGAGGGTCATTTTGGCTAAAAATCGACAGTTAGGTTTCTCTTCTGATAATTGTCAGCATTGAACGAATGCTGACCATCTTCATCCCGAAAGCAATGATACTTGAGATCAGGGCAACCGCAACGAGTTTCCCTATTTGAACCGATTGCTCGGAGAATCCTTGAAGTTGAACGGGGAGTTGGCTGGAAATGAAATTCAGCATGAAGACAATCCCGGTAAAAAGGGATAATGTGATAAGGAATTTAATGTTAATTTTTAACCTGAAAATACGTTGTGCCAGGAAAACTTGCGCAATTGCCGTGAATAGCAGGGTTGCAAAACTGGCAATTGCAGATCCAAGTGCCATCAGATGAGGGACAAGTATCAGGTTCATGGAGAAATTTATCAGAACGCTGATGGCTGCAATGATATTTAATTGTTTCAGGTTCCCGTTTGCAGTTAGCAGGGATCCAAAGATGTAAGTCATTGATGTACTGAGAAATCCGATCATCAGAAATCTGAATACTGGTGTAGCTTCTTCGATATGAGAATTATAGAGCAATGTCATTATATCGTGGGCATAAAAGACAGAACCTGCAACAACGATAACCGCGAACGTAATGATAAGCGTAAAAGATAGTTTCACTATCTCTCCGATTGGTTCATTCATTTTGATCATCTTTGAGAAGATAGGCATAAGCAATCCTGCAAATAAAAATGCAATCATGGTGGCTGCATCAAGCAAACGGTATCCCATCGCATAAATGCCTGCTTCGTCGTTTCCTACTTTTTCCTCCAGAATTGTTTCAAGCAAAACGGGATTGAGCCAGGAATAGAATGCCATCAGAAGAAACAACAGGGCAAAAGGGGCGCTTTTTTTCAGGATCATTAAGAAAAATGGCCAGTTCCAGTTCAGTTTACGGAATCTGGCATAGTTGACAACTATTATAAATCCGATGATTGCCGTTAAAAAATAGGCCAGGGTTTGTGCATAAATAAACCATTGAATCCTGAATGGCCCTTCAAAAGGGTTTGCCCAGAGAAGAATTCCACAAAAAACTATCATCAGGAGACGGTCGAGAATGGACAGTATACTATCTGTTTTGAAATATAAAAGACCAGAAATATTTGACCTGAAGTATAAGATTAGTGAAAGGAATAATTGATTCAGGCCAAGAATACCTAAAATTTTAAGCTGCATGTTGTTATAGCCAACCAGCAAGGCTACAAGAAAAATGACGGCGAAATAGAGGAACCCAAGGAAAAATTTCAGAACAAGGATGCCGGAAAAATGCTTGTTAAGTAATTGATTGCTTTGAGCAATATTGCGATTATTGAAGTTTGTGATTCCCAGATCAAGGAGAATATTGAATATGAGGGAGAAATTGAAAATAACAAAGTAGAAGCCGTATTCTCCTACACCAACGGTATTTTGTACTGTTCTGTCAATCCCGAAAATCCACATTGGTTTAATGAGGAAATTAAGAAAAAGAAGAAATCCCAAATTGACCAGAAACTTTCGCTTCATTACCAGGATATTTCTATAAGGTTGTAAAATTACAATTTAGAGTCACATCCTTAGTAATTTTCTTTAGAGGGTTGAACGATCCACTTAAAGTTTCTGCTCACGGTTGTGTTCTCACAGAGGCTGTTTGTTCATATCCTAAAAATCTCTACCTTTGGCAAAATTTTGATCAATTTGCTATGATCCAAGACCCTACAAAAAGGGAAGATTTCGACTCTTCCAATATCGTAATCTTTCTTTATAAATGGCGGAAACCGCTCTTCATCGTGATGATTGTTGTGTTGGTTGGCTCCTGGTTTTTCTCGCTGCCATGGTTTATCACACCGAAGTTCAAATCAACTGTCATAATGTTCCCCGCAAGCACCAATTCAGTCTCCAAAGCATTGTTGACAGAGAACAATCAGAAAGGGGAAGACCTGATGTCTTTTGGTGAAGATGAGCAAGCCGAGCAATTGATGCAGATACTAAACTCCAATAAGATTCGCGACAGGGTAATCAGGAAGTTTAACCTGATGGAGCACTACGGTATCGACTCCACCGCAAAGTATAAGTATTCAAGGCTCTTTGATGAATATGACCGGAATATTAGTTTTCGCCGAACACCCTTTATGGCTGTCCAGATTACTGTTTACGATACCGATCCTCAAATGGCTGCCGAAATAGCCAACAACATTGCCGAACTTCTCGACTCAACGAAAAATGATATGCAGCACCTTCGTGCCATACAGGGTTTGGCGATTGTTGAGGAGGAATATAAAGCACTTCAAAGTGAGGTATATGTAATCGTCGACTCGCTCGTTACATTAGGCGAACTAGGAGTTAATGATGTAGAGTACCAGTCGCAGGTTATGAACCAGCAGATGGCGATCGCCATCATGCAAGGTAACATGGAAGCGCAAAAAGCACTTCAAAGGCGACTGGATGTCCTCGGAAAGTACGGTGGAATATATATGTCGCTGAAGAATTCACTTGAGTTTAAAACCGAACAACTGACCCTGTTGCAATCACGATTAAAAGAGGCCAAAGTGGATGCCCAGGAGAATATCCCTCAAAAATTTATCGTTAGCGATGCCTATAAATCTGAGAAAAAGGCTTATCCGATCCGTTGGCTGATCATGCTCGTTTCTACACTCTCAGCCCTATTCCTCACCATAATTGTGATTATGGTTGTTGAAAAGATCTCCTCCGCCAACGCACAGAAAAAGTTTCAACTCGGGCAATCATAATTAATCCAACGAAATTAATTTAAAATAAGCAATATGGATCCTTTTTTTAACAGCAAGAATATCGTCGATATCCTTTTCCGGTGGAAGATTCATCTGGCTGTCATCCTGGTACTGGCACTTGTTCTTTCGGTAATTCTTTCAAGCCCCATGGTGATTACACCACTCTATAAATCTTATGCCGTTGCCTATCCTTCTAACGTGGCTCCTTACTCTGATGAAAACGAAACCGAGCAGATGATTGAGATGCTCAACTCGGGGGATATTCGGGATAGTATTGTTAGAAAGTTTAACCTGGCAGCTCACTGGAAGATTGATCCAAATTATAAATATTTCCTGAGTACCTTAAACTGGGTCTACTCCCAGCATGTGAAGATCAGTAAAACACCCTATGAAGCTGTAATTATTGAGGTACTTGATCCTGATCCACGAATGGCATTCGATATTGTAAACTCTATTATGGATTTCTATAATGTGAAAGTAAGGAAACTTCATAAAGATAAGTTCTATGAAGTGGTAGTTAACTACGAAACTATTGTAAATGCCAAATTAATGAAACTCGATTCACTCAAGCAACGGGCAGAAGAGTTGGGAACTAAATACGGCTTAATGGAATACCAGGCTCAAACCCGTGAGGTAATGAGAGCATTGCTGGGAACCGGTAGCCAGTCGGGACGATATAGTGAAGCACTCAAATACAAGAAGAATCTGGAAGAAAAAGGGGCAGAGATGCTTCTGATCCAGGAGATGATGACCGCTGAAACAGAAGAGTTCGCGATTTTTAAGCTGGATTATGACAGGGCATTGCTTGACTACAATAGAGAATACACGCATTTAAACATACTTACAAAACCTTTTGTTTCTGATAAAAAAGCCTACCCAATCAGATGGTTGATCGTGGTTGGCTCCGTGCTGGCATTGTTTTCCCTGGCACTCATCGTGATCGGATTAATTGAAAGAAGCAGGTTTGCAAAACAGGTCCTTCCGAAAAATGCCTAACATTCTTTCTGGAACGGGGATCTCCGGCTATGTGGAGAGATATAAGGTGATGTTGGTTTACATCATTAGCCTGGCCTATATCCTTCTTAACGCCTATATGATTTATAAGGATATCTATTACACCCTGGCTATTCCTGTTTTATTGGTACTTCTCTACTTTTATTTCACACGACTCGACTGGATTCTTTTTCTGATTGCTTTCACAACCCCGATTGCGGTAAACATGGTTCAGTATGAATTGGGGGCTGGTATCTCAATTCCCACCGAACCGTTACTTTTCGGGGTATTCCTCATCTTTGTCCTGAAACTGTTTTATAAAAATGATTTCGACGGAAAGATCTGGACTCATCCTGTCAGTATCATTGTACTCGTGTCACTTATCTGGATGTTTATCACCAGCCTAACCAGTCAGATTCCACTCGTTTCATTCAAATTTCTGCTTGCCAGGTTATGGTTTGTGATCCCATTTTATTTTCTAGCTATCCTGCTTTTCAGAAAGACAAGCAATATCCGCGTTTTTATCTGGCTCTATTCCATTCCACTGATGGGAGTGATTTTTTACACCATCGCACATCACTCAACCTTTGGATTTGAAGAAGAGGCCGGGCACTGGGTGATGGAGCCCTTCTACAATGATCATACTGCATATGGTGCAGTGCTGGCCCTTTTCCTGCCTGTATTTGTTGGTTTTACCTTTAGTAAGGTATATGGAAAGACCACGCGCTTTTTTGCATTCATGATTTTGGTTATTCTGTTGGTGGCACTCTATCTCTCCTTCTGCCGGGCTGCCTGGATCAGCATCGTTGCTACACTGATGGTATATTTCGTGATCCTTTTCAGGATAAAGTTCAAATGGATTGTATTGATCACAGGTGGATTACTTATTTTCTTCTTTTTGTTTCAGCAGCAGATTTGGGATGTTTTGGAACGCAATAAACAGGGAACTTCCGGCGACTTCACTGAACATGTGCAGTCCATCACAAATATTTCCACTGACGATTCCAATCTTGAGCGGATAAACAGATGGCAATCGGCCTTCAGGATGTTTAGCGAACGACCGGTTCTCGGTTTCGGACCTGGAACCTACCAGTTTGAATATGCGCCTTTTCAGCTTTCAAAAGAGAAGACATTGATCAGCACCAACGCCGGCGACCGTGGCAACGCCCATAGTGAGTTTATCGGCCCGCTTTCTGAGGAGGGATTGCCCGGGATGCTTATCATGCTTACACTCATCATCATGGTCGTTGTCTATGGCATTAAAATCCACAAGCAAGCGAAAACCCCTGAAACACGACTCATCAGTCTCACCGTATTATTGGGATTGATCACCTACTTCCTTCATGGAACCCTCAATAACTTCCTCGATACCGATAAAGCTTCTGTCCCCGTTTGGGCATTTATTGCCATGCTTGTTGCACTTGATATGTACCAGAATAAAACAGAGGAGCAGTCTTCAGTTGGCAGTTAGCAGGGCCCTCCCCCAAAATCCCCTGAAGTTGACTTACTCTCCCTTTAAGAGGTTGGGGTATAACTTTTTTCCTTCGATATTTTCCTTTAACTTTGCACCCCTTTTAAGAACCAGTTACGATTAATAAAAGTTATGGCAACAACCGCAGATATCCGAAATGGATTGGTAATAGATTTTAACAACGACCTCTTTTCAATCGTTGAATTTCAGCATGTGAAGCCCGGTAAAGGCGGAGCTTTCGTTCGTACTAAACTGAAGAGCCTGCGCACCGGCCGCGTGATCCCAAATACCTTCAACTCAGGTGAAAAAATTGATATTGCACGGGTGGAACGGCGTCCTCATCAGTACCTCTTCAAAGATGACTCAGGCTTTCATTTCATGCATACAGAGACCTTTGAGCAGACCCCTATTCCAGAAGGGATTATCAGTGCACCTCAGTTCCTGAAAGAAGGTCAGGAGGTGGAGATTGTTTTTCATGCCGACACAGAGACCCCACTCAGTTGTGATCTTCCAGCCTACGTTGAACTTGCTATTACCTATACCGAACCCGGATTTCGGGGTAATACTGCTACCAATGCCCTGAAAGAAGCTACGATGGAGACAGGTGCAATCGTTAAAGTACCTCTCTTTATCGAAACCGGTGAGGTCATCCGGATCGATACCAGGACAGGAGAGTATGGGGAGAGGGTTAAAAGTTAAGTAAGAATTACGAATTACGAATTGAAATCTTGGGAGTTCCTATTTCCCTAATCCCTAATCTCTAATCGCTAATCCCTGATCCAATGAAATTCCCACAAACCATAACTGTTAAAGAACTCGCTGGGTCCCTCGGTGCCCGTTTCATAGGAGATCCGAATCACCTGGTTCGCGGTATCAATGAGATTCATATGGTTGAGGAGGGCGATTTAACGTTCGTCGATCATCCCAAATACTATTCAAAAGCCCTCAACTCAAAAGCTACAACGATTCTGATCAATAAGGAGGTTGATTGCCCGGCAGGGAAAGCATTAATCATCTCGGAACGGCCATTTGACGACTTTGTATCGCTGGCAACCAGGTTTCGCCCGTTCGAATCTGCAGCAGTTATGGTTAGCCCTTCTGCTTCTGTTGGTGAAGGAACCGTGATCCAGCCGGGAGCATTTATTGGCAACCATGTCACCATTGGCACTGATTGCCTGATTCATGCCAATGTGACTATCTATGACCATTCGGCCATAGGCGATGAGGTAATCATTCACTCTGGCGCTGTGATCGGTGCCGATGCATACTATTTTCAACGTCGCCCTGATGGCTGGAAAAAACTGGAGTCGTGCGGCAGAACAGTGCTTGAGAGCAGAGTTGAGATTGGTGCCTTAACCTCCATCGACAAGGGTGTTTCCGGGGATACGATTATCTCCGAAGGCACTAAAATTGACAATCATGTGCAAATCGGCCATGATACATTTGTTGGCCGCAACTGCCTGATCGGTTCCCATTGTGCTATTGCCGGTGTCACCCGAATTGAAGACGATGTGATCCTCTGGGCACGTGTCTCAGTAAACAAAGACCTTGTAATTGGCAAAGGTGCAATCGTTTATGCCATGTCGGGCATCGACAAATCCATCGAAGGCGGAAAAACATACTGGGGAGTCCCCGCTGAAGAGGCCCGCAAGAAATGGAAGGATATGGCGAAAATTAACCGGCTGATCAGGGACGTGTAACGAACCCGCCCTTACTTATTTATAGTCTTCAATCCTGATTTCACGGTCACAAAACCCGCTTTCTACAAGCTGCATGTTTGAGCAAACAAGGATGGTACGGCCTTTTGCGTGGTCTTCGACCAGTTGAAGGTAAAAGTCAATCCCGGCTTTATCGAGGTTTGTAGTTGGCTCATCCAGGAAGAGCAGAGGCGTATCACTCAGCAGGGCACAAACAAGTTTCACCCGTTGCTTCATACCCGAAGAGTATTTTAAGATAGGTTTTGTCTTTGCCTGGGAAAAGGAGAGAAGGTCGATGATCTTTGGGATGGAAAAACCTTCAACCAGTGGTTTGAATGAAAAGTGGAATTCCAGCATCTCCTTCAGGGTGAAATCTTCAATTAGTTCCTGATACGGTGCAACCAGTGAAAGGTGACGAAATATCTCCGTGTCGGGAATCACCTTCCCGTTCAGGTTGTATTCAATAGTTCCCTGGGTATGGTGAATGTTGCCAGCAATAACCTGCAAGAGGGTTGACTTCCCCGATCCGTTTCGGCCTGTAATGACCGTTCGCTCTCCAGCCTCAAACCGGCTGGTGAGGTTCCGAAAAATCCACTCCGTATTGAATTTCTTACCAATCCCTTTCAGGGTAATCGTCATGCCGGAATTTGTTTATCTGTCGCGGTTGTTTTTTCCGAATCCCTTCATGATGCCGCGGCTGGAGTTGGTAATGAAGCTGAGGATCTCATCCCTCTCGGGTGTTGCCGGTACATCCGCTTCGATAATCTCGACAGCTCGTGAAACGTTATATCCTCTCAGGTAAATGGTACGGTAGATATCCTGGATCTGGTTGATCTGTTCGGCAGTGTAGCCGCGGCGGCGGAGCCCGATGGAGTTGACACCTACGTATGAAATCGGTTCCCTGGCAGCCTTGGTAAATGGCGGGACATCTTTCCGAACGAGGCTGCCGCCCGAGATCATAGTATGGACGCCGATATGAGAGAATTGATGGACTGCAACCATCCCCCCGATAATTGCCCAGTCATCGATCTGAATATGACCTGCCAGGTTTGTAGCATTCCCTAAAATAACGTTGTTCCCAATAATACAGTCGTGAGCAATATGCACGTATGCCATCAGCAAGGTGTTATTACCAATTACAGTTTCGTTGTTGGCTTTGGTGCCGCGGTTAACAGTTACATATTCACGGATCGTGACGTTATCGCCGATTTTAACGGTGGTCTCCTCTCCGGCATATTTCAAGTCCTGTGGGATAGCGGAGATCACTGCTCCCGGAAAGATCCTGCAGTTTTTGCCGATCCGGGCTCCCTCCATGATGGTTACGTTTGAGCCGATCCAGGTGCCTTCTGCGATCTCAACATTTTTGTCGATCGTTACAAAGGGTTCAATCACTACATTGGGGGCCAGTTTGGCCTGCGGGTGTACGTATGCTAAGGGTTGATTCATTGGTTGTTATTTACGTTGGATCTGTGCCATCATCTCTGCTTCCATCACCACCTTCTGGCCAACATAAGCAATCCCTTTCATGGAGATTAAACCCCTGCGGATTGGAGCATTGAGTTGGTTGTAAAAGATGATCGTGTCGCCAGGGACAACTTTGTGCCTGAATTTTACATGGTCAATTTTAAGAAACAGCGTGGTATAGTTTTGCGGATCATCCACTGTTTTCAATGCCAGGATGCCGCCGGTCTGAGCCATTGCTTCAATCTGGATCACACCTGGCATCACCGGATCACCGGGAAAGTGTCCTGTGAAAAAGGCTTCATTCATGGTAACATTCTTCATCCCCACCACATAGTCGCTTCCCATCTCCAGGATTCTGTCGATAAAAAGGAAAGGTGGCCGGTGCGGGAGAAACTCCATGATTTGTATGACATCATAAAGGGGAGGTTTGTTCAGGTCAAATGTTCGGATCGCTTCGCTTTTCTTGGATTTCCGGATCTGATCCTTGACGAGTTTGGCAAACTGAACGTTTGAGAAATGTCCTGGCCGTGTGGCGATGATATGTGCCTTGATTGGCATCCCCACCAGGGCAAGGTCACCTATGACATCCAGTAATTTGTGCCGTGCAGGTTCGTTGGGATGAAGTAACTCAAGGTTGTTAAGGATTCCCTCACGGAGGACCTCCACCCGGGGTTTGTTGAAAATTTTAGCCAGATTATCCAGTTCATCCTGCCCTATAAGCCTGTCGACAAACACGATGGCGTTGTTCAGGTCGCCACCTTTGATGAGGTTGTTGTTGATCAGGTATTCCAACTCATGAAGAAAAACAAAGGTGCGGCAGGGGGCAATCTCTTTTGTGAAAAATTTAATGTCGCTGAGGGTGGCATTCTGCGTAGTAAGAATCTTCGATTCGTAATCGATCATTACAGAAACCTTGAACTCTTTTGATGGGATGGCAAGAATTTCAACCTTCTTCTCAGGATCAGAATAGATAAGGTTCGATTTTAATTCAATATACCTCTTAAGAGCCTTTTGCTCCACGATGCCCGCCTTCATCAGCTTTTCCACGTAAATTTTAGAACTCCCGTCGAGGATGGGTGTCTCAGAGGCGGTTAACTCTACCAGTACATTATCAATTTCAAGCCCTGCCAATGCTGCCAGTACATGCTCCACCGTGTCGATACGAACTCCTTCATGTTCAAGGCTTGTACCCCGGGAGGTATCGACAACATTGTCAACATCGGCATCCACAAGGACTCCGGTGTTCAGGTCGGTACGGGCAAATTTATATCCGTAGTTCTCAGGTGCTGGCTTGAACGTCAGTGTGACCTTTCTCCCCGTATGCAGGCCCACGCCATCAATGGATACGGAATGCTTGATCGTCTTCTGTTTTTCACTCATCTGGCATCAATTTTTTTACCTGTTTCTCTAATGAATTCAGCTTTCTGACGATATCGTCGAGGTTTCTCCAATGTACATAGTTCTTTCGGGCCCGCATGGCATCTATGGCCGGTGCACCGAAAAAGATTCCTCCCTCCTGAGTCAGGCTGTTTTCAACACCCGACCTAGCGCCAACTTTAACATTGTCGGCAATCACGATATGCCCGACAAAGCCTACCTGGCCACCAACCATCACGTTCTTCCCCATCTTCATCGATCCGGATAATCCCGATTGGGCGGCGATCACCGTATTTTCACCAATCTCCACATTATGGGCCACCTGGATGAGGTTGTCAAGTTTTACCCCGCGACGAAGGATGGTGGAGCCGATGGTTGCCCTGTCGATAGTGGTATTGGCTCCGATCTCCACATTGTCTTCCAGAATCACGTTGCCCACCTGCGGCACCTTCCGGTAGTTCTTATCATCCTGGGGTGCGAATCCGAAGCCATCGCTTCCGATCACGGCACCTCCGTGAATCGTACAATCTTTCCCAATGATGCAATCGCGGTAGATCCTGACCCCCGGAAAGAGTAATGTCCCGGCACCAACTTTTACATTGTCACCCAGGTATACCTGAGGATAGATTTGCACCCCGTCACCAATCACAACCCCATCGCCAATGTAGGCAAACTCGCCGATGTACAGGTTGTTGCCCAGTTTCGCCGATGGGCTAATAAAGGATTGCGTGGAGATTCCGGATTTTTTCGCAGTCATACTCGCATAAACCTCCAGAATTTTCGCAAAGGCGTTATAGGGGTCTTCAACACGGATCAGGGTAAGCCCTTCCGGTAGCGGTTTATCGGGCGTGAAGGTGTTCCTGACGATAGCCAGGGATGCTCCTGTTTTGTATATATATTGTGTATAAGCAGGGTTGGCCAGGAAGGTGAGCGTACCGGGAGTTCCCTCTTCGATCTTTGCAAGGTTAGAAACCGTTACATCTTGATTCCCTTCTATGGTGCCTCCAAGCAGCTCGGCAATTTGTCGGGCAGAGAATTCCATTCAACTTGATTTAGAGGTTTTTACTTTGTAAAAGAGCGGCACAAGATACCAAATATTTCGACACAGGAAGGATTTATTTTCCAACACCTTGGCTATCTTACAGTTAATTCCTTTGGATAAGCGAGCAGATATTTTTTGGTACGGGTTGATAGGATTGAGATGTTCAACTGGTCTGAAGATTTTGAAATATCAAGCAGTTCTCCGTCGCGTGTTCTGATTTTGATTCTATCGTGATCGGGGTTATAAGATTCATTGGATACAGCCTCTTCCGTTACGAGATACCCAGTATCTTCAGGTTTGATCCCAAATGAATTGGCAGCACTCTCTCTGATGGTGGCGACATAGGCCGGATCAAAGGGTTGGTTGCGTAATTCGGCGCGGAAAAGATGGCGGTCCACAAGGTGCTTGCAAAGCAGAGATAAGATCGGATCCGGATGTGTGCTCCAAACCTTCATTGCCGAGAAGATGTCAAAATCATCAAGTTGTGAGAATGTCTCCAGGCAATCTTCACGACAAAGCATCTCCTTCCCCTTCACAGGATTTTGAAGAAACCGGTTCAGCGCAGGTGTGGCGAAAAGGTCGCTTCCCTGCTCTCCCAGATATTTTGAACGGCGCAGGATGTTGGAGAGCATGAAATCGGCAGCCAGCACTGTTTTATGAAGATATACCTGCCAATACATCAGGCGGCGTGCCAGAATAAATTTCTCGATCGAATAGATTCCTTTTTCCTCCACCACCAACTCGTCGTCAACTACTGTAAGCATATTGATGATCCTATCGGTATTGATCACCCCTTCAGCCACTCCTGTAAAGAAGCTGTCACGCGACAGGTAATCGAGCCGGTCCATATCGAGCTGACTGGAAACAAGCTGGTGTAAAAAATGTTTCGGATAGGTGTCGGTAAAAATGCGGATGGCAACATCCAATTCCCCCGAGAACTGTTGGTTCATCTTTTCCATGAAGAGAAGGGAGATCTCCTCGTGAGAAATCCCAGTGACAATAGACCGCTCCAGGGTATGGGAGTATGGCCCATGCCCGATGTCATGCAGCAGAATTGCCAGCCATGCTCCCTGCTCCTCTTTCGGGGTAATTTCCACTCCCTTTTCCCGAAGCAGTTTGATTGCCTGTTTCATCAGGAAAAGGCATCCGAGAGCATGCTGAAAACGGGTGTGTGTTGCCGATGGGTAAACATAATCTGTTAACCCCAACTGCCGGATCCGTCGAAGGCGCTGGAACCAGGGATGCTCCATCACATCAAACAAAAATTCGCTGGGGATTGTGATGAAACCGTATATCGGGTCGTTTATGTTTTTCTTTTTGTTGATGATTTCGGGTATCTTTGTTAATAATACGTAAAATTACAGCTTCCGGGCAATAAAAAGCCGGATAAGGCATTTACTCTTACAAAAGTAAGGAGAACAATGGAGAAGATAACAATATTGTGGGTAGATGATGAAATAGATCTTTTGAAGCCACACCTGCTGTTTCTGGACCAGAAGGGGTATACCGTTCATACAGCCAATAACGGGCACGATGCCCTGGAACTACTCGATCAGCATAATTTCGATATTATTTTTCTTGACGAACAGATGCCGGGGATGTCGGGAATTGAAACGTTGGAGAAGATCAAGAACCGAACCACAAACCTGCCGGTTGTGATGATCACAAAGAGCGAAGAGGAGTCAATCATGGAAGATGCAATCGGAAGCAACATTGCCGATTACCTTATTAAACCCGTCAACCCAAACCAGATACTGCTCTCTCTGAAGAAAACCCTGGAGAATAAAAAGATCGTAAGCGAAAAGACCAGTTTCCAGTACCAACAGGAATTTCGCAACATCGGGATGGAGATCAGCAACCGGCTCGACTTCAAGGAGTGGATCGAAATTTATAAAAAGATCATTGCCTGGGAACTGAAGTTGGAGCGGTCGCAGGACGAAGGGATGAATCAGGTCTTCCAGATGCAGAAGACTGAAGCGAACCAGGTCTTCAGCAAATTTATTGAGCGGAATTACATCGATTGGATCAATGGTAAAAAAGGAGAGAGACCTGTTCAGTCGCATACACTCGTTAAGGATTGGATCTTCCCGCTTCTGGAAGATAACCGACCTACCTTTGTGATACTGATCGACAACCTTCGCTACGACCAGTGGAAGATTCTACAGCCTGTTATTGAGGAGGGTTTCAGGGTAGAAGAGGAAGAGATCTACTACAGCATTCTGCCCACAACAACGCAATATGCCCGGAATTCACTATTCGCCGGACTCCTGCCTACGGAGATTGAAAAGAAATATCCAAAATATTGGGTGAGTGAAGATGAGGAGGGGACCAAAAACAACTACGAGTCGGAACTGCTGGGTGAGTTGTTGAAACGTTATGGCCGCGATATCAGGTACTCTTATTACAAAGTTCTTAACATGTCGTATGGTAAAAAGTTGGTGGAGCTGATGCCAAACCTGATGGTCAACAAGTTGAATTTCATCGTTTACAACTTCGTGGATATGCTATCCCATGCCCGTACCGAGATGGAGATCATCCGTGAGTTGGCAAGTGACGACGGGGCTTACCGTTCTCTAACCCTCTCGTGGTTCAACCACAGTCCACTGATTGAAATTTTTCGATACCTCGCCGAAAAAGATGTGAACCTGGTCATCACCACCGATCACGGCTCTATTCGGGTCAGCAATCCGGTGAAGATATTGGGTGACCGCAATACGAACACAAACCTTCGGTACAAGACCGGAAAAGCCCTTAAGTATGAGCGTAACGAAGTGTTCGAGGTGAGGAATCCGGCCGACATTTTCCTGCCCCGTACCAACGTAAGTTCCAGCTTCGCCTTTTGCCGCAATACCGACTTCTTTGCTTACCCCAACAATTATAACCATTACGTGAACTATTACAAGGATACCTTCCAGCATGGAGGGATTTCGATGGAGGAGATGCTGGTGCCGTTTATCATCCTGCGAAACAGGTAAGGGGTGAAACAATCAGTAAGGAAATATCTGGCCCAATCCGAAACCGATCTTCCCGAAATTGCCAGGAAGCTGCTGGATGCCTATCCCGAAAAGCGGATCTTTGCCTTCTATGGATCTATGGGTGCCGGGAAGACCACTTTCATCAAGGCGATCTGCCGGGCGTTGGGTGTTAAAGATGAAGCCCTCAGCCCTACCTTCGCGATCATCAACGAATACCATACCGTTGCCGGAACTCCAGTGTATCACTTCGACTTTTACCGCATCAATAATCTGGAAGAGGTATTTGACATCGGGTATGAAGATTATCTTTTCAGCGGACACTACTGTATGCTCGAATGGCCTGAATTAGTAGAGGAACTGCTTCCGGCGGAGACTGTAAAGGTTACGATTGAAGGAACCTCTTCCCGGATAATATCATATTAACTCTCAGGCTCCTGAGTCCTTGTGGTTAAGCTTTGGCAGCTCTATCATTAATTGAAGAGTTCCTTCCTTCCCTGACAGCAGGGCAGGTGAACCGATTCCGTTGTATTGGTGTAATTTGACTCGGCACAGTCGTTTGGATCGCAGCAAAGGTAACACACCCGTTTGAAAGACTGGACAGATATGATCTCTACATTGGAGGAGAGAAAGCCCTCTTTTACCGGCTCTTTGTTCATCAGGTCGGTACTGAGGTATTTTTTGTTGCAGTCGGAAAAGATTGTCGCCACAACAGATTCAGCACCCATCTCATTTTGCAGCATCAATGCACCGATAAAGTTGGCACCTGAAGAGATGCCTACGCCGATTCCAACTTCAGCCAGTTTTTGGGCCATGATGATGGCATCGCCGTCATCAACTGCCACAATTGAGTCAAGCTCATTCAATTTGCAGATTGAAGGGATGAACTCATCGGAAATTCCCTGAATGCGGTGTTTCCCTATTTTCCAGCCTGTTGAAAGCGTCGGGGAGTTGGAAGGCTCAAGTGGGTGAATCTTAATACCGGGATGTTTTTCCTTCAGGAATTTACCCACACCCATCACTGTACCTCCGGTACCTACCCCTGCAACAAACGCATCGGGCTTCATCCCACGGTATTCCAGCTGCCACCAGATCTCAGGTCCCGTGGTCAGGTAGTGTGCATCTACGTTATCCATGTTGTCGAACTGGTGAGGGAGAAAAGCGGCACCCAGGGATTTAGCAAGCTGATTGGCCATTTCGATACTCCCCAGGAATCCTCCCTCTTCTTTGCTCACCAGGTTGATAGTAGCTCCCAAACTCTTGATCAGGTTAATCCGCTCCTTACTGAGCCAGTCGGGCATGAAAATCGTTACAGGATGACCCAGGGCCCTGCCAATTGCGGAGATCGCTATGCCAGTGTTTCCGCTCGTGGCTTCAATGATCTCATCACCCGCTTTCAGTTCCTTGCGTTCCATGGCACTCCGGAGGATGTGAAACGCCATCCGGTCTTTGATACTTCCGGTCATATTCAGATTCTCGGCTTTGGCATATAGCTTGCGATTCTCCCCTTTGAACTTAAAATCAATTGAAAGCATGGGAGTGTTCCCGATCATCGTTGAAAGCCCCTGGATCCGTTGGATATATGTGTCAGTCATGTGATGCACGATTGTTTTAGTTGTGATTTAGCGCACTTTATGGTGTCGCAAAAATAGCAATTATGAATGTATCTTTGCATACATTTGATAACTCATGACTAAAAAGGAGGTTAAGATGAAAGAATTTAAATTGCATTTCAGTTTATGGTTGTTTTTTCTCGCTGTAATCATGGTGACGCCTTCATGTAATGAAGAAATGCCTGATCCCGCAAAAGGAGAGGCATTGGTTTATCAGCTATGGGATGCTATCCGGAACCAGGATCTGGAAGGAATAAAGGCAAACATGGCTCCCGGTTTCCAGTCAGTTCACGATTTCGGGTCGTACAACATGGCTGAAGAGTTGGAGTTGCTGCATGGGCTTTCGGTCACCGAATTCGAGATCAGTGACCTGAAGATCACCACCGATGGGGAACATCTCTTCATTGCGACCTATTTTGTGGCCGTATCAGAAACCATAGAAGGAGAGCGGCTTTCTCACGAACCAGCTCCCCGGATGACCATCTTCGTGGAGGATGATGGTATCTGGAGATGGGCTGCACATGCTAACCTGAAACCCGTGAAGCGGGAAGCCTCTCACGCAGAAACCGGGGAAAGTGAAATAGTGAAATAGTGAGAAGCAATGACCTCTTCACCCTATGAATTCATGACCAATATTTTTTGTATCTTCGTTCAAAATTTCCCTTTATGGAAGATCCTTTATCGGAGCTAACCAGGCGTTCTCAGGCAGAACGTCTTTTGCCTCAGGAGGAGACACTGGAGGTTACCCGCAGGAGGAGCGAGCTGATTATTGGTGTCCCCAGAGAGATCACTCTGGAGGAAAATCGGGTAGCCCTGGTTCCTGATGGAGTTACGCTGTTGACGCATCAGGGATACCATGTATTGGTTGAAGCAGGAGCTGGAAAGGCATCCCATTTTTCTGACCATCAATATAGTGAAGCAGGCGCTCAAATCGTTTACTCCCCGGAGGAGGTCTATAAGTCGGATCTGCTCCTTAAGGTAGCCCCGCCTACACCTTCCGAGATTGATCTGATGCACCCGAAACAAACTCTTGTATCGGCGCTCCAGATGGCGATCCAGAAGGAGAGTTATTTCCGGAGCCTGATGACTAAAAAGATCATAGCTCTCGGGTATGAACTTATACGGGATAAAACACAATCATTTCCGGTTGTACGCGCAATGAGCGAGATCGCGGGCTGCACATCAATCTTCATTGCCGCCGAGTACCTCTCCAGTCCCGACTATGGCCGCGGGAAGATGTTTGGAGGATTCACCGGAATAGGCCCTTCGGAAGTTGTAATCATTGGTGCCGGAACGGTTGGTGAGTTTGCAGCCCGTTCGGCCATTGGCCTTGGTGCCATTGTCAAAGTATTCGATAATTCGGTTTACCGGCTTCGCAGGTTGCAGAATAATCTGGGAGTAAGGATTTTTACTTCGATCCTTCACCCAAAAGTGCTGCTCGAATCAATGAAGACCGCCGATGTAGTGATCGGAGCCATCCATTCACCCGGAGGAAAATCGCCATGCCTGATTATCGGGGAGATGATCAAGAATATGAAGGATGGTGCCATCATTATTGATGTTAGCATCGACCAGGGAGGTTGTTTTGAAACTTCACGGCCCACAACGCACAGCAATCCGGTTTTCAAGGAACACGGGGTGACACATTACTGCGTTCCCAATATCGCTTCCCGTGTCCCTCATACGGCTTCACAGGCTCTTAATAACATTTTTGTACCAGTCATTCTCGACGTTTGTTCCGAAGGAGGTATCGAATCGCTTATCAAAAAGGATTATGGTGTAAGACAGGGAGTCTACCTGTTTAATGGAACCATTACCAATCTTGCAGTCAGCAGAACCTTTAAACTGCCCTTCCAGGATATCGAGCTCCTGGTGGCAGCTTTTCGCTAATTATGAAGCTTTCTACCCGTACCGTAAATACTTCCAAATGCCCTGTCATGATTGGCGATGGGATTATGGAGCAATTCCAGAAAGATCTGAAACGACTCAGAAAGCTGAAGTCGAAGTTTTTTATCCTTACTGATGCCAATACTCAGCGATTCTGCCTTCCCCCACTGCTAAACCACATCCCGGAGCTTGTTGATGCAACAGTATTCAGCATCGACAGCGGCGAAGGTGTGAAAAACCTGAGAACAGCGGAATACCTCTGGAAAGAGTTGGGGTCACATCAAGCCGACCGTCGTTCACTCCTCATCAACCTGGGTGGCGGCGTGGTAACCGACCTGGGTGGCTTCGTTGCATCTTCCTATCATCGGGGCATGGAGACTGTTCATTTCCCTACATCTCTGATTGGCCAGATCGATGCTTCAATTGGAGGAAAGACAGGGGTAAATATGGATGTTCTGAAAAATCAGGTTGGAACTTTTTATACTCCCAGAGCGGTCTATGTATGGCCGGAGTTTTTAAATACACTTCCTGCAGAACAGATCCGGTCGGGATTGGCGGAAGTTGCCAAAACCGCATTGATACGCGATGAGAAATTCTGGAGGTGGCTCTCACGGAAGCCGTTGTCCCGGATTCTTGGAATTCCTTTCACGGAAAGTTTCTGGAAGGATATTCTCCTGAAGACGATCCAGATAAAACTTGAGATTGTAAGGCATGATCCATTTGAACGGAACCAGAGGAAATTGCTGAATTTCGGCCACACGATCGGCCATGCAATTGAGTCGCTTGCACTCCGCAGGGAAACTCCGGTTCTGCATGGAGACGCCATTGCAGCAGGCATGCTTTGCGAAGGGTTTTTATCCGCACAAAAAACCGGACTCGATCCAAGGCAGATGGCGGAGATTACCCAATGGATTTTCCAGGGGTTTGGAAAACTTCCACTCCTTCAGGAGGATGAAGCAGTACGTATGGATATGATGCAACACGACAAGAAGAACAGGCAGCAAGAGATTCGGTTCACTCTCCTTTCCCAAATCGGGAAAGGAAAAATTAATCAGGTTTGCACACCGGATCAGATTCGTGATGCCTTTGCAACTTATTATAACCTCTGATCGCCGCTCAATGGCTATCTGCACTATTACAAGAAAAAATATCCACGCAGGTGAAGGGCTGAACCTGGCCGGCAGGATCTCACTCCCGTCCTCAAAGAGTATCAGCAACAGACTTCTTATCATCCGTGCCCTTGCCCGTTCTGACTTTCAGCTTGGGAACCTCTCCGATGCCGAAGATACATCGTTACTTCAGGAGTTGTTGCAGCAGATTGAATCGGCTCAATCCAATCAGCCTGTTCTCCTTAACTGCTGCAATGCCGGTACCGTGATACGCTTCCTCGCCGCATACCTTACAATTCAACCTGGAACATGGCTTCTCTGCGGCAGTGACCGGATGCATAAAAGGCCTATCGGCATCCTGGTGGAGGCACTCAGAAGCCTGGGTGCGGTGATCGACTATACGGGCATACCTGGGTATCCTCCACTCCGCATCACTGGCAAAGAGCTACAGGGCGGAGAGGTGAACGTAGATGCTTCGGTGAGCAGCCAGTTTGTATCGGCTCTTCTTTTGATGGCTCCTATGATGCCTAGCGGTCTCACGGTCCATTTGGTGGGTGATCAGGTCTCTTACCCTTATGTAGATATGACGATACGTATCATGGAGGAGTTCGGGATTGTGGTCGGGCGAGTAGGAGCGTCACTGGTCGTTCACCCCGGGCAATATTTACCCGCGAAACTCAAAACAAACAGCTATACAGTGGAAGCCGACTGGTCGTCAGCCGCTTTCTGGTATGAAGCTGCAGCCCTTGCCAACTGCGCGGAACTTACCCTTCCCGGTTTGCATGAAGAGAGTTTGCAGGGAGATGCGATTTTACCGGAATTATTTAAACCGATCGGGGTAGAGACTATTTTCGGGCAGGAGGGAGCGGTTTTAGTTAAAACACAGGGCACAGGGCACGGGGCGCACATGGCAGCTGGCAGTTTGCAGAAGAATGATCGGAAATCGACAGCCGGAGATCGACTGGGCCAGGCGGAGCCAATCGAATTAGTCGAAAATCACATCGACCTTGGTGCGTATCCCGATCTTGCTCCATCCCTGATCGTAACTTATGCAGCACTGGGAATCGCTGCGCGGTTTACCGGATTACATCACCTGAAGATCAAAGAGAGTGACCGCCTGCAATCCCTTATTACAGAATTGAGACGGCTGAATGTTTTCATAAGGCATCCGGCATCCGGCATCATAGAAACAGATGCATCCCAGTCAATTGAACTTACACCTGGGAATTGTCCTCCGGTGACCATTGAGACCTATAGTGACCACCGCATAGCAATGGCCTTTGCACTTCTTTCAACCAGAACCGGCTCAATCCGTATCTCCGACCCTGCGGTTGTTGCAAAATCCTACCCGGGCTTCTGGAAGGAGCTGGAGAGATTGGGGTTTGAGATCTGTGAGACGTGAGAAGAAATAAGAAATAAGGAAATATAGGAAATTAGGAAATTAGGAAATTAGGAAATTAGGTCAGGAAGTCATGGGGTCATGAGGTCATGAGGTCATGGGGTCAGTAGTAAGAAGGTGATGGAATCACATAATTTTACTAATTTTGGCCCTAATCCCTAATCCCTAATTGTTGTATAGCATGACATATTTGACACTTTTTAACGACTGTTAAGAATCTTGAGGTGCTTTAGCACCTCCCCCCTGCAGGGGGCCTTAACGGTTGATTTCATAGCATAAGTTCTTTGACATTTTGGAAAGAAGTTATTACCAATCTACCGGTGTTCGATAATCAATTATCTGAATGATCTCATTGTTTTGTCTTATTACCAGGCATTGATTATCAATATTTACTTCGGCTACTACATAAGAATATTTGAGTTCTTCTTTGACCTTAAATGATTCTGTTGGAAGTTGAAGTAGTAGATTGCTCCTGATGAACCTTATAAAATAGGCACATCCTGTCTCCAGAGGAATCCTTTTCTGGAGATGTGTATCTCCTTGGTATAAAATTGGAGAAGGCATTGCCTTGTCGATTTCATTAGGCGTCTTATGACTTTGAGAGCTGTAACGATGGTTAGCATTATGAAAAACGACAAACTTAGTTGATGCTTCAGAAAGCTGAATAAAATTAGCAAAGCTCTGACTCCTAAAAAATCGTTTTTCATAGGTGTCATTGAATTTTTCAATCATACCATTGCGCCATGGCTCTTTAATTGGGATAAACACAGGAGCTACTCCTTGACTTAGGGCAAATCTTACTACAGAACCAAAACTCCTTGGGTAACGGTTACTCCCACGAAATGCCAACTCATTATCCATTTGCAACGCATCTGGCATTCCATGGGTACGCCAATAGTCAACAACGACTGTGAGGATCTCAGAAGATGATTTTACTCGTATCGGCTTAAAATAGCAATTGTGACTAATGGTATCTATAATATTCACGCTGTAAAACCGTCCGTCTCCTTTGATATAACGAGGCCCAACAAGATCCATTTGGTGTGCATGAATAAATAACTCCGGGTAGTCTTTGGCTTGCTTGCGCTTAGGAGATTGTTTATTCAATCCATGCCTGGCAATGATACGGTTGATCGTCCAAACAGGAGGTGGTTGTACCCCACGCTTGTTAAGCTCATATTGGATGGCAATCGCACCCGTTTGGGCAAAGTGTTGATCCTCAAGAGCCTGTCGCACTAGCAATACTTGTCGTTCCTCGAGATCATTAATCTTGGTCGGTTTAATCAGAGGAGCAGTTGAATACCCTAAATACCAGGAATCTTCATCACTACGATTGTGATATCGATCCAACCAGTTATAAAACCATTGGCGTGATTTATGCAAAGATTTTACAATGGAAGTAATCTTTTCACCTGACTCATACCTGAGAATTGCTTCTTTCCGCTTCTCGTACTCATTCATGTTTTATTTGAATAGTACGAGATTTAACTATGTCAAAGAACGATACTTATATGAAAAGTGTCAAATATCTTGTGCTACGATTTAAAGTGTCAACTATGTTATGCTATTTATCACCTAATCCCTAATCGCTAATCGCTAATCCCTGACAAATGCTTGTTGATCTCTTCATCCCCTGCTTCATCGACCAGGTCTATCCCGAAACAGGGATGAATATGGTTAAGGTCCTGGATAAACTGGGTGTTTCGGCACATTACAACGGAAACCAGACCTGCTGTGGCCAGATGGCATTTAATAGTGGTTTCTGGGATGAGGCAAAGGATATGGGAGAAAAGTTTATCAGGGATTTTCCCAATGACCGTCCGATTGTTGGCCCGTCGGCATCCTGTATTGGGTATGTACGAAACTATTTCCCCATGTTGTTTCACAATACCGCATTGCATTACGAATACAAACAGTTGCGGAAGAACATCTATGAATTTACCGATTTTCTTGTAAATATTCTGAAGAAAGAGGATTTAGGTGCTACCTTCGAACATATCGTGACCTACCACAGTTCCTGCGCCTCACTTCGGGAATATGGATTGAAGGATGAACCAAGGAAACTTCTATCTCATGTAAAAGGGTTGGAATTAAGGGAGATGAAGGAACATGATGTTTGCTGTGGCTTCGGGGGTACATTCTCCGTGAAGTTTGAACCCATCTCTACAGCAATGGCCGAACAGAAGGTAAAACATGCCGTGGAAACCGGCGCCGAATACATTGTCTCTACCGATTCATCCTGCCTGATGCACCTGCAGGGCTATATCGACAAGCATAACATACCAATCAAAACAATTCACATCATTGACGTGTTAGCATCTGGTTGGTAAATAGTTGTATATTTGTAGAGCCAGACTCAACACCCTAATGCGTTACAAAATTTGCCTTCAGTGGTTAGTTGCCTGTATTACAGGCATCTTTGTCTTCGTATGCCCGGCCGGGGAGTCCCTGGCACAGGAAGCCATTTTGCCACCCAATGCCCAGGATTGTCTTGGCGCTCTCCCCGTTTGTCAGCCTGTTTATACCACAACCAATTCATATACCGGATGCGGCAACGTATGCCCCGAGATCCACAACAACAGCAACTGTCCGCTTTGCATGGACGGAGAGACCAATGACGTGTTTTATATCATTACCGTTCAAACCAGCGGGATTCTTCGGTTTACCCTCACTCCAAACAACAGCAATAACGACTATGACTGGTCGGTTTTCAACATGACCAACTCCGACTGTTCCCAACTATACCCACAGGCCACAAGCCTTCAGGTTAGCTGCAACTCCTATGGAGCTATGGGCTATAATGGCCCTACAGGGATCAACTCATTGCTTGGAAACCTCAGTAACTGCAATGGTCCAGGTACCGCTTTAGGTCCCCCATTTAACAAAGACCTCACGGTTTCGGCCGGACAAACCTACCTGATCAACATCAGCAACTGGTCATCCACATCCCAATCGGGGTACACGCTCGACTTCAGTGGCTCTACTGCCGACATTTTCGATGACGTTCCCCCTTTCATCGACTCCATCCAGCAATCGTGCATCTGCTCAGGAACCTCTCAGCTATACTTTCGGTTCTCCGAAAATGTGTTGTGTGCGGATGTATTCCAGCATGAAGAGAAGTTAAGCCTGACTGGCCCGAACGGCCCGGTCGTAATCACCGATATCACAAGCCCCGATTGTGCCACCGGAGCAAATCAGTCTCCCATCTTTTTTCTCTCACTTGGATCGGTGATCACAGCGGGTAGTTATACGCTTAGCATCGTTGGGGATATCCGGGATCTTTGTTCCAACATAGCACTCTATGAGAGTTATCCGTTTGAACTTACCGGGATCAATGCACCCATTGCTGGCGCCGGCAACGATACAACGGTCAACAATGGAGCCATCATAACACTCAACGGCTCCTCCTCCGGTGGAACTGCTCCGCTCTCATTTCATTGGGAACCAGCTAATTTACTGATAAATCCAAATGTTCAGGATCCAACTACCGTTAATATGGGTGCTACTACTGAATTCAGTTTAACGGTCACCGACAACCTCGGGTGTGCTGATCAGGATGAGGTGGTTGTATCCGTGATTGGAGGGCCCCTGGGTGTGACAGCAGTAGCCACCCCCGGAACTATCTGCAGTGGAGCATCAGTCCAGCTTCAGGCAATCGGAACAGGAGGCAGCGGAAATTACTCTTACTCCTGGATATCCAATCCCTCCGGCTTCACATCGACCCTTCCCGATCCTGTTGTTTATCCGTTGACCAATACGACCTATTCAGTGACGATTTCCGATGGGTTCAGTACTTTTTCGGGTTCAACCTCGGTAACAGTTCACCCACTACCTGTTGCCCAGGCTGGTCCAGATGTTAGCATCCCTTATGGCACCTATACCACGTTAACCGGATCAGCGTTTGGAGGATCAGGCAGTTACACCTGGCTTTGGAGCTCCAATCCTCCGGGATTTTATTCCACTCAACAGAGTCCGGTGACAAACAACCTGGAGGTAACCACGATATTTTCACTGAAAGCAACCGACCAGGTTACAGGTTGCCAGAGCCCTGCCGACGATGTGCTCGTTACTGTTACAGGAAGCCCGCTTTCAGTCAGCCCGATAGCAACACCACCTGTCATCTGCCAGGGAGTGTCAACCCAACTGCTGGCCATGACGAGTGGCGGCACAGGGACATATACCTATTCATGGACCTCTTCGCCGCCTGGGTTTACCTCCTCGGCTGCCAGTCCGGTTGTTTCACCTATGGAGACTACCAGTTACTTTGTAACAGTAAGCGATGGTTTTAACCAAACGTCAGGGAATGTGAACCTGATTGTAAACCCGAAGCCACAAATATCCCTGGGGCCGCCCGATACCATGGTTTGCATCTATGATACGGTTATCCTGGATGCCGGAAACCCAGGAGCTAACTATTATTGGTCAAACGGTGCAACTACCCGTACCATCCAGGTCAGTTCCCCCGGAATCGGGTATGACCTGCAGACCTATTCGGTGAAGGTTATCAACGAATATGCCTGTGTTGACTCGGCTGTGATCAATGTAATCTTCACATTTGCAGCATGTACTGGCATCGATGACGAAATTATGGGGATGGAGATCAGGATGTTCCCAAATCCTACGACAGGAATGATGACATTATCACTGAACGGCCTCCGGGAAGAGGTGCGTATTACAATTACCAGTCTCTACGGACAGAAGATGCTGGAGGAGGAGTTGTGGCCTTCGGGAGACCACGAACTCTCCAGGCAGTTTGATCTTTCGGGCTGGGCCCGGGGACTCTATCTTGTTCAAATTACAGGGGACCGGAAGTCGGTGATTCGGAAAATTGTAGTAAAATAAGATGTGAGAAGGGAAGCGAGATAAGAAATTCGAAATAAGAAATATGCAAAGAGGAATCAGCAACCAGAAATTAGCAGCCAGGATCCTGTTCCTGATTTTTTTGGTTGGAGCATCATCAGTAACTTTTTGTCAACAGGAAAGCCAATCTGCAATCGACCCTCACGATCCTGTTTTCAGGGCGCAATACAAGGATGTTGAGTTTGTGGATAACTTTGCGCTTCAGGTTGCCGGTGATTCTACCAACAACTACTATATACTTGACATGACCCGGCTCAATTCCAGGTTTGAGAAGATCTGGTTTATTAACCTGATATTCAAGGAGGGAACGGTGGTCACTATCGACAGCGATATCTCTCAGGATCAATTCTGGTTTTTAGCAAACAGGAAATATAATCAGACCGATGTCCTGGATCGTTTCTCTGAACTAAAAGAGGCTACAGATGAAGTATCCGCCAGGATGACGGCGGAGGAAAAGTCGGAATGGTTAAAGGTAAACGATAAATACAATTAGCTTTATTGGAATGAATATGCAGCGGAAGCCAAACGGATTCGTATTATGGATAGCAATATGGAAGAGGCTCTTCCTTTTCTTTTTCCTGGGTGCAGGCCTGCTTCAGGTGCAAGCTCAATTTCCGGGTCAGAATAATTTGTGCGAGAACGCAGACCCTTTTTGTACAGGGTCTCAATACACATTTCCTGCAGGGGTAAATGCGGGTTCAGGCCAGCCAGGCCCAAATTACAACTGCCTCGCAACCACTCCAAATCCGGCATGGTATTACATGAAGATACTTGATCCGGGGAACCTCGTAATATACATGCACAGCGAACCCCAGCACGACATTGACTTCTGCTGCTGGGGTCCCTTTACCTCC
>Ga0351858_1012_pt1 | contig 37203 bp, 32 predicted proteins | sample BONcelFGM3001D10_FD_206797 | JGI IMG/M metagenome (GOLD analysis project Ga0351858, IMG submission 206797) | Enriched cells from coal bed in the Powder River Basin, Montana, United States - BONCAT cells FGM rep2 HSBNCT.FGM.300.1.D10 ... | reverse complement strand
CTGGCCACAAGCGTTGATGCTCTTGTCGTAGGAGTCAGTCTTGCACTTATAAGTACTGACATTTACCTGGCTCTCGCAGTTATTGGCTTTACAACATTCATGGCAGCAATGATAGGAATGTTATTAGGAAAAAACGCGACCGGAAAGCTCGGTAAAAATATTGAAGTGCTCGGAGGCCTTATTTTAATTGGTATTGGAACAAAAATACTCATTGAACACCTCTCTTAAAATGAAATTTAAACTTAAACGAATGGCAATAATATTTGCTTCGGCATTAGTCCTCTTTTTTCTGCTTCTTTTGGCAGTTGTTTTTATTAACAGTCAAGGGAGACCTCAGCCTTTTGTGGATAATAGTGGTAAAGTAATTGAAGGAAGTCTGGCTGAAAAAACCTCTGTAAAAATTGGTGGTGTACGGCAAGGGATGTTCATAAAGAGTAAAAACACAGATAATCCAGTCTTGCTTTACCTTCATGGAGGCCCTTCTTTTTCTAACTATTTTATGATAGAAAAATACAAACCCGGACTGGAAGATGTTTTTACTGTTTGTTACTGGGAGCAACGCGGTGGCGGACTCTCCTTCAATTCAGAAATTGCTAAAGAGAGCATCACTTACGATCAGCTTACTTCTGATGCCATAGAGGTGACAAACTATTTGAGAGAGAGATTTGGTAAAGAGAAAATTTACATTTTTGCTCACTCCGGAGGGACTCCTATTGCTCTTAAAGCAGTTTCGGAAAACCCCCAACTTTTCCATGCATATATAGCAATGGCTCAGATTACAAATCAAGCTGAATCAGAGAAGATTGCTTATGAATATATGGTTTCGAAAGCCCAGGAATCAGGTGATAAAAGGGCCCTGAATACTCTTCAAAAATTCTCATCTGTTACCCGGGGTAATGATATATTGTCATTTTTCAGATCACCCGCCAGAGATAATTATATGCACAAGATGGGAATTGGGACTATGCACAATATGAGATCGATTTTTACAGGTGTTTTTGTTCCCGTTTGGATGTGCAATGCATATACATTCAAAGAGAAATTCAATATATGGAAATCTAAAATTACTTTTTTACCAAAAACAAACATACATAAGGAGACTATCGAAACCGATTTTGCTTTAAAGGTAAATGAGGTGAAAGTACCTGTTTATTTCTTCTCTGGGATTCATGATCTTACTGTAAATATCTCTTTAAGCAAAGAGTATTATAAAAAACTCATTGCCCCGGTTAAGGGATTTTATACATTCGAAAACTCTGCTCACAGCCCGCTCTTTGAAGAGCCGGTCAAAGTTATAAATATAATAAAAGCGGATGTGCTAAATGGTAAAAACACACTTTCAGATCAATTTGACTAAATTGTCTGACATGTCAAGATAATCTGTTATTTTTACATACTACCAATCAAAATCCTTCAACCCACATGATATTGTCAAAAATTAAGCAGACATTCCTTCTGAATATTTTTTTATTGATCATTACATTCTCGCTTTCTGCTCAGGAGAGAAGCCGGTATGTTGTTAATGAAGATATTCATCTTTATCAAATTCATGATTCGGTCTATCTTCACCTTACATGGGACACCTTGGGCAGTTTCGGTAGATTCTCTTCGAATGGCATTGTGCTTATTAAAAATGGAGAGGCCCTTATGATTGATACTCCGATGGATAATAAAAAAACAGAAATTCTGGTTAATTACATTAAAGACTCTTTGAACGCTAATGTAAAAATGCTTTTAATAGGACACTATCACGACGATTGTCTTGGTGGGTTGAAGTATCTACAAGGGTTAAATGTTAAATCTGTTGCAAATATAAGAACAGCCGAAAAGTGTAAAGAACTTGGATTACCTCTCCCTTCGGACACATTTGACAAATCACTTGAACTTAATTTTAACGGAGAGAAGATTGTTTGTGACTTTTTTGGAGGCGGACATACTCCTGACAACATAACTATCTGGATTCCATCAAGAAACGTTTTATTTGGAGGATGCCTTGTAAAATCTTTAGATTCAAAGAATTTAGGTAATATTGCAGATGCAGTAATCTCCGATTGGGCAGAGACAGTTTCCAAATTAAAAGAGTCATACCAGAGTGCGCTTATTGTTGTCCCGGGTCATGGCAGGATTGGAGGAACCGAGCTGCTGACACATACAATTGAGCTTGCAACCGCAGCAAAAAATAAAGAAAATTAATAACTTAGCAATATGTCCTCTGGTGATAAATACTCGGTTAGCAAATTCCCGCAATCAAGAATAGCCTCATTTGATATATGTGCGGTGAGCAACCTTAAACACTATGTAAGTGTTATTCTGGAGGTTGATATAACCGAAAGCCGTAAGAGAGTTAAGGAACTCAAGTCAGAAGGGCTTAAAATTACATTCTTTGGTTGGTTACTCAAAGGTATTGCTACTGCAATAAAAAAACATCCTGCCTCTGCAGCATCTCTAAAAAGCAAAAGAGAGATAATCATCTTTAATTCTGTAACTATTTCTACAATAATTGAAAAGGAGATTGATGGGATTAAAGTACCTATTCCTTTAATTATTAAAAATGCAGACACAAAAAGTGCTCAGGATATATCCCTAGAAGTTGAGAGAGCAAAAAAAGAGGATGCAAACAGAGACACTATTGTGCTCAACAAAAAGAAAAATCGTTTTGAGGGATTATATTACATGCTGCCCGGTTTTTTAAGAAGAGCTGTATGGAGATATATTCTTATAAACCCAAAGTTTGCCTATGAAAAAATGGGTAATGTAGCAGTCTCTTCTTTAGGCATGAGTGGGAACGTAAATGCCTGGTTTATACATAAAAGCATTCATCCAATATCTTTTGGAATTGGGTCGGTTACAAAAAAACCTATTGTAATTAACGACTCGATTGAGGTGAGAGAGGTCTTAAACATGACCATTCTTCTTGATCACGATGTTATTGACGGAGTACCTATGGCTAAATTTGTAAGAGATTTGGTTAATGAACTGAGCTTATAAATTTCCAACCCTCTTTTTTATTAAATTCGCTTGTTAAATTTAAATTTTATGAAAAGCAGGGAATATTATCTAGAACTTCTCAATAAAAACATTAAAAATCCCAAAATGATTGCTCATTGTCTTGCTTCAGAGGCAGTAATGAGGAGTCTGGCGGAGCGTTTCGGAGAGGATGCAGAAATGTGGGGAATGGCAGGGTTGATGCATGATATTGATGTTGAATTCACCCAAGGGGACTCTTTGCGCCACGGTCCTGAGGGGGCTGAATTGCTAAGAAAAGAGGAGATGCCCGAAGATGCAGTTGAGGCAATTTTACTTCACAACGAAAAGGCTACTGACATTAAAAGAAGCAAGCGGTTTCATTATGCCCTAGCCGCCGGAGAGACCATTACAGGATTGATTTTTGCAGTGGCTCTGGTCTATCCCGACAGAAAAATATCCAGTGTTAAGACAAAATCAGTTGTTAAGAGGATGAAAGAGAAACTTTTTGCCGCTTCGGTAAACAGAGATGCCATAATGGAGTGTGAGCAGATAGGTATTCCAATTGACGAATTTGCTACCTTGGCAATAGCCGCACTTGCTCCAATTGAAAATGAACTTGGTTTTTAAATACAGTATAAGATGAGAATAGAGTACGATATAAAACTGGGCTTTAAAGATGTAATGTTTCGCCCAAAGAGGTCGACCCTTAAAAGCAGGTCGCAGGTAAAACTTGAACGCACATTCAGACTTCTTCACAGTAAAGGGGAGTGGACAGGATTACCGGTTATGGCCGCTAATATGGATACAGTTGGGACCTTTGAGATGGCTCTGGCGCTTATGAAGCACAAAATGTTTACTGCCATTCACAAGCATTACACCAACGAGCAGTGGGCAAAGTTCCTGGCGGACGCACCAAATGGAGTTGAAAATTTCATTGCCATTAGTACCGGAACAAGTAATGACGACTTTGAAAAGTTGACCGCTATACTAAACGATAATCCAAAGTTGAGATTCATTTGTATTGATGTTGCAAACGGATATTCAGAGCACTTTGTAGCCTTTGTCAAACAGGTCAGAAAGAGATTTTCCGATAAAGTAATTATTGCCGGAAATGTTGTAACCGGCGAGATGGTTGAGGAGTTATTGCTTTCAGGAGCAGACATTATTAAAGTTGGAATTGGCCCGGGATCTGTTTGTACAACAAGGGTTAAAACCGGAGTGGGATACCCTCAGCTCTCTGCGATAATCGAATGTGCCGACGCTGCTCACGGTCTTGGTGGGCAAATAATTAGTGACGGAGGATGTTCTACACCGGGTGATGTTGCTAAGGCATTTGGAGCCGGAGCCGATTTTGTGATGCTTGGAGGAATGCTTGCAGGTCATGATGAAAGTGGAGGTGAGTTAATTGAAAAAGCTGGACACAAGGTAAAGCTATTTTACGGAATGAGCTCAGCAACAGCAATGAAGAAGCACTCAGGAGGGGTGGCCGAGTATAGGGCAAGCGAAGGTAAAACAGTTGAAGTGCCTTATAGGGGAGCTGTTGAAGAGACTGTTCTGGATATATTGGGAGGTGTCAGGAGTACCTGCACATATGTTGGGGCATCCCAACTCAAAGAGCTCTCAAAGAGAACAACATTCATAAGAGTTGCCGAACAGGAGAATCAGGTATATACACGAGAAGAGAAGACTGCCAGGTAGTTACGTTTCTCTACAAATTATCTTCGTGTGCGTAGTCAACCACTTTGTTTAGAAGAGTGTTGAATGCGAATGTCTTTTTGTATTCTTCCACAACATTTTCAAGAAGATTGTCAGACAAAATAAAAGCATCGTCAACAAACTTCATCAGGAAGTAATCTTTAAGTTTAAAATATTCTGCATAAGCGTTGTCAGCCGGAAATCCGGCAGGAATCCTTTTTAGCGCATCACCGGAGTCCAAAATAAATCCTGATGCCATATCAACTGCTTTTTGAAACTCATCACCATTTAACATTATCTCTTCGCGGATATTCTTGATTACGATTGGGGCAGGTCTGTAAATTCCTGTACTCAGGATGTGGCCTCCAATATATTCAGAACCTTTGGCCTCAATATGGAAATAGTACCCGGAGTAACCAGAACCCTTGCCTTTTGGAGAAACAAATGCCCCCATATGAGTTTTGTAAGGAGATTTATCAGATGAAAACCTGACATCACGATATATACGATAGGTGCAATCTTTGATTGTAAGATTTTTAACAGAAGAGTCAAATGATGCAATACCTGAAATGAGTTTTTCTGTGAATGAGTTAAATGTTTCCAGAGCCGCTTTGTATTCACTCTTGTGCTCTTCGAACCAAGGTCTATTGTTATTTATACGAAGACGATTCAGAAAGTCAAGTACTTTTTCCATTATATTCAGATTATAAAAAAATTACAGGGCGAATTTAAGCAAACAATTTTAAACCGTACAGAATTTGAGGGGCAAGTGGTATAAAGAAAGAGCGGGCCGGTACTGACCCGCTCTCGTTTCAAAAACTAGTCGTGAAAAGGTTACTGTGTGTAACCAGGGTTTTGCTGGAGCTCAGGATAAAGTTGTCTTTCGGTATGTGATATCGGAAGAACAACCTTAAAGTAGTTCCAGGTAATTGTTTCAGGGCATCCGGCTGATACGGCAAAATTATGGCCATCTCCATCTGCTCGAGTAATTGATTTTCCTAGGCGCATCTGGTCAAAGAACCTGTGTCCCTCACCTATAAACTCCTTCCTTCTCTCAATTTGAATAAGGTCGTCTGTAGCAACAACATCAGAAACAGAAGGGTTTGCTCTCTTTCTAACTGCATTAAGGTAGGTGCTAGCTACAGTTACTCCTGCAGTACCCTTAAGTGCCCCTTCGGCAGCTATCAGATAAGCCTCAGTTATTCTCAAAATACGTGGGTTGTTAAGCCTGAAGTTGGTTCCACCGTTACCCGGGAATTTTGAAAGCCACGCCTTTGACACTTCGTATTGTGAGTCATATCTTACAAAATTAGCCCTAACATCACCCGGGACAGATTTAATTAGGTTTATCCAGCTGACAGTTGGAATAAGTGTAGCTCCTGATGATGGCGCACCGTGCCATAAGTTGTGCCACATTGATGCATATCCTCCATCGAGGTCAATCCTTGCTTCATTTGAAACAAAGAGTTCTAGTACAGTCTCGTTTGCCCCGGCCTGTTTCCAGTATTCAACATATCCTGCATTTGAAACCATTGAGTATGGCGATAGGTCTATTACCTCTTTTGCAGCTGTATAAGCGTTATTCCATTCACCCTTATAAAGGAAGATTCTTGATTGCAAAAGCTTTGCTGCCCAATAGTTAAAACGGTAGGTGTTTTTTGCTTTTGAGAGCAAAGGGAGAGCTGTTTCAAGGTCCCCAAGTGCCTGAGCATATGTCTCAGCAACAGTGCTTCTTGGTTTTTTAGAGTTTGCAGGTGATGTTATCTCTGTTATTAAAACGGCACCTAAAGATGCTCCGTTATCTTTTGCGAATGGATAACCATATAACCTTGCAAGGTCAAAATAAACCAATGCTCTTACTGCATAAGCTTGTCCTTTGAAGTCGTTTTTCTTAGCGATATCTGCTGTGCTTGTAACCTGCAATTTGTCAATATTTCCAAGCAGAGTGTTGCATCTCATAATTATCTGATAGCATCTTGACCAGGTGGAGAAATAGTCGGTTGCTTCAGCTTCGTAACCCAGAGTGTATATTTGAGGCCAACCAACCGACATTGTTCTTGGCTGGATATTGTCACCTCTCTGATCACCAAAAAGCTGCATTTGTGTACCGTAATAGTCGAACCATTTCATGCTTTCGTACAGGCCGTTCGCAACTATTCCTGCATCGTACAGGGTAAGCATTGCAGTTTCGGCCACTATCACATTGGTAGGTTTTGTATCAAGGAAATCTTCACATGACGATAAAGACAACATTAACCCCGATACAACTATAATATTCAGTATAAATTTTTTCATATTAATAGGTGTTTATTATTTATAGTGATACCTCAATACCCAGGGTTATAGTCCTGAGTGAAGGGAAAGTAAAGTTGTAATACCCGTTTGATTGTACTTCAGGATCGAAGTTTAATCCGGTAAAAGTGAGGAGGTTGTTTCCGGCAACATATACTCTGGCATTTGAGATTCTAAGTGAATTTTTAATTCTATCAGGTATATTGTAAGAGATGGTCATGTTTTTGAGTCTCATATAGTCTCCTTTTTTAAGAGCACGACTTGAGTCATAGTATCCGCCACCAGTGTTCCCGGCAATACGGCGTGGAACCTGAGTTACATCACCTGGCTTTTGCCAGCGATTTAGCTGATCCTCTGAAGTGTTTTTATAAGAGTTGTAACCATCATCATCGATATCATCTACTGCATTGTCAAAAACATAGTGGCCATATTTGTATGACCAGGCCATTGATGCCGTTAGTGATTTCCATGAGAAATTAGCGTTAAATCCACCAAACCCTTTTGGAATTGCTGTCATTCCATCAAGAATAACTGATTGAGCCTGAGCTCGTCCAACGAGGGTTCTGTCTCTTGTCCCATCAGGTTTAGTTGCATTTGAATAATACATGGCTGCTCCTGTCTGAGGGTCTGCACCGTAGTACTCACGTGAATAATACTGAACATAAGAGTAACCTGCCTTCCATATGTGAGGTCTGGTAACAATTTGTTCTCCTACATTAGCAAGAGAGAGGATTTCGTTATGAAGATTAGCCCAGTTAAAACCGACAGAGAGACTCATGTCATTCTTCTTAATAATATCGTAGTTAACTGATAGTTCAAGGCCTCTGTTAAGCATTGACCCAATGTTGGTTAGCGCCGAAGAAAAACCTGTTGTCGAAGGAACAGATGCGTTAAGCAGCAGGTCTTCTGTTGTTTTGCTGTAGTACTCAGCAACAAGATCTACCTTGTCAAATATCCTGGTATCAATACCAATATTCCAGTTACGGTTCTTCTCCCACGTAAGATCGGCATTGGCCAGATTAGACGGGTAACCTGCTCCCTCATTTCCATAAACGCCATAACTGAATACTGCCATATAACCATAATAGTTTGAAGGCAATGTTCCGCTAGTTCCGTAAGAACCTCTTATTCTAAGGTCGTTCAACCATTTGAAATCTCTCATGAAGGATTCATTACTCAACCTCCAAGAGCCTGAAACAGACCAGAAATCGCCCCATCTGCTATCTTTGCCCAGCCTTGAAGAACCATCTCTTCTAAACGAACCTGAAAGATAGTATCTTGAGTCGTAATCGTAGTTTAGGTTACTGATAGCGGAAAGGAGATTTGATGCGCTGCGGTATGCAAAACCTGCACGGAAAGTATTAGCCAGTGCAGATTCGGTAGCACCGAAGTTTGCAAAGTCAATCTTTTCAAGGCGAAAGAATAGAATTTCCTCTTTTTCGGCTTCCCAACCAACCATAACTCCAAGATTGTGTTTATCAATTGACTTATTATAGTTAGCAGTTGTCGAACTCACAATTCTATTTACGTTTCTGAAACGGTCTGATGCATATCCGTTACCATAGGCTGTAAAGTTGATGTGCCCGTATAGCCATGCAAATCTGTCATGAGCTTTAAGGTAATCACCTCCCAATACTGTTTTAATCTTAATGTCATCGGTAAGCTGAACCTCTGCCCAACCCTTTAACAGTGCCCTCATCTGAGTCGCATCGTTTATTTGAAGGTGCCACTGAGGAACAGGATTTACCCGTGTGCCTCCATCATAATACTGCATCCAGTAAGAACCGTCAGATGCATATTTAAATGGCCAGCGAGGAGTAAGGTGAACTTTCCAGAGGTAGAAAAGGTTGTCTTTTGCCTGACCATCCTGGTGACCGCTTTGCTCCTGATTTGAAAACTGGAACGAACCACCGATTGTGATTTTTTTGGAAACTTTACTTTCGGCATTTATACTTGCTGTAAGTCTATTCAGATATTGAATACGGTTAACGCCATTTTCGTCGGCATAAGCAACTGATGCATATACTTTAGATTTGTCATTACCTCCCGATATACTGTACTCGTAGTTTTGTGTAATACCGGTTCTAAAGAGGGCTTTTTCCCAATCCTGGTAAATAAGGTCTGATTTTCTTGATGGATAGTATCTCTCTACCATAGCCTCAACATAGTTGCTGAGTGAACCATATGACTGCCAGAATACTGGATTGTCAGTTCCGTAATTTGTCCAGGCCTCTCTTGTAAGAGTCTCTCCTTCTGCTTCACTTACCAAAGGGTAGTTGTCAAAAGCAAAGTACGAAAGTGCTACATTACCCTTAAATGTTGAAACAACTTTACCTGCTCGTCCCTTCTTTGTGGTAATCAGAATTACACCGTTTGATGCACGTGATCCGTAAAGTGAAGAGGCAGCGGCATCCTTTAGAACTGTTATTGACTGGATGTCTCCGGGGTTAAGGAAGTTCATCGAACTTGTGAACATATTACCGGAACCATAGTCACCGCTTGTTGCAGGTACTCCGTCAATAACATATAACGGTTCGTTACCTGCATTGAAAGAGCCGAATCCGCGGATTCTGATCTCAGGCAGCGAACCGGGCTGCCCCGATCTTTGTGAGATTTGTACTCCGGGAACCGATCCTACAATTGCCTGCTCAAATGATACAACAGGCACATCTTTGAAGGAGTTCTGATTAATCTGAGTCGCTGATCCTGAATAAGATCCTTTTTTTACGGATCCATAGGCAACAACCATAATTTCGTCCAGCCCAACGGCTGCTGTATTCATAGCAGCGTTTATTACGCCTCTGCCGTCAACAGCAATTTCCAGGGGTTGATAGCCTACCGAAGAGAAAACCAGGGTAGCATTTGCAGGCACATTGGCAAATACATAAGCTCCCTTTTCGTCGGCACTCACTCCGGTGGAGGTCCCCTTGATGATAATACTTACAAACGGAATGGGAGATCCGTCAGAAGCATCAGTTACCACACCGGTAACCCTAACCTGTGCGAACGCATAACTTACCATAAGCAGCAGCGTGCACAGTAGCAGAAATGTTCGTTTCTTCATAGTTTTTTAATTTAGTTAAGTAAAACAGAAAAATTAGTTAAAGTGTATGTTTAATTTTTGTGTAGTTACGGAACAGTATAGAAAAAGCACAAAGCAATGCTATGCATTACCAGTACAGTTTATGTTTAAACTGCTAAAGATTCCACACTCCGCGAATCTGCCTAAATGAAAAATAACGAAACGTAATTGGGGTCAGGGGGGCTAACTTATATTTTGACTTTGATTGTCTTCTGATTAATTGCTACAGAACATTGAACTTTCTGTTAAATCAAGCTCTAAAATCTTAACACAATGTAAGCAAATTTATTTTACACTGCAAAAGTTTTATAAGTTAATTGGGCTGTGCTTTTCGGAAAGAATTGATATTCAGAATTACATTATTGCATTTATTTTGTGAAAATTGTAAAATTTACGATTTGAAAGCAAAAAACCAGCATAAAATGCATCACTTAACTGATACTAAACACTTGTATTTGTCAGCCAGGAAGCCAAAGAAGTCATCTCTGACGAAATTGAATGTTATTAATGCAAAAAGAGGGTGAACCTTGGTTTTGGTACCCTCTTTTAAGTGTTGAATAAGAATAGGGAGCTCTTTTTTAAATTTCAGAAATTGCAGGTTCGTTAAGCATATCCTGAACAATTTTGGTAACAGTTCTAAAGTCAATTTTACCTGAGCTCATCATTGGAAGCTCCTTTATTACCAGAAACTGTTTAGGTAGTGCAATATTTGGAAGGTCATCGCCCATCTTTTTAAGAATCTCTGATTTATTCACCTCAATTGTTACGGTTGCAATTATCGAAGATCCTCGGATTTCGTCCGATACATCAACAACGCAACATGAAACACCCATCGGCAGGTGCTTTTCCAATGTGTTCTCAACCTTAACAAGAGAGACCATCTCACCACCGATTTTTACAAAACGCTTAAAGCGACCCGCATGCCAAAGGTATTTATCTGCGTCAAAAAAGCCCATGTCACCGGTATTGTACCATCCTTCTTGCAGAGCTTCAGCTGTTAGTTCAGGATCGTTATAATAACCTTTCATCACAGAATCTCCTTTAACCAGAATCTTTCCAACCTCGCCAAGTTTACACTCCTGCCCGGTTTCAAAATTTTCGACGCGCACCTCTACTCCAGGAATAACTCTGCCTGTACTGCCCGGCCTGTTGAATTCATATGAGTTTACAGAGATCACAGGGGCGGTTTCTGTAGCACCGTAACCCTCAAGAAGGGTTACTCCATGTTTTTGCATAAAGCCCTCTCTCAGAGCATCCGGGCATTTATCTGCCCCCGATACCATAATTCTCAATGACTTGAAGTCACCCGGTTCAGATTTATGCAAATATCCCCAGAAGAAGCTTGGCGTTCCAACCATGATTGTAGGTTTCTCATCTCTTGCAATTGTACATACGGTTTGAAAATCAAGTGGGTTTGCATATGACACCATTGTCATTCCATAGTACAAAGAGACCCAAAGATTTACGGTTAATCCAAAGACGTGGAAGAAAACCAGATTTGCCAGCAGAACATCATTTTCACTAACATTTACATAACTTCCAAAGTTTGCGATATTTGATGCAATATTTTTGTGTGTAAGCTGTACCGCTTTAGGGTCTTTTTCGCTACCGCTTGTAAAGAGAATTGCGGCAGTATCATTTTCATCACCCTTGTGTATGGTGTTTAGGAGGATGGAGGTAGGAAGCTTGCTTTGCAGGGCAGCACCAATTTTATCTCCTGAAGTAACTCCGGCCATGATATCCTCTATCATAACCATTCCATCAATTGCCGGACAATTGATCTTTTCCAGAAGGGCTTTTGAAGTAATAATTGTTTTAAACCCGCATTTACTCTGAGCATATTTAGCGTTTGATTCTGCTCCTGTAGAGTAGTTAATCATAACAGGAATTTTTCCGCTCATCAGGGCTCCTACTGTAGCAAGAGCGCAACCCGCAGAGGTTGGTATCATGATTCCAATAAACCCTGCATCGTATTTCTTAAATTTTTTGCTCAGAATAAGGGCACCAATAAGTGCCCTTGAGTATGTTACTCTTTTATCTGTTGTTTTGTCAATGATTGCTAACTTATCGGCATACTTTTTTGCATTCCGTACAAATTGCTGGTGTAATAACATAGTGGTTAGTTTTAGTTATTTCTTATTTAATCGGCGGCTAATATAACAATAAATTTGAATTTACCCAATACGAGTGTAAATATGGGGATGTTGCTATAGCCTTTAATATATACAATAACAAATGCAGGGTACGCTTTGAATGCAGAATAGTGTAAAAATGAGCCAGGATGTATAATGTGCTTATGGATTATTATGACTAAATTTGTCTTTATGATATCTAACATCATAATTTAATTTCATTACTCAATATCATAATTCTTTATCATCAGGATGGAACAACAAAACATTAATATAGAGATTCTATATCTTACAATCGACGACTACCAGGAGTTAAAACAGGCAATGATTGAATCATACCAGCACATGCCTGCATCATATTGGAAAGAGCACCATATAAGTAAGCTGCTGGAGATTTTTCCTAAGGGACAAATAGTTGTAAAGGTAAATGGACAAATTGCCGGGTGTGCACTATCAATAATTATCGATCAGCAAAAAGTAGAATTCCCGCACACATACAGGGAGATAACAGGTAATTATACCTTTGACACTCATAGTAAAAAAGGAGATATGCTTTATGGGGTTGATATCTTTATTAAGCCTGAATTCAGAGGTATGCGCCTGGGCAGAAGAATGTACGACTTTAGAAAAGAGCTGTGCGAAAAAATGAATCTTAAAGGTATTGTTTTTGGGGGCAGAATTCCTAATTATCACAAGTATGCCGATTCTTTAACTCCCAAACAATATATCGAAAAAATAAAATCAAAGGAGGTTGACGATCCGGTTCTTAATTTTCAACTCTCCAATGACTTCTATCCTGTGAGAATTCTTAAGGCATATCTAGAAGGAGACGAATTATCTAAAGAGTTTGCAGTCCTTCTTAGGTGGGACAACATCTACTATGAGATGAAATCCATAAAAACCCAGATTAACAAAAAGGTTGTAAGACTGGGTTTGGTTCAGTGGCAGATGAGGCCTTACAATAACACTGAGGAGCTAATGGAGCAGGCCGAATTTTTTATTGATGCCCTCAGTGGTTATAAAAGCGATTTTGCTCTTTTCCCGGAGTTTTTTAACGCTCCCTTAATGGCTAAATATAATAAGCTGAGTGAGCCGGAGGCTATCCGTAAACTCGCTGATTACACAAAAACCATTGTAGCTGAATTTTCAAAACTTTCAATATCATACAACATTAATATTATCACCGGCAGCATGCCGGAAATAATTGACGGCAATCTCCACAATACAGGATATTTGTGTAGAAGAGACGGTTCTGTAGAGCGATACGAAAAGATTCATGTTACTCCGGACGAAGATAGGGTATGGGGGCTGAAAGGTGGAAACGAAATAAAGGTGTTTGACACAGATTGCGGAAAAATCGGAATATTGATCTGCTATGATGTTGAGTTTCCGGAATTGAGCAGATTACTTGCTGATGATGGAATGGACATCCTCTTTGTCCCGTTTCTGACAGATACTCAAAATGCATATGCACGTGTCAGATACTGTGCTCAGTCAAGAGCAATTGAAAATGAGTGTTTTGTGGCAATAACAGGAAGCGTAGGCAACCTGCCAAAAGTGCAGAATATGGATATTCAATACTCTCAGTCGATGGTCTTTACTCCATGTGATTTCCCGTTTCCGGTTAATGGCATTAAATCTGAGGCAACTCCAAATACAGAGATGATTCTGATAGCAGACGTAGATCTGGATTTACTCACCGAGTTACACAACTTTGGTAGCGTAAGAAACCTGAAAGACAGACGGACCGATTTGTACACAGTTTCCAGAAGGTAATGCCATTTTTTGCGGGTAATTTTTACTAACTTTATCTCCCACCATATCTGATGGGGATTAAATATTAATACGATGAACAGTTACGAAAGGGTGCTTGATTGGTTAAGGACAACATGGAGCATTGAGCTTTTTAAGTTGGGAGAGAACCCGTTTATGATTAAAACAATCATAATGCTCATTTTCTCCTTTTTCCTGCTCTTCTATTTATCAGGAAAGATTAGGAGGGTACTTGCAATTAAGATATTTCCGAGATATCATATTGATATGGGTGTCGGTCAATCAATAGCGACTATTATAAGGTATGTGCTATTAATTATCGGAGTTATAATAATCTTCCAGACCAGTGGGATAGATTTGAGTGCTCTGGGGATACTGGTAGGTGCTTTGGGTGTTGGTATAGGTTTTGGTCTGCAGCATGTTACAAATAATTTTATAAGTGGTATTATTATTCTTTTTGAGAGACCCGTTAAGGTGGGTGATAGGGTAGAGGTTGATGGTCTTACGGGAAATATCGTAAATATTTCTGCAAGAGCAACCACAATTCTTACAAATGACAATATTGCCGTTATTGTTCCAAATTCAGACCTGATTAATAAACAGGTTGTGAACTGGAGTCATAACAATAAGAATGTAAGAATACATTTTCCGGTAGGAGTCTCATATAAAGAGGACCCTGAGAGGGTAAGGAAAATTTTATTGTCTGTTGCAAAGGCAAATCCCGGAGTACTTCAGGAGCCGCCTCCTTATGTGAGATTTGATGAATTTGGGAGCAGCAGCCTTAATTTCAATATGCTGGTATGGACTTCTGAATATACAGACAGGCCCAGTACTCTTAAAAGCGAGTTGTATTATGCTGTATTCAAGGCGTTTAAAGAGCAAGGTATTGAAATTCCGTTCCCTCAGAGAGATGTGCATATTAAATCTAATCCCCAAGTTTAGCTATATTTGCCAACCTTTAATACAAACAGGATGATAATAGGGATTGACATTGGAAGCACCACTACCAAGGCTGTGGCGGTTCAAAACGGGAAGATTATTAAGACAGTCAAAACAAAGGCATTCGATGCTGTTACCTCTGCAACCGGGGCTTTAGGAAAATTGATTATCGAGAGTAACCTCAATATCTCCTCTGTAAAGAAAATAATAATCACAGGAGCCGGGGCCGTTAACATAAACAACGAAATTTTCGGGATAGAGACTCATAAAATAGATGAGATTACAGCAATTGGTTTGGGAGGTATGTTTCTCTCCAAAAAAGAGAATGTAATTATCTCCAACATTGGCACAGGAACATCAATAATTGAGGCAACCAAAGAGAAGATAACCCACCTGGGAGGGACAGGAATTGGTGGAGGCACCATAATAGGTCTTTCAAAAGAGCTGATCCACTCTACAACTTTCGAGAATATACTCAGATTGGCCGATCTTGGTGATCTGAGCAAAGTAGATCTTTTAATAGAGGATATTTCCGATTCCGGAATCAGTTTTCTTAACAATAAATCTACGGCATCCAATTTTGGGAAGATGCTGGAAACTGCCAACAAAGAGGATATTGCACTTGGAATAATAAACCTTGTTTATCAGGTTATTGGTGTTATTTCTGTGTTTGCGGCAAGAAGCAGAAACAATGATTCTGTTTTAATAACCGGCAACGGCAGCAAGAACATAATTGGCAGAAAAATACTTGAAGAGATTTCACAACTCTACAACATAGGCTTCGAATTCCCTCCCGATGCTGAATTCGCCACTGCAATAGGGGCTGCCCTCTCTGAGAGTTAAGCAGGGTATACAGTATTTTAAATTTATTTACTATCTTTATTTTTGGGATTTATCTAATCATCACTTAGTTGTAGTATTAATTAATAAAATAAGATAATGAGTTCCAATAACAGATACTGCGATCTGCAGAAACTTATTACAATGCTTGACGGCGATATGCCATCAGTAAAGGAGATGGTTGAAGAGTTTTTTGAGACTATTCCGTCCTATTTTGAGGAGGCTGTAACTGCCTATGAGGCAGGCGATCTAATAAATTTGAAAAGTGTTCTTCATAAGCTTAAGGGAAGTATTGGGCTTGTTGCAAATGAGCAGATTGCTGCAGAAATTGTCACATTACACGCATCAGCCCTCACAGATGACCAAAAGCTTAAGTCAGGAATGGAAAATTTAAAAGAGTGGTTTCCCGTTCTCTGCGAGGAATTAAAATGCGAGAAGAACGCACTGTAGATTAACTCATTATTAAATGCAAAGCCGTATCAAATTGAGATATTCTGTCTCATTTTGATACGGTTTGTTAATTAGTTAAAACGCTAATGCGCTAAATAACAGCGCAATACAAAATTGGCATATAATTGGATATTGTGTAGATACATTTAATTAAAAACATTTTAATATATCTACATATGAAAAACAAAAGTATAGCTCTATCAATAATAGCAATTTTTGCACTCACTTTAATGTCGTGTAATAAAGATTCATTCCTTGAAGATGTAAGTTCAAACAATGAGTCTCTTCTTATGAAACAGGAGGCGGTTACAATTTTAAACCAGACAACAAACTCCGTTACAATGTTTGCCGGTCAAACTATTAACGCAGGACAGGTATCTTTCACAGATGTTGACACTAACAATGATAATGTTAAAGACGCATTGGTAATCTCATTTAACCTAATAAATGGTTGGGAGTTTGTAGATGTAGCTGTATGGGTAGGGAAAAATCTGGCTGATATGCCTGCAAACAAGGCTGGTAACCCCGTTATTGGTCAATTCCCATACAAAGGCAGTAACCTTCTAGGCCTTACAACTTACTCAATTACTATTCCTTTTACTGCCATTGGTTATGTTCCCGGTCCTGAGCCTGTAAACTATTTAGTTGCTGCTCACGCTTCTGTAAGAAAGCTTAATGGAACAGTGTATCAAAATGAGACAGCATGGGGATTTGGTCCAAAAATAGTACAAAAAGGCAGCTGGGCTACCTATTTTGGGATTACACTTTCGCAGGAAATAGTTGTTGGAGAACCACCGATTGAGAAGACGGAGACTGCATTTGCTTATTCACCAACTCTTTCAACTACGTTTGAAGATTTCCTAAATGAGAATGCTCGCTGGGGATGGTCTGTTGGGCCGTTAAGTTCAGGTAATTACAATTTTAACATCTATGCTGGTGCTGGTCAAAATGACATTTCAAAAGGCACATTGGTTGGTGTTTTGAATGTTGTTTACAACGGCAGTTCAGCGGTTGTAACATACAACTTAAACTTCCCGTACACACTTAAGGAGGCCCATTTATATGTAGGTTCAGATCTGCTTCCTAAGAAAAATGGAAATTACACTACAGCTCCCGGTCAATATCCAATGGTATCTGAAGGTCTTAGTGGAAGTTCTTATACATTTAATGTAACAGGATTGAGCGGAAATGTATATGTTGTTGCACATGCAACAGTTGCAGGGTTCTAAATTTGATTTCTATTAATAGCTAAGAGCCGGTTTTTACCGGCTCTTTTTTATTCAGACCTATTAGCTTAATTGGATAAGGATGTTCAGTAATTCATCTCCTTCATGTACCTGTAGATCGTGGCTCTGCTGATTCCAAGCCTTTTGGCAACATCTGTCGGATTGTTCCCGTATTTATTAAGATAATTTTTTATTACACAAAACATGTGCTCTTCAAGTGTCATGTTTTTATTAAGATCGGCTACATGATTTTCAACAGGTGTAAAATTAATCTTTCCGGAGTCAATAATATTGGAATCGCTTAAAACAACTGAAAGTTCAATTGTTGATTTAAGTTCTCGTATGTTCCCAGGGTATGAGTAACTGAGTAACTTGGAAATGGCATCCTCTGTAAATGTGACTTTCTTAAGATTATTCTCCTTACAGTAGCTGTCTGCAAAATGTTTGGCCAAAATTATTATATCTTTTCCTCTCTCTCTAAGAGGAGGTAGGTTTATTGGAATACCCATGATTCTGTAATATAGGTCTGTCCGGAAATTCCCCTTTTGAACCTCTTCGGCTAAGTTCTTATGAGAGGCAGTAATTATTCTCACATCAACTTTAATTAGGCTGCTGCCGCCAATCCTTTTAACCTCTCTCTCCTGCAATACTCTTAAGAATTTGCTCTGTATACTCAGATCCATCTCTGCTATTTCATCAAGAAAAATTGTACCACCGGAGGCCTCTTCAAATATCCCGGCCTTTCTTGTGTGAGCACCGGTATAGGCCCCTTTTTCGTACCCAAAGAGTTCACTTTCTACCAGTTCTTTTGGGATTGCACCAATATTAACAGCAACAAATGGTTTGCCATTTCTACTTGATCTGAAATGAATAGCTTTTGCTATCAGCTCCTTTCCGGTTCCTGTCTCTCCTGTAATCGTTACACTTACCGGAGTATCGGCAGCTTTCTCGAGAACATCAAAAACTTTTCTCAGCTCTTTACTCTCGCCTATTATAGTTTTGGAAAAATCGTATTTCTTGCTGACCTCTTTTTTTAACCGTTCATTTTCAGTTTTAAGGGAGATATTTTCTTTCTGAAGCCTGATTGTATTCCATAAACGACTAGTTGTCTCTTCGTTTTTAACAATATAATCACAAGCCCCCTCTTTTATTAAATCAACGGCTGTTGTAATGTCGTTTTGTCCTGAGATAATTATTATTGGTACTTCAGGTTGAATCTTTTTTATCTTAATAAGGAGCTCTTTGCCCGTCATATCGGGAAGGGTAAAATCAAGAGTTATAATTGAAGGTTTTTTATGCAGATTGTTGAGGCAGTCTTTCCCGGTAGTGTACTTTTCAACGTCGTATTCCTGATTCAGGGAGAGGTAATGACATAGAAAGCTGGCGTACCATGTGTCGTCTTCAACAACAAATATTTTAATTTGATTCATAAAGTTTTGGAATTAAGGCTATATGCCCTTCCAAATATATGCAAAACTTTTTAATAATGATCAAAAAGTTAATATCTCACCAGCACATAAGGTTTAATTGGGAGGGCTCTGTAGATAGATCTGGCCTCTTCCCGAGGGATAGAAATTTTCAGTCGGTATAAATATGATGGGGCATTTTTGTCCTTGATAAGGGCAAAGTTATGATCTCTGAAAAACCTTGAATAGTTGGCTCTAAAATCTTTGTAGGCTTTTTTTGAACCGGCCAGATCATGCTCCTGTTGATTAATTTCAATGACCAGGTTATTATCAAGAAAAAATAGTACAAAAACATCATTTTGTATTGGTAATATTGGAGCAGCATCGTCGGCACTTGCCTCTGTTGTATCTTTTGGGGCTTTTTTAATCACAACAGGAAATTTTTCAATACTTGCAAGTTCTCTCTTTACCAGGAAAGGGCCGGAATAGAGGCTGTCTCTTAGGTAAACGGGTAACTTCTTAAGCCCTCGATTAAATTCAATCTCTGAAATCTTTGACTGAAAAAGTGAAACCCCTTTGAGCGATAGAATAGCAAGGCTATCGTTAAGATCAATCAAGAGCGATATGGAGTCAGTTTTTGATAGTGAAAGAGCAGAGTTCAAAACAGACTCATAGTGTTCTCGATCTCTTACTCTCTCAAGCAATACTGCTTTTTCTGCCGGCAGCTTGTTTCCTCTTACTCCTTCAAGTCCAAATTCAGTCGTAATTTTTTTTACTTCGCTGCCTACGGGAATAATGCCAAATAGTGTAAAAGCAACAATTATGGCAACTAGCTGTATAGAGACAAATAAAACTACACCTTTAGTGGTTATTGACCCTTTTATCTTGCTCAAAAACACTGTCAGATTATTTTTCATTTTTGTATACATATTAAAAAATGTAAACTCTTGAACCTACATTGAGATTTTTAAAGACCACCTCAAGGTCTTCGTCACCCAGTCTGACGCAACCGTGTGTTACCGGCAATCCTAAAAATCTTTGATATAGAGTTCCATGAATCAGATATCCGTCTCCTAGAGTGAGTGCATAGTCGCCCAAAGTGCCATACTCCAGTCTGTCAGGGTGGTTTCGGGGAGGAATTGGAAGACTCTCCTCAACAAATGCCCAGTCTGGTTTATTCCATATCGGATCTACAATTTTACCCAGGATAGGGAACATTCCCTTGGGCGTTTTAAACATCCATTGTTTGCCATCTCCGGCATCAAGTAGAATATAACTACCCGTAGAGCAGATACCCTCTCTTATTATCCCTTTGCGGGTTCTAAGAACAAACTTGTTCTGAGTAGTGTTGATTATCAAATATGGGCCGTATGGAAGCAGATTTTCCAACCTTCTCAAGGATGTTGTGATTCTTCTTTCTGTATTTTTCAACAGTTTTTCCAACTCCAGGGAGTCTTTTGAAACATAGTTTCCCGGAACCGGAGGATAGCTGTAAAAGAGGTAAGAGAGCTCTTTCAGATTCTCAGATTTACGGAATGAAAAAAGTATAATGGCAACAGCTGTAAATACAGTTACTAGTGTAAAGGCCAGCTTAGAGGGATTATTTTTCATAATAAACAATCATTTTATCTCTTGGGGGCTATTAAGTAATTTGTCTAGAGGAGTCAGAGAGCCTACAATTGCAACAGGTGTTCCTACTGAACAAAGTGAGTAGAGGTTGTCCATATCTTTGTTGGTAAGAGCTACACATCCGTCAGTCCAGTCTATTCCCTTTCCGCCTCCTCCGTGAATCTCAATTGAGCCACCTATTAGTGCGTTTCTTGAAATATTTCCGGCAGATTTCTGATGGTTAAAGCGCCTTTTGTCCTCTGCATTGGGAAAGTTAATCAATAAAGCCTTATAATAGATTGTGTTCCTTCCACTTTTTTTAACGGTAATTGTGTATTTTCCTTCAGGAGTAGCCCTATCTCCCTTTTGAACTTTATCTCCCAGCCAGTTGATTCCTAGTTCAACATCAAACTCCCTAATTATTTTCCCTGACTTATAAACAATGCATTTCCTGGAAAATTTATCCACAACCAGACTAACCGATGAATGTGTTTTGGACCATTGTTTCATCTCTTCATTAAGTCTGATCCATTCAGGATAACTTTTGAAGTAATTATCCAGAATATCTGCCGTATTGTCTTTAAGTTTTTCTATGCTTTGGTGAATTGAGTCAATGATATTTCGGGCAGTTATGAGGTCGTCTCTCTTGTACGCCGATTCTGCCTCATCCAGCTTTAACAAAACCGGGGTTACTCTCTTTCTTACCGGGTGGTTAAGAGGGAGAATCTCTTTTACAGACTCAATATAGCTGAGGCTCACTCTAAGTGACTTGATGCTTTTTTTAATGTATTCGTGGAGCTCGGCCTTTACCCTGATCGATTTGACCTTAGCCTCCTTTGCCATGGTAATTGCATCAGAAGCAGATTTAAGAGAAATTTCGTAATCTCTGAAAAGTGGATTTTTATCATTGTTCATTTTCCACTCATCCATTGCCAGCTGCCACTTACCCTCCGCTGCTGCGAGTTCATCTTTTGAGTAAACATCTGCCTCTGCCTTTCTTGCCTCAGCGATAGCCTTTCTTGCAGCTTCAATTATCTCTACGGGTGGTTTCTGTGAAAAAATCGTAATTGCTGCAATTGATAAAACAATAGCAACAATTACGAAAATTGCCGATTTTAGAATTACTCTCCCCTTTCCTTTTTTCCTCCCTGCCATACAGTGTCTATTTTAAAATAAAGCCCTTAAGTTAATTAAGGGCTTTAAAAATAATTGCAAATACAATTTATGAATTTAATAAAAAACTCAATAATTACCTTCTTTTTGTTTTTGATATTGCTGTAGTAAGTTCTACTTTGATTGCTTCGGCTTTAACCTTGGATGCAGTTGTTTTGTCCTGAGCTGTCAGGTAATCGCCATTGGCAATAAGTGTGTTAATTTCGCTAACCGATGCTTCAAGAACGGTAATGTCGTTTTGAATTGCTTCAAGAGCAGCTTTACCCTCTTTTCCTTTTGGAGCTTTTGCAAGCAGAGCTTTGTCTTCGTCAATCAGTGCTACAAGAACTACAAGTGTGTCCTGAACCTCTGTGCGAACCTGAGCTTTACGCTCTTCTGTTCTTGCTTTAAGAGCCTCAACATCTGTTGCAATAACTGTAAGTTTTTCTTTGATTGATTTGTAATCGCGTGAAAGGAACATTTTTGACTTCTGAGCTTCGATAGCAACATTAGCTGCGTTCAATGAGTCTTCAAGGGCTACAAATTCGTCTGCAAGATAACGGTTAGTTTCCATTACTTTTGCTGATTCAACAGCTGCTTTAGCTGCATCTAATTCAGCTTGTGGTGGTTTTGAGCAGCTAGTGGCAAGTGCTACAAAAAGCACTACTGCAAAAATCTGGAATAAAATTTTTTTCATTTTTTTCAATTTTTTGTTTGTTATTTATGTGAACTGTGATTTGACATTTTTATCCTTAATTAAGGATGTCAATTATTGTGCCAGATCGTATAAGTAACAAAATATGAGAGAGTTGCAGCTGTTATTCTGCTTGTGTGATTTTTTAGAAAATTTTGAAGAACTCTTTAATTACTTCTAAATGCCAGACTAATAGGAAGTTGAAGAATTTAGTGAAAATTTTAAAACGAAATAGTGTACAGTTTTTTTGCAGTGTGCAAACAAAGTTTACACATTTACCCCTTTAGACCGTATTTTTCTATTCTTTCGTGGAGCATAACTCTTGAAATTCCTAGTATTTTTGCGGCTTTAAGTTGATTTCCTCCGGTTTTTGCCAGAGCCCACTTCAATAGGTCTTTCTCAAACTCTTCGCTGGCAAGCTTAAAAATCTCTCCCTCTTTGGAAATTATCTCCTGATTCAGATATGTATTAAGTCTTATCGAATCCGGTTTATTAGAAGCAGCAGATAGCTCGGTTTCTTCAAAAAGTAATTCAGGGCCAATCACAGAACCTTTAGTCAGAATGATGGCTCTTTTTATAACATTCTCCAACTCTCGTATATTCCCCGGCCATGTGTAATCACATAATCTCTTTATCGAATCCGGGTGAAGAGTTATAGCGTTTCCGCCATTCTCTTTAGAGTATTTCAATAGAAAATGCTTTGCTAAAAGAGGAATGTCCTCTCTGCGCATTCTCAAAGGAGGAAGGGATATTGTGACTACTTTAAGGCGGTAGTAGAGGTCTTCCCTAAACAATTTACTAATAATGTCATTCTCCAAATTTCTGTTTGTCGCAGCAACAAGCCTGGCATTGACTCTGATTATCTTTGAACTTCCTAACCTCTCAAAGGTTCCCTCTTGTAAAACTCTTAAAACCTTTGCCTGAAGCGAGAGGCTCATGTCTCCAATTTCATCAAGGAAAAGAGTCCCTTGATTAGCCTCTTCGAATTTACCTGTTTTTTGTCTGTCTGCTCCGGTAAATGTGCCCTTCTCATAACCAAACAGCTCACTCTCCAGCAGTGCCTCCGGAATGGCCGCGCAGTTGATTGCAATAAACGGTTTATCTGCTCTGTTGCTGTATTTGTGAATAGCCCTTGCTACTAGCTCTTTTCCGGTTCCGCTCTCTCCTGTAATTAAAATGCTTGCATCACTTGTGGCTACTTTGCCTATTAGTTTAAATACCTCTTTGATAGCAGTACTTTCTCCAACAATAATATCGCCTATTTTTGCTGCAATCTGTTTTTTCTTTTCAGGACTGTCAGGCTCTTCAGGAATGCTGAGAGTAACAGTACTTAAAGCCTCTTCGATTACCTTCATAAAGTGGGGGATGTCAAAAGGTTTCTCGATGTATTCGTATGCACCGTACTTCATTGCTTTTATTACCCGGTCTCCGGATCCGTATGCAGTGATAATTATAACGGGTGTTTTTGGAGAGATCTGCTTTAACTCTTTCAGAACCTGGATGCCATCTCTTCCGGGCATTTCAATGTCTAGAATTACCAGATGAGGAGGCTCTTTCCGGAAGGCAATAATTGCCTCTTCGGCATTTGAAGCTTCGGATATCGAGTACTCTTTGGTGTTAAGAAGTTTCTTAAAAGAGTACCTTACACTTTGTTCATCATCAATTACCAGTAACTTGAACATATTGAATTTTTTAGTTAATCAACGGAAGATAAAAATGAAAAATCGCACCTTTTGAATCTGACTTGTTTTCGGCATTAATAATTCCACCATGGGAATTGGCAATCCCTTGCGAAATTGAGAGCCCAAGGCCGACTCCCATATCACTTCCTCTTATAAAAGGTTCAAACAGGGACTTCATAATAGCGTCAGGGATCCCATTTCCCGAGTCCTCAAAATCGATGCGAATATATTCTCTTTTGTTATCACCTTCATCCAGCAAAACATTTTCAAATGATATTGTTAATGTTCCACCGTCAGGCATAACCTCAACAGCATTTAATATTATGTTCATATAAACCTGTTTGAGGTGACCGGAGTCGGCCATTACAAAAGATTTACTTTTATGAGTGTAATTGGCCAGAGTTATATTGTTTTTCTCAATCCGGGGCTTTAAAAGGTGGATAACCTCTGAGAGGGAGTCAGTAGGGTTAACTCGTGTAAATACCGGATCGGCAGGTTTGGCGAATTTTAGAAAATCTTTTGTAAAGTTCTCCATTCTGTCTATTTCGCTGGTTATTATGTCCAGATCCTCCTTGATAGAGGGCGAAACCTCTTTTCCCTCCCTGATGGAATAAACCAGCATCTTAATAGCAGCTAATGGATTCCTAATTTCATGGGCAATTGTGGGTGCAATTTTGCCTAGAGTTGCAAATTTGTTTGAATATTGCAGTAGTTCTTTGTTTTTGGATAGATCAGAATTAGCTCGGTTAATTTTTTCAATCAGGACCTTAATTCTTTTATCAAGTTCATCAAGCTCTCCTCCGTGATGTAGCTTAAGCTGTTCAAACACTTCATCTCCCGAAACACTTCGTATTGTGAGTATTAATTGGTTAAGCGGGCCAAAAAGCAATCTGGATATCAGCCAGCTAAGGAGTAGCCCGGTGACAATCCCACCAATTCCAAGGGAGATTAAAATTCTTAAGATTATTTCGTTTGTTCTTGAGAGTTCCCTTTCATGAATTGCCTGGACACTCTGATTAATTGTGATAAATTCATTGCTTTTCTGCTGAATCGTAACAAGAAGCTCTTGTGCAGAATGGACTAAAAGGGCATTTGCTTTGCTAAGTTCTTCTGTTTTAATAAATGATACAGCTTTGAGAATGTTTTGTTCGTGATTTGAGAAGAGTGCAGAAACTTGCCCGATCAGTTGAGCCTTTTCTGGTGTATTTGCCCTTATTCGGGCCCTCTCAAGATGATATATAAATTTTGTTTGCCTGTTTCTTAGAGAGTCAATCCAGATTCCCGACTTATTTACCAAAAGGGTAAATGTTAGTCCTTTGATTGCAGTAAGTTCGTTTTCCATCTCTTTGGCTTCGCTTACACTGCTTCTGGACCACTCAATATACCTCTCGGTATCTTTTTGAAGGTTGTAAGAGTATGCAATAACAAGGAACACTCCTCCCATCATTATTGCAAGAATAAGAAGGACCCAGATAAATATCCGATAATTAAAAAAAGGTTTTAAAAACACAATACTAATTTGAATTTGGATTCAAAAATAGGTCAAATTCAGATTTAAATGTACGAATATTTTCAGAGAGTGATTAAGGAGGTTGATTTATGGGTACAGTCTTAGCATATTCCAATGCTTTTCACTGCTTTTTGTGTCAATTGAATAGATAATTCGGTCATGAGAGCGACCTATGCCACCCTGCCAGAATTCAAAATAATAAGGAGTGACAACGTAGCCACCCCAGTTTTCGGGACGTTTAATTGGTTTTCCGGTTGCTGCAAGATATTTTACATCAGAATCGAATTTTTGCTTATTATCAAGAGTTTTACTCTGTAAAGACAATGCAGAGGAGGCCTGACTTTCACGAGGCCTGGAGTTAAAATAGAGATCAGACTCTGTCATGGAAATTTTAGTAGCAGCCCCCTCAATTCTGACCTGTCTCATGCTGTTGTGCCAGAAAAAGAGCAGTGAAACCATTTTGTTTTCGTCAATCTCTTCTCCTTTTCTACTGTTATAGTTCGTGAAAAATACAAATCCATCGGGGGAGAAACATTTAAGCAAAACCATTCTTGATGAGGGTATTCCATCTTTTGTGGCGGTACTTAAAACCATTGCATTTGCCTCAGATAACTCTGATGGATTTGCAATTAACTGCTCCTCTGCCTCTGAAAACCAAAACCCGAATTGAGTAAATGGATCAGGAGATAAGTTATATATATCCAGTGGTTTAGGAGAATACTCCTTTCTCATTTTATGCAACTCCTTTTTGTTCATCGGTTTAAAATATATCTGTTCTTAGCTATAAAATTATAAACAAAATCTCTGACTGGGGCAGGAACAATCATAAAAACATATAGTGCTCGCCACAAACCTCCGGCCTCTTTCAGAATTTCGAGAACAGCCCCGGACTTTACAAAAACCTTCTGCTCTTTTATGAACACGATGTATTGTTCTGCAGAAAAATCAAGTGAGTATGTTTTTAAAATTTCTTTGCCTTCAGTCTTGTCATAGGGAACATATACCAAACAAGATAATTTTTCTCTTTTTTTAAGAAAAGCTACTGTTGCTGTGCATATTGCACATTTATGGTCGTATATCACTACCGAATGCTTCATAGGTTATTATATAAACCATAATTGTTGTCAATTGTTTATGGAAAGGTATACTAATAATGTGCTTTGTTTTTATTAAATTGCATAAAGTTACCAAAGAGCATGGCACCCATTTTTTAAATACTTTCATATGGGTAAAATATTAAAATTCAGATTTGAGCACGGCATCACTGCCGCCTATTTGATTATAGGATGTCTTTGGATTCTTTTTTCGGACAATATTGTTGAGGGATTTACAGATGACAAAGAGGTCTTGTCTAAGATACAAACATACAAAGGATGGTTTTATGTTGTATTTACAGGTGTTCTTTTCTTTTTGTTTTTAAAAGGGCACCTCAAAAGGCTAAGAGAGGCAGAGGCTAAAGCAATAGAGAGCGACCGCCTGAAAACAGCCTTCCTTGCAAATGTAAGTCACGAGGTCAGAACACCGATGAATGCAATTCTTGGTTTTTCGGAACTTCTTAAAAATCCGGAACTTACCGGTGCACAGCAAAAAGAATATCTGGAGATTATTGAGAAGAGCGGGGAGAGAATGCTTTTACTGATAAATGATATTGTAGCTATCTCTAAGCTTGATACAGGCCAGATAACAACTTACTATACTCTAACAGACGTTAACGAACTTGTTGAACACTTACACTCTGTTTATATGTCTGTTGCAAATGAGAAGGGATTGCAATTCAGAATTTCAGAGAGAGCTCCTCAAGACAAGAGCAATGTTTATACAGATAAAGAGAAACTTGTATCTGTGCTGACACATTTGTTAAAAAATGCCATCAAATACAGTGCTGATGGGACAATCGAGATTGGTGTTTCTCTGGAAAAGGGATACTACCGATTCTCTGTTAAAGATGATGGTATTGGAATTCCTGAGGAGAGAATCGAGAGTATTTTTGAACGATTTGTTCAGGCTGACGTAAGATTATCCAGAGCACACGAAGGAATTGGCCTTGGACTTTCAATTTCAAAAGCATATATAGAGATGCTTGGGGGAAACATTACTGTTGAATCTAAAGAGGGTTTAGGCTCAAAATTCACTTTCAGAATACCTGCAAAGGAGAATTTTGATTAATTTTACAGTTCACGACTGTAAAAATTAAACTTTATGAAGAAAAATCTGCTGCTTATCTTACTTATTCTGTTTTCTGCAATTACTCTTGAGGCTAAAAAGGAGAGAGGAACAATTGTTGTTAAAGATCAAAAAATTCATGCAGAGATGAAGATTCCTTATAATCTCTTTAGCAAGACTCCTAACTTTAAGCTAATTCAGAGAGGCGTGAAGTACATTGATGAAAATGGAACGAAGGGCAGACTTAGCCCCGGAGATGCTGAATGGTTTGAATTCGAAAGCAACGGAAAGGTTTTCAAAATGGTCTCCCTGAAAAACAGAGAGGGGTCAAACTTATTTTTGGGCAAGAGAAAAAACTTTTTTGTTCTTCAGCTGACTAGTGGTAATGTCAATCTCTATAAGATGTTTTATGACGAAAAGGAGTTTATGTCTGACTCCTTCACTACAGAGAAAGAGAGGTATATTCTGGAAAAGGACGGAGTCTTAAAAGTGCCCACAATGATTAATTTCAGAAGAGACATGAGTGCATACTTCTTCCTCTATCCTCAATTGGTTGAAAGAATTGTTAGCCGAGAGCTCAAATATTCAGATATTGAGATGATCGTAATGGAGTACAACGATTGGCTCTCCAAACAATAGAATGAAAATTTTCACTTCATCTCAGATAGCTCTCATTGATAGTTTTACAATTATCAATGAGCCAGTTAGTGAAACAGCCCTTATTAAAAGAGCGGCCAGAAAGTTATATGAATGGCTTAAAACGGAGGTTAATAAAAAACAGGAGATATTTGTATTTGCAGGTCCCGGGAATAACGGGAATGACGCTATTGCACTTACATCCATACTAGCTGCAAGGGATTTTAACTGCAAACTCTTTCTGATAAAAAACAGGACTTTAAAATCCGAATCAAGAAAGGAGCTACTGGGAGAGGCTTATCTATTTGGCAGTGTGATTGTCAAAGAGATTGAAAAGGAGGGAGATATTCCCGAAATACCATCAGATGCAATTGTTGTAGAGGGTATTTTCGGAATCGGGCTGAATCGTTGCGCAGAGGGAATCTATTGTCCTATAATTGAAAAGATTAACAATTCAGGAGCAAGGGTTATATCAATTGATTTGCCTTCCGGTCTACTCTCAGAAGAGAATGTCAGCCCGGAAAAAAACTCAATTATATGGGCAAATAACACCCTTACATTTGAATTTCCCAAACTCTGCATGTTTTTTAAAGAGGCATCCCCATATATTGGCAAGTGGGATGTGCTGCCAATTGGTCTCCATAGTGAAATAATCGAAAAGACAGATACTAATTTTTTCATGCTGACGGAGGAGCTGATTAGGAAAGAGCTAAAACCAAGAGATAAATTTTCACATAAAGGAAATTTTGGGCACTCTCTTCTGATTGCAGGCTCTTACGGAATGGGCGGAGCGGCTGTTCTTGCAGCAAAAGGGGCAATGAGGTCAGGAGCAGGGCTTTTAACAGTACACATTCCAAAATTGTTGTACCAGATTTTACAGATTTCGGTGCCTGAGGCAATATGTTCGGTTGACTGGTCAGAGTCTATCTTTACCGGAGTTGAAAATACTGACGATTACAATGCTATTGCAGTTGGTCCGGGTATTGGCAAATCTCCTGAATCAGCAGATGGTCTCAGAAAATTGTTAAAAGCCAGTAAAAAGCCAATGGTTATTGATGCTGATGCCCTGAACATTATTGCTTCAGAAAGAGATCTTATTGACCTTATACCGGAAGGCTCTGTAATAACTCCTCATCCGGGCGAATTTGCCCGAATTGCAGGTGAAACGAAAAACTCCTACGATGCTGTAATTAAACAGTCAGAATTTTCGAAGAAACATAACATTGTGGTTGTTCTTAAGGGGGCTCACACATCTGTTGCAACTCCGGATGGCGATATCTTTTTTAACTCAACAGGAAATCCCGGAATGGCAACCGCAGGAAGCGGCGATGTCCTGACAGGCACCATTCTCGCTCTGATTTCACAGGGATACTCTTCAAAAGTTGCCGCCATTGCAGGGGTATTTATTCACGGGCTTGCGGGAGATATTGCTCTTGAGACCAAAGGTGAAAATTCAATTACCGCAGGTGATATCGCCGCTTCGCTTGGAGCTGCTTTTAAAAGAATCGGGAATTAATTATAAAGCAATAAAAAAAACAATATGTTTGACTTTCTGGATCAGTATCCCTATATCCTTCCTTTTGTAATCTTCTTCGGAAGGATAATTGACGTATCACTTGGCACATTAAGAATCATTTTTGTATCAAAAGGAGAAAAATATAAAGCTCCAATAATTGGGTTTTTTGAAGTTCTTATATGGATTGTCGTTATTTCGGAGATTTTTTCAAGAGCAAATGACATAACGGCATATCTCTCTTATGCAGCAGGTTATGCTTCAGGAAATTTTATCGGAATCCTAATTGAGCAGAAAATTGCCTTTGGAATACTACTTTGCAGAGTATATACAAAGGGTAACGGAAAAGAGTTGGTTTCGCTTCTTAACCGACAGAATATTGGAGCAACACTCATTCACGGCACAGGCTCACTTGGTGAAATTGATATTATTGAGACAGTAGTTGATAGAAATCTAATGAAAAAGGTAGAGCGAATTTTTACAGAATTCGATCCTAATGTATTTTTCGTTGTCGAAGATGTCAGAACAAAGCAGAGAGGGATTTTTCCAAAAAATCAAACGCTCCTTAGCAGGTGGCGCATTGGTAAGTAATATTTTAAAACAAATACAATGAAGACTCTTAATAAAGTTACCCGGATAGCAATACTAATGACCCTGTTTTCATTTATGATTGCTGCATGTACTGTAGAGGTTAAATCAGCATATCCTGCATCTTACCTTGAAGAGGTTACAATTTCTCAACTTCATGAAGGATATCTTAGCGGGAAATACACCGTTACACAAATTGTTGAGGACTATCTTTCAAGAATAGAGACGATTGATAAAAATGGGCCAAAACTTAATTCTATAATTACAGTTAATCCGGATGCTTTGAAGATTGCCAAAGAGCTTGATAAAGAGTTATCAGAAGGTAAAATTAGGGGACCAATGCACGGTATTCCGGTGATCATTAAAGATAACATTGATACTCACGATGACATGCCAACCACAGCAGGTGCTATGATTCTAAGGAACTCAATTGCACCTGTAGACAGCAGAATTGTTCAATTGTTGCGGGAAGCCGGTGCAGTTATAATCGCAAAGGCAAACCTTAGTGAGTGGGCAAATTTCAGATCAAACTTCTCTTCAAGCGGATGGAGCGGGGTAGGAGGGCAGACCAAAAACCCATACTTTCTAGACAGAAACCCATGTGGCTCAAGTTCGGGCTCCGGAGTATCTGTCTCAGCTAATCTTTGCGCCCTTGCAATAGGTACAGAGACTAACGGAAGCATAGTATGTCCATCGAACAATAACGGAGTTGTTGGTTTTAAACCAACAGTCGGACTACTGAGCAGAACCGGCATTATTCCAATATCATTCACACAGGATACTCCCGGACCTATGGGCAGAACCGTCCAAGATGTTGCAATTTCGCTGGGAGTAATGGCAGGACCTGATTCTCTGGATGAGAAAACACTTGACCCGAATGCAAAATTTTATACCGATTATACCCAATTTCTAAATTTGGATGGTCTTAAAGGAAAGAGAATCGGTAAAATCAAGTCTTTGGGAAGAGCTCATCATCGTGTTGATTCTCTGATTAATGCTGCTGCAGAGTATATGAGAGGCGCAGGTGCTGAGGTTATTGAGCTGGACTTCCCTTATCCTGGAGCTGCAAGTGCTGCTTCGTTTCAGGTAATGCTTTTCGAATTTAAGGACGGGCTTAACAAATATTTTAAATCGCTTGGTGAGAATGCTCCGGTTAAGAGTGTTTCAGAGCTGATTGAGTTTAATAAAAAAGATCCTGTTGAACTGAGATATTTTGACCAGGAACTTTTGATAATGGCAAACGAGAAGGGTTCCCTGGAGAGCAAGGAGTACAAGGAGTACCTTGAAATAATGTTTAAACTTACACGTGAAGAGGGTATAGACAAGATAATGAATGAAAACAAACTGGATGCAATTATCTCTCCTACGGGTTCTCCTGCATGGAAAACCGACCTGATTAACGGAGATAACGGCAGAATCAGCAGCTCTTCATATGCTGCAGTCTCGGGATACCCAAACATTACTCTTCCGATGGGCTTTATTGACGGGCTTCCGGTAGGTATTTCAATATTTGGTCGTGCATGGAGTGAACCTGTGCTTTTAGAAATTGCCTACTCATACGAACAGGGTACCAGACACCGAAAAGCTCCTCGGTTTATAAATAATTAATTTTAAAGCAATTTATAAGAATTCTGCGATGAAGAACCGCCTCTCAATACTTATTCTTACCCTCCTTCTCTTTACTGGAAAATTATCTGCGGTAGAGACACCTCGGATTTCTCTTTTGACCTGTACTCCCGGTGATGAACTCTATTCAACTTTCGGACACAGTGCACTTAGGGTTTACAACCCGGCAAACGGGAGCGATCTGGTTTTTAATTTTGGGCTGTTTGATTTTAATACTCCCAATTTTTACACCAGGTTTATGAGGGGCAAGCTAGAATATACGCTGGGCATTCAGTATATGAATGATTTTTTATACCAGTACCAATGGGAGGGCAGAGGGGTAGTGGAACAGGTTCTTTCTTTAGACTCTATTCAGACTACAGAAATTCTTGCTAAACTGGAGTATTTGTACAGACCTGAAAACAGGTCCTATCTCTACAGTTTTCTGTATAAGAACTGCACGTCTGAACTTAGAGATATAATTTTTGATATTGCAGGCAAAGATGAACATTCACTTGCCAAAAGCGCAGGGAAAACCAACAGAGATCTCATAAACGAGTATATTGGCGGTTGGCCAAAATTTGGAATTAACATTTTACTTGGATCAACTCTTGACAGAGATATTGATGTGTTTCAAAGTATGTTCTTACCCGACTACCTCTTCAATGAGCTCACAGTTGCAGCAAATGGTGATATTCCTTTGGTGTCAGACTATAGTGTGCTGCTTGAAAAGAGCGATAATACCGGATCTGAGAAAACCTTCATCTCAAAGATTATAGTTGCACTATTGTCTCCAATTTTTATTCTGGGATTGATAGCCGCATTTGTAGGATATTCTCTTATTAAAAAAAGATATAGAGCTATAGAGATTGGGTTTTTATCAATTATTGGTCTGCTTGGAATTTTTATTAGTGTACTCATTATGATTACCGACCATAGAGAGCTTTATTCAAACTTTAATCTTTTATGGTGCAGCCCAATTTACCTGTTTATAGTTATAGCGTCATTAATAAAATGGAGAAAAACAGAAAAGGTGCTATCTTTTGCATCTTTGCTGTTTCTCTCCTTAATGGTTATTCTCTGGATTTCCGGAATTCAGTACGCTGAGCCCGGGTTTATAATTATTGTTCTGACACTTGGCCTATCTTCTTTCGTCAGGGCCACAGGCCGATATTAAACAGAGAATCTGATACTTCGGTTTGGTGTAGCCACAACCCATCTTTCATAAAGGAATCTGCCGTTTGAGTAAACCTTAATGTTATGCCTTCCCGGTTTAACCCTTATCTGCTTTGCTTTGGCTGCTCTACCTCTGTTGTCGTAATTTAGATTAACTCTTATTCTGTTGTCAATCAATACGGTCACGTTTCTAAGGCGTGGATTATTCTGGGTTAATAGAATATATGCATCGGCAGCTCTTGGGTTTCTGTTGTCATAGCCTCTTCTGTCGTTTCCTCTGCTATCATAACCTCTCTCGTCGTAACCTCTGCCGTTACCGGGACCAGTGGCAATAAATGCAGGGCCGCAGCTGCTCAGTACAATTGTTACTGCTATCAGACTAAAAATCAATTTTTTCATAACGTGATTATTTGGTTTATACCTTTGATTATATACATAGCAAAGATGCTGCCAAAGTTTTTTGCTGACACAAATAACTGTTATTAAATTATATGCGGTTAGCTTAAATTTACAGTTCAGGTTCAAAAACGAAAGTCATTCTGTTTCCTGTTGTAAATACTTTTTTTGCAAACGTATGAATATCTCCGGCATCCATCTTGTCAACCATTTTCTTGGCTGGTGTTGCTATGTCCGGAATCTGACGAAGAGCATCTGATATAAGTGTAAGCCAAGCAGTGTCTTCGGTCTGATCTTTATATACTTTTTCAAGGTATAGTTTAATCTCCCTCATCTCCTTTTGGGTTGGACCTGAAGCTACAAGCTTATCTATCTCTAACTGAACAATCTCCAGTAACTCATCAACAAGAGCAGGATCTGTGTCAAAATCAATGGAAAAATTGACAGAATTCTCAGGCATACGTGACAAATCTCCTGTTACGCCTACATGATATGTTCCGCCTTTCTCTTCGCGAATAGATTTCATATACCTGTCTCTTAGAATATAAGTGATGAATTTTGCCATCATACTATTCTCTGCAGTGTAATCAATCTCTCCACTATAAATACGGGAGACACTTGCTTTAGTGCTGAGCATGTTCTTTGCCTTATATCTTAGTGAAACTTCACCCTTGCGGAAAGCAGACTCTTTGTATTTAAGTGCAGGAGTTTTGATTTTATCTCCGTTTAGTGAGGCGATGTACTTTTCAACCAAAGCTTTACCTTTCGTGGCATCCATTGGTCCGGTAAAGACAAATGTATAACCGTCAGGGTTGCCAAAGTGTTTGTAATATAGATCAGTAAGCTTTTTGGCTGAGATATTGTTGACAAACTCCTCTGTGAAAGGTACTGTTAAGGGGTTGAAATTATATTTCAGCTTGGTTACAGAATCTCTGAATCTGTTAACCTCTCCCTGATTGTTTCTGATATTCTTTATAAGTTGTGTCTTTGTGTTATTCACATCCCTCTCGTCTGCTGCAACCTGATTGAAGTACATGTGCAGAAGTTTGAAAAATTCTTCGGGCTCTTTTAACTCAAATGAACCTGAAAATTCGTTATGTCTCATAGAGACAGATGGTTTAACCAGGATTCCTTTTGATGAAGACCATTTGGTAAGTTCATTCTTGTTAAAGCCGTTAACATGAAAATTTGACATATACCTTTCCATGATTCTGGCAAGCAATGGATCTTCAGGCAGAGCATAGCCACCCGGACGGAAAGCACGCATCCTTACAACCTTCTCTTTCCCTTTCTCCTCTTTCCAGATTACTTTTGCACCGTTTGCAAGAGTCCACTCAATGGTTGAGTCCAGGCTCTTTTCATATTTGATATTTAGATCTTTAGATGCTAGAGCTCTCTCTTTTGTTATTTTGCCTGAAACGGGTGTGGTTTTCATAACCATATCCTTTTCTGTCAAAGGAATAAACTTATCAAGTGAGGTCTCCTTTATTTCGTCCAGGAGAGCAAGCACCTGATCTTCGGTTGGCAGGTACTCTTTGTCACTTTCCGGAACGGCAAATATAATGACTCTGTTTTCAAGGCTTAAAATTCTGTCTAAATGGTTGTTTACGTCTTCAACTGTAATTTTTTCAATAAGCTCTTTTGATAGTTTGTAGTTTGCATCTATGTCAAGTAGTGGGTACTCCCTTGTGAAGTGGTCTACTGCAAACGAGACATAATCTGAATTTTTAGGCTTCTTGATTCTGTTATAGTTTACGTCAAGTTGTCTTTTAACTCTTTCGAAAGCAGGAGCAAACTCTTCGGGGTCAAATCCGTGTTGTCTGGCTCTTTCAACTTCAATAAAAATACCTTTTAGGGCGTTGGTGATACCTTTATTATTGATAGGTAGAGCTGTTGTTGTGAATGTCCCTGAGGCATAGCTGATGTTGCCATAAACAGGAACCAGTGCGCGGAAAAGTGAATCTGTGCTCTCGGCTGCAACTTGTGCTCTGACTCTGAACATGTCCAGAAAAAGTGCTTTTATTAATTCATCATACTGTGCCTTGTGTGAATACAGCTCATCTGTTGAGAGATGAGGTATCTTGATTGTCATTCTCACCGAAAGTGCCTTTGTTTCAGGATCGGTGTGATAACCTACAATTGGCTTTTTATTGTCGGGCACAGAATATTTCTCTCTTACTGCACCGTTTTTAACAGTCGGAATTGGTGAAAATCGCTCGATAATTCTCTTTTCAATGTCGTTAACATCAATGTCTCCAACAACTACAACGGCTTGAAGATCTGGCCTGTACCATTTGTGGTAATAATCTACGAGTGTTTGGCGTGAGAAGGTGTTAATAATTTCGGGCAATCCTATTACATCTCTTTGAGCGAACCTAGACCCGGTCTGTTCAACACGATTGATACCCTTCATCATTCTTGTTCTGGCATCGTCACCTCTTCTCCACTCTTCGCGTACTACACCACGTTCTGCCTCAATCTCTTCAGGTTCACACGATATATAGTGTGACCAGTCGTGAAGTGCAAGCAGAGCTGAATCAATTACTACAGATCGCTCTACAGGTACCGCAGATATATTGTAAACTGTCCTCTCCATAGAGGTGTAGGCATTTATATTTGCACCGAATTTAACTCCTATGCTGCCAAAATATTCAAGAAGCCTCTTGTCGGGAAAATGTTTGGTTCCGTTGAAAGCCATGTGCTCAAGAAAGTGGGCAAGGCCTCTTTGATCTTCATCCTCCTGAAGAGATCCTACGTTGTGAACTATAAAGAATTCAGCTTTACCTTTTGGGTTCTCTGCTTTTCGGATATAGTAGGTCAGTCCGTTTTCAAGCTTTCCTACCTTGAAATTTTGATCAAGGGGGAGCTTTTCGTTAAAATTTATATTTTGAGCGAACCCTGAGGCGGCAAAGATAATTGCCGCCAGCAGAATTGCAGATCTTTTAATTATATTCATCTTTTCAGATTATTTAGTCGAGAATTGCATCTCTTTAATCAGGTGGTCTGCCTTTGCATATTTTTCAATTATCCAAAGGACATATCTGATATCTACATTAACGCATTTGTTCATTTCGGGATGGAAGTAAGCATCGCCTGCAAGCGACTCTTTGTTTCCATCGAAAGCAAGGCCAATAAGTTCTCCTTTGGCATTTAATACAGGGCTTCCTGAGTTGCCGCCGGTAATATCATTGTTGGTAAGGAAGTTGACATACATCTTTCCCTTTTCTCCCCATTTTCCCCAGTCGCCGGCCTTCAAAAGTGCCAAAACTTCCGGTTTAATGTTGAATTCATAACTATCAGGATTGTACTTGTCAAAGAAACCCTGAGTTGTGCTTTGAGCACTGTAATGGATTCCGTCAGAAGGGGTGATTGGGCCTACTGTGCCGTAAGTGAGACGCATTGTTGAGTTTGCATCGGGATACTGCACTCTGCCCTTTTCCATGTTCATCTGGTACATTGCACGTGTGTATTGTGCTTCCAGGCTATTAATGTCGTTTCCGCCCATCAACTCGTTCTCCTCCTGATTGAATTCGGTAATTCTTGCAGAGCGGGTAAGAAGTGGAAGGGGATCGTCAACAAAGAGGGTAATCGGTTGGTCCTTTTTAACTGCTTCACGGAATTTTTCAGGGTTAAGAAGAATAGAGTTCGCAAATACATATTCTGTAATTGCATCAGCAC